>Ga0265327_10002017_pt1 | contig 22929 bp, 8 predicted proteins | sample 41621metaG_FD_202089 | JGI IMG/M metagenome (GOLD analysis project Ga0265327, IMG submission 202089) | Rhizosphere microbial communities from Carex aquatilis grown in University of Washington, Seatle, WA, United States - 4-16-21 metaG | ecosystem: Host-associated > Plants > Roots > Rhizosphere >...
TGTTCCGAAATCTTTTATGTCGTAGTTTTGATTTATCAGGTACTCGACAATAATTTTTTTTATTTCGAAACCTGCGTGGTCACAAGCTAAAGCAATTTTTAGTGCTTTCATTTATTAATTCTATTTGCAATTTTTCTATTTTTGGGCAAATTTAAACAAAATAATATTGCAAAGTTAAATAAAAGAATTTTACACTATTTTATCCTAATTTGATTTTTATCATGTAATTGAAAATTTTGTAAAACTTCCAATCATGAAGTAATTTTTCGTAAAACAATTTTTATTTACTTGTAACATTCACAAATATTGATTACTAAAAAACCTGTGAAAACATTTTTCGATAAAAAATCGATTTTTGACTATGCCAAAAATCTGTTTTGTTAATAAAAATTTTTACTCAAAATTTTGTGATTGTTTTACGGATTTGGATTAGAGATTATTAATTTTGCAGGAACATTTTTTAATTTATGGAATACTTGTTTTGATATTTTGATAATGAGAATTTTTGTAATTATAAACATTAACTTAACATAGGAACGATAGGAGGGTGTGGATAACTTATAGAAAATTCTGAAAACAAAATTTCGCATAAAATAATATATGGAATCGCAAAATTTTGTTTTCACAAAATCATTACAAGTTTTTAGTTATTTATTAACGAAAAAATAGTTTGTCGGAATAACTTTTTTATTATCATTTTTACGTTTATTTAGATTATCAACATTTGTTAATAACGTTTGTAAAAAATTAAAAATCCTATGTTTAATATTTATTAGTTTGTTAATCGCATGTTCACTAATTCATATAAATCATCTTTACAATTTTTTAAGAATAATTTTGCAAACAGTATGAACACCCTAATATTATCATCATAGATATTTAAATTAAAAATAAATAATATAATAATGAATAAAACAGATAACAAAGTCGATTTTATAAGTGAAATTGCAAGAATGAAAAAAGAAAAAAATGCAATTTTGCTCGCACACTATTACCAAACGGCAGACATACAAGATATAGCAGATTATATTGGCGACAGTTTAGGTCTTTCGCAACAAGCTGCCGAAACAAAAGCAGACATTATAGTTTTTGCCGGTGTCAATTTTATGGCTGAGACTGCAAAAATTTTGTCGCCGCAAAAAAAGGTGTTGTTACCAGACCTCGATGCCGGATGTTCTCTTGCTGACAGTTGCAATGCAGATGATTTTGCTGCGTTCGTTAAAGCGCATCCCGGACATACAGTCATTAGTTATGTTAACACAACCGCCGAAATCAAAGCCATGTCTGATATAATTTGCACGTCATCCAATGCAAAGGAAGTGGTTTGCAGTTTGCCCGAAAATGAGAAAATAATTTTTGCGCCCGACCGCAATCTTGGCAACTATGTCAATAGTATTACCGGGCGAAAAATGGTACTTTGGGATGGCGCTTGTCATGTCCACCAAGAATTTTCGTTGCCAAGAATCCTTGAGTTACGAAATCAAAATCCGGATGCAAAATTTATTGCGCATCCTGAATGTCAAAAGCCAATTTTGATATTAGCTGATTATATTGGTTCGACGGCTGGACTTCTGAATTTTTCGATTAAGGATAGTGCGCAAAAATTTATTGTTGCCACAGAATCAGGCATTATACATCAAATGCAAAAAGCGTCGCCGAACAAAATATTTATCGCTGCTCCACCCGAAGATTCTACTTGTGCTTGTAACGATTGTAAATTTATGAAATTAAATACGATTGAAAAAATTTACAACTGTTTGCTAAACGAAAGCCCGGAAATTATTATTGAAGAAGAACTTCGGAAAAAAGCATATAAACCGATTATCAGAATGTTGGAAATTTCAAAAAAATTAGGAGCAAAATAATTTGGAAGTGTTATGTCAAAATTTAACATTTATTTTTTCGGTATTATTATTTTATGCCATTCTGTTTACGCGCAAGACAAAGTTGTTGACGGTTATAACCGTTTTTATTACAGCAGTGGAAAAGTTGCAAGCGAAGGTAATTTTAAAGATGGAAAACCTGATGGATATTGGAAAACATATTATACAACCGGTATTAAAAAATCGGAAGGCACACGTACTAATTATTTGCTCGATTCCATCTGGATTTTTTACACTGAAAAAGGTGATACTTTGTCCAAAATCAGTTATCTGCGCGGAAAGAAAAATGGCTATTTAGTTACTTACGGTTCAGCAGCAGGTAAAAATTATTTACTTTCGAAGGAACTTTATATTGACGACAAAAAGCAAGGCGTGTCTTATTATTATCTACCTAATGGATTGCTTGATAAAACGGTTTGTTATCGAGACGGACGACGAAATGGATTATCTAAAATTTATTCTAAAGCCGGAGTTATTACAACTATCGAAAATTACCAAAGTGATTTTTTAATTGACAGTGAAAACATTAATAAGACGGATGAACAAAACAGAAAACAAGGCGTATGGAAAGAATTTTTTCTGAATGACGTTTTAAAAATAGAGGCACATTATTTCAATAATTTGTTAGATGGCGATTATAAAGAGTTCAACATGACAGGAAGTTTGCTGGTTTATCAACGTTATCAAAATGGCATTCCTGTTGTCGAGACTGCCGTTGACGAGAATAAAATAGAAATCAAAAATACGTATTACATCAATGGCGCTGTTAAAACTTCTGGTCCTTATAAAGACACAATTAAAGTTGGAATTCATAGAACCTATAATCAGGAAGGTAAAATTTCTGCTTCTATTATTTATGACGATTTCGGTCTTTTGCTTTCAACAGGAATTGTTGGGAAAGATGGCGATAAACATGGCAATTGGACAGATTTTTATCCGTCAGGCAAAGTCAAGGCAAAGGGAAAATATAAAAACAATAAACGCATTGATGACTGGCAATTTTTTTACGAAAGTGGAACTATTGAACAAATTGGAGCTTACGATAATGGTAAAATGAATGGCGAATGGAAATGGTACTTCGATACCGGTAAATTATTGCGACAAGAGAAATTTGAAAACGGTGCAGAAAACGGTTTGATGGTTGAATATGATTCGATAGGAACAGTCATTACAAAAGGCACATATATTGATGGCGAAAAAGATGGTCAATGGCTATATCAGGTTGGTGGCGTAATAGAAGAAGGCGAATACAAAAATGGATTGAAACAAGGAACTTGGAAGCATTATTATGCGTATAACAAAGTCAGAAAGTTTGAAGGCAACTTTTTTCAAGGTCAACCAAACGGTAAGCATACCTGGTATTTCGACAATGGAAATATTCAACTCTTTGGAGAATATGTGATGGGCGAGAAAGAGCGGCGTTGGTACGAATATGATGAAGAAGGAAATCTTGTTCAGACAATTGTTTATCACCATGATGTCGAATTAAGCATCGATGGTTTTAAAATAAAATAGATTATTTGAAGATTGGCAAAATTATATGGACGTAAGACAACAACAGGTAATAGAAACAGAAAAAGAGTTTGAACAACAACTTCGACCGGGCGTTTTCCAAGATTTTAGCGGACAACAAAAAACGGTTGATAACTTAAAAATTTTTGTTCAGGCTGCTAAGATGCGTGGCGAAGCTTTAGATCACGTTTTATTACATGGACCTCCCGGTCTTGGTAAAACAACACTGGCAAATATTATTGCCGCCGAATTGAGCGTCAACTTAAAATTGACATCTGGACCCGTTTTAGAAAAACCCGGCGACCTTGCCGGTTTACTTACAAATCTCGATAAGTATGACGTTCTTTTTATTGACGAAATTCATCGATTAAGTCCTGTTGTTGAAGAATATCTTTATTCGGCAATGGAAGATTACAGAATTGACATTGTTATCGACAAAGGTCCGAGTGCACGCTCGTTACAATTAACTTTGAATCCGTTTACGTTGATTGGTGCAACAACACGTTCCGGTTTGTTGACAAGTCCATTGCGGGCACGTTTTGGAATAAAATGTCTGCTCGAATATTATGACGCGCAAACTTTGACGGGAATTGTTCACCGTTCTGCTGCAATTTTAAATATCCCAATTGTTGACATAGCAGCTATTGAAATTGCACGCCGAAGTAGAGGAACACCGCGTATTGCAAATGCTTTGTTACGGCGTGTGCGAGATTTTGCGCAAGTTAAAGGAACCGGTGTTATAGATATTGAAATTGCAAAATATGCTTTAGACGCTTTAAATATCGATAAAAAAGGTTTGGACGAGATGGATAATAAAATCCTGTCAACTATCATCGAAAAATTTAAAGGCGGTCCTGTGGGCTTAAATACTATTGCAACAGCCGTTGGTGAAGATGCCGGAACTATCGAGGAGGTTTATGAGCCATTTTTGATTATGCAAGGTTTTATCATGCGTACACCTCGTGGGCGTGAAGCGACTGAATTAGCGTTTAAACATTTAGGATTTAATTTTCTTGGTAAAGCAGGTGAGGAGCAAACTCTTTTTTAATGTGCTGATGCGATAATCTTTAAAAGTATTATCGCATTAACGCAACATTTTACGCACAAATGCAACAACAAAATATGACATTAAAAATACGCCGGAAAAACCTTCCAAACCGGCTAAAGCCCTTAAATATCCTAAAGGAAAATAATCACCAAAACCAATTGTGAAAAATACAACAACACTCATGTAAAATGAGCGCCCGATAACTCCGAACTTTTCTGCTTCTGGTCCGGCAGTGGTATGTATATATCCAAGTTTTAAGTAAAATCCTAAGATGTAAAGAAACGAATAAAATGTATAAACTATCACAACACTTACCAAAACGCGTAAAGGAGCGGTTGCATACAAACCCATTTTGTCAAAAATTAACCATTGCCCGCCATAAAATATTTTTGCATAATATTTGGTCTTTCCGCCCTTTGCAATTCCATCTTTTAAATCAGCTTTTGCTTCTGTGCGTTTAAATTCGATGTATGCTTCATCTTCGTCGTTATACTGACCAATATTGCGGTAATTTTCTTTGAGAACTCTAAATTGTTCCGACTTACTACGATATGATGAATCTTGCTGATAAATCAGTTTTTTGACTTCATTTGCGCGCCAATCAATATAAATTCTGCCCAGTAATCGAATTCCTGAAAGTCTCAAATTTTTTATTTCGACAGCAAAATCATAAGGTCTGATATCAACAATGTCGCGAATGATGCTGTCGGATAAATCAAGTGTTTCGCAATGTAAAACGCGTAAATCAAAATAATTATTTATATGACACGCCTTCAAAGTTAAATTTTGAAATTCTGATTTTGTGAAAGAAACTTCTTTGTCGCCAAAATTGACATCTTCGAAAACAAGTTCGGCAGTTGCAAATTCAACTACATTGAAATTCAATGTGCCTTTGTCAAACAATGTATGTTTGAAAGTTACTTTTCCTTTTTGTAGTTTAATGGCTTCGAAAATAATATCACCACTGCCAAATTCTGAGCGTTTGAAATTTACTTTGCCTTCGTGAAAATCTACTGCTCTAAAGTCTATAAATCCGTTTCCAAAAATGGTTCGATCAAAAATTTTATCGCCTTTGCCGAATTTGGCGTAATGAAAATCAACTTTTCCGCTGCCAAATTCTGCTAATTTAAAATTTGCTTCTCCGTCTCCGAAGTCCGCATCGACAAACGAAACTGTGCTGTTGCCAAAAATTGTGTTTATAAATGATACTTCGCCTTCTCCAAATTTTGCACGGTTAAAATCGAGTTTGCCTCCACCGAATGTCGCTGAACGAAAACTTACCGCGCCTATACCAAAATCAGCACGTTCGAAAGTTTTTTCTCCATCACCAAAATTTGCATGTGTGAAGTCAACTTTTCCGTCGCCAAAACGGGTTACTTTGAACGTAATTCGACCATTACCAAAATTTGTATTTTCGAATGAGATGTCGCCTTCTAAAAATTCGGTATTTAAAAATGATTTTGAACCGGTACCAAATTGTATATCTTCGAATTTTTTATTGCCTGTCTTGAATATTGCGTTCTTAAAACTTACGTCGCAATTACCAAATTTGCATTTCGAAAAATTAACGTTTCCGTCGTCGAAAAGAGCATATTCGAAACCTACACTGCGCGCATTGAATTTTGCGTTTGCAAATTTTACAGGAAAAATAAAAATCGAATTGTCGAATGCCAGTTCCGTTGATTGAAAGTCGGCATAAGAAAAATCTATTAAATCTTTTTCGGGATTTTCTGCATCAAAAAACGCATTTTCGGCGTTAAAATTATTGAGTGTAATGTAAGTGTTTGTTTCAAGTCCGCGCGATTTTCGATATTTTGCGAGCGAAAAACTTTTTATGTAACATTTGTCAAGTCGCAAATTCGATTTACTGTCAATTAGTTTATAAATTTCTTCGTTTGTTATAAAGCCGTATTTGACTTGTGGATGTTCAATTTCTGTTTCGCTGGCAAAGGTTATTACAGCTGTTTTGGGATATACAATACCTTCTGATTGATCGTATGGTATATCAAGTATTTCGACTTTATAATTGTTGAAATATCGAGTCATGACTTAGCTGTTTTGAATATTAATGAGCAATCAAAAATAAACAAATTTGTAATTGCTTTAAAGTATTTTTGTTTTTTTTATTCAGATATAAATCATTTAGCAAAAACTTTGCTAAAATTTAAGATTGCTAATTTTATTTTTAAAAATGAATATTCGTAGAATAATTTAAATTTCTGTAATAAAATTAATAATGGCACTCATTTTGAACTTTACAATAAGCTATATTTAATTTTGTTGATAAATGAATGAAATGTTCGATATATTTATTAGCCATTCTGTTTTAGATGACGAGATTTTGTCCAATGGAAAAACGTGGATTGACAATCTTGAACATTTTTTGCAAATCATTTTGACTAATTTTCTTAAACGTCCGGTGAAAATTTTAAAGAGTAGAGATTTTGAAAATCAAACTAAAATCGACGACAATTTAAAATTGACTTTGCCGGTTTCTACTTGTTTTATATTTATCTTGTCAAAAAATTATTTAAAGGACGAAAATTCTAAAAATGAACTTGCCGGAATTATTCAACAGATTTCTGACTCGGACAATTGTCTGTTTAAAGTTTCTAAAATTATTGAGAACTTAGGTACGACGCCATCTCAATTATCAGCATTTTTGAATTATGATTTTTCGTCAGTACGTTTTGATATTTCTAATGTTGAGAATTATGATGAAATTTTAAGAGCTGAAAAAGAGACGAACTGGTTCAAAATTGTTGATTTAGCGTACGATATTTTAGCGATTCTATTGCCGGATTTCCAGCGTCAAAATAAAACTGAAAAACCGTATGTGTTTCTTGCAGAATGTGGGAAGGATTTAAAGTCAATCCGCGATGGTATCAAACGGGACTTGATCAGACATGGATATAATGTTTTTCCTAATATCAGTTTGCCAGACAATAGCAATGCATTGACAAAATTACTGAACAGTTATTTTTCAAAGTCAATTATGGCGATACATTTAATTAGCTACGATTTTGACGATGATTATATAGATAAAACAAAAAGTCTTGTTGAGTTTGAAAATGAAGTTGCTAATGAGTTTTCGAAAAATCAGTCGGATAAAAACCCAGTAATGTACCGGTATATTTGGGTTGCTCCAAGTAATTTACAGCTAAGTGATGAAACGAAAAGTCGCATAGAAATTTTAAAACGAGATTCGGAATCGAAACAGAATGTTGAAGTAATTCAAACGCCGGTCGAAATATTTAAATCGTTAATTCATTTAAAATTAAAAGAAATTCAAAAACATAATTTTTCAATATCAAGCGGTAAACTCGACAATAGTTTAAAGTCGGTTTATTTAATTAGCGAGAAAAATTGTGACGAATCAATTGAAATTGAAAATTTGTTAAAAAATAAAAATTATGCGGTAAATTCTAATCAAAGAGTGATTGCAGAAAATGAATTGCATACGTTTCATCGCGAAGCTTTGATACACAGCGATTCGATTGTAATTTTGCATACAACTAAAAACAATCAATGGATAAATACTAAACTGCAGGATTTGCTTAAAGCGCCCGGCTATGGTAGGGTAGGGGAGTTTAAACCAAAAATTTTAATTATTTTAGGACACAACAAAGATGTTTTGAAACAAGCTGAAAAAATATATTTAAAAGTTTTTGAAATAAAGTCAGTTGAAAATAAAAATGAGGCGTTACAAAAAATAGTAAATGAAGAATTTAACTAATGGCTGGACAAGCAAAAAATAAAACTTTAACCAATCCGTTTCCGGGCTTACGACCATTTGGCTTACGAGAAAGTCATTTGTTTTTTGGCCGCGAGGGACAGAGCGACGATGTCTTGAAAAATCTTTCAAAGCATCGCTTTGTTGCTGTTGTTGGTTCGTCTGGGAGTGGTAAATCTTCGTTGATGTATTGCGGAATTGTTCCGTCGATTTATGGTGGTTTTATTCAAAATGCCGGAACCAATTGGCGACTGGTTGTTACGCGTCCCGGAAATCAACCGATTAATAATTTAGCACATTCACTTGTCAAAATTGAGCAATCAGAAAATAATGATGAGTTTGAAAAAGAGTACCGGACAGAAATTTTTAAAGCAATTCTTAAAAGTAGCTCTCTGGGTTTACTCGACGCAATTAAACAATTGAATCTGGCGGCTGGTGAGAATATATTGTTATTGTTGGATCAGTTCGAAGAGTTGTTCCGTTTTAAAAACTTGAATTCCAATATCAATTCTATCAACGAATCTCTTGCGTATGTCAAACTTATTCTCGAAGTTGTTAATCAACAAGAATTACCGGTTTATGTTATACTTACCATGCGCTCCGACTTTATTGGAGAATGTGCGCAATATCAGGAATTGACGCAACTGATAAACGAAAGCCATTACCTTGTTCCGCAAATGACACGCGACGATTTGCGACGCGCAATTACCGGACCGGTTGCGGTTGGTAACGGAATTATTTCAGAACGTTTGGTAAATCAATTGTTGAATGACGTCGGCGACAATCCGGATCAACTTCCTATTTTACAGCATGCCATGATGCGGACTTGGGATTACTGGGTGCGTTTTAAACAGGAAAAAGAACCATTGGATATTTCGCATTACGAAGCTATTGGTCGAATGGAAAAAGCTTTGTCAGAACATGCAAACGAAGCATTTAGCGAATTAACTCCGCGTGGTCAGGATGTCTGCGAAATTATGTTTAAGTCTTTAACAGAAAGAGGTTCAGATAATCGCGGAATCCGCCGTCCAACAAAAATAGCCGATTTAGCTGAAATGACGCAAGGAACGGTTGACGAAATTGTTTCGGTGGTTGAGAAATTTCGTTTTCGTGGGCGTTCTTTTTTGATGCCGCCAGCTGAATATAAATTGGACGCAGAAACCATTATCGATATTTCGCACGAAAGTCTAATGAGGATTTGGGACAGACTTATCATTTGGGTTGATGAAGAAGTCAATTCAGTTCAAATGTATTTGAGACTTTCAGAATCAGCTTCACTGTTTCAGAGTGCCAAAAGTGGATTGTGGCGTCAACCCGATTTGCAATTGGCAATAAACTGGCGAGAAAAGCAAAAACCAAATCTTAAGTGGGCAATTCGTTATGCGCCGTCTTTCGAACGAACAATGGTTTTCCTTTCCGAAAGCGAAAATGAATATTTAGCCGAAGAAGAAAATAAAATACGTTTACAAAAAGCTGCTTTGCGCAGATCGAGAATTTTTGCCCTGGTACTGAGTGTTGCTACAATTGTTTCGTTAAGTTTTTTACTTTATTCAATTGTCCAAAAAAAGGAAGCTGACAAACAACGTGTATTTGCGGAAATACAAAAAAGCGAAGCATTAATACAACGAATGAATGCTGAGAAACAAAAACGAAATGCCGAAAGTCAAAGGATATTAGCCGAAAATCAAAAACGCGTCGCAATAAAACAATCTTTTATTGCCGATGATGCACGTAAAATTGCTGAGACCAAAACAATATTTGCATTGGTTCAAAAAGCTTCTGCGGACACTGCCCGTAATTTTGCTGAGACAAAAAGACTTGAAGCTGACAGAGAGCGACGAAAAGCTGACAGTAGTTTTAAAGAAGCAACACATCAAAAATATTTAGCAGAATTACAAAGAATGAGAGCCGACACTTTGCGGATGTTATCTATTGCGCAATCGATGGCAGTGAAATCGTTACAAATTTCGGGCGATAATAATTTAAAGGCTTTGGTTGCATATCAGGCTTACAAATTAAATAATGATTTTAATGGCAACCGTCATCATCCCGATATTTATAGCGGCATTTTTTCTGCATTGAATGCGTTGAATGGAGGAAATTTTAATGTTCTGAAAGGTCATTCCACATCGATTCGTGCATTGGCTGCCGGAAACATGGGCTTTAATTTATTCAGTGCGTCGAGCGATGGATTTGTTTTTCGGTGGAATTTGAAAGATAATAAATTTGACACTATTGCTGACAATAAAGTTATCATCAGATCGATTGGTGTCAGTTTTGATAATCGTTGGTTGGCTGTTGGGTGTGAAAAAAAATTAATTCAGATTTTCGACTTAAATTCACAAAAATTAAATATTCCTTACTGGCAATTTAGAATTAATGCCGATTTTATCAGTTCTGTGGCATTTTCGAAAGACAGTAAATTTTTATTTGCTGCTTGTAGCAACAATCGAATTTTAAAAATTGATATTATCAATAGAAATTATCAGGTCTTCGAACAATTTGCGACGAAGCCGTTGTGTTTGTCATCGTCGAAAAATATTCCTTTGTTGGCAGCATCTTTTGGCAATGGAAAAACTGTTTTTTGGAATTATGAAAACGGCAATTCTGATTCTTTAATCTTGGGACAAAATGTTAGTATTGCATCCGTTGCAGTTTCGCCAAACGGTAAGTATATTTCGACGGGCGATAATCTTGGCAATGTTTTGGTCTGGTTGGTTGCTGCAAAAAAAATTGATGCAAGATTAAGCGGACATCATTCACAAATCAGTGATATGAAATTTAGCCCCGATGAAAAATATCTGGCAACAACCTCGCGTGACGGGATTGCGCTTTTGTGGCAGGTACATAATTTCAACGAGCAACCGGTAGTTTGTAAAGAAAATAATTCATGGATTTTAAGTGTAGCATTTAGTCCTGATTCTAAAACATTTTTTCTTGGTTTTAAAGAATCTAAATTGTTGAAGCTTTATACGCAGTCTGATTTATTTGCTGATTTAATGTGTGCAAAACTGACACGCAATTTAAGTCAAGCCGAATGGAATAAATATGTTGGCGCCGATGTAAAATATCAGGTAACCTGTTCGAGTAATCCGCCCGGCGAAGATGTCATCAACAATAATTTTTCGTCAAACAACGAACCTCTGAAAGTGCCTTATCCGTATAAAGTAAAAAATACTATTGTGCAAAAAACTTTTTTGAGCAATGCTTTAAATTTGCATGTCGCACATTCTGCTCAAGAAGACGTTTGGTTTAGCGTTCAGTTTGTTTCTGTCAACGAAAAAATTGATGTCAATAAACCGGCTCTTCAAAATCTGAAATCTGTAAATTATTATATAAAGAATGATAAATTTTTCTATTTTGCGGGAAAATGCAAAAGTATGAAAGACGCAATTTCTATTCAGAAACAATTGCGTGAAATGGGTTATAAAGATGCGTTTGTCATCGCATTCAAAAATGGTGTTCGGGTTCCGGTAAAAGAAGTTGTTAAATAATTCTCTAATGAAATTCAGGTTTTTATTGACGCTCGGTTTTATATTTGTTTTGAGCAACAGCAATGTTTCAGCGCAATGCAGTATGCAATTGGAACGTGCTGAAAATTTGTATCAAAACGGAAATGTTGATAGTATTCCTAAATTAATTTTGCCGTGTTTGCAATCATTTGGCGCATTCAATGACGAAGAAAAAACACGCGCTTACAAATTACTAATATTGAGTTATATTTTTCAGGACAATCAACAATTGGCAACCGAACAAATGTTGAAATTTCTGAAGTTTAAACCGGACTACCGTCTTACTGACGCCGATCCACTGGAATTTGAAGATTTATATAATGAATTTCGCACAACGCCAATTATTTCTGTTGGTGTGTCGGTGGGAATAAATAGCGTTTTTGTAAAAGTTTTATCGAACTATTATCTTTTTGACAAAACAAATGTCAGTCAAAATTATGCAACAAAATATGGTTATTCTATCGGTATCAAAGCAAACCGTTTGTTGTTCAAAAATAATGAATTGGATTTCGAATGTTCGTTACGGCAATCGTCTTATACTTTCAATTGCAACTATTATCAGTTTACACAAGTGAGCATGACAGAGAATATGATGTTTCTGGATTTGCCACTTTCGGTTGTTCACATTTTCGGAAAAAAAACGTTTGCCCCGTTTATTCAAATTGGTGCAGCGTTTTCATATCTGGTCGGCGATAATGCTTCTCTTTTGCGCTCCTATTTTGACGGCGTCCATACTGACATTACCGGTTCTGCAATAAATGTAATTTCTCAACGAAATCAGTTTTATTATCAGCCTTTTGTTGCTGCCGGAATAAAATATAAAGTTGGACGTGGAAACCTTTACGCAAATATCAAATACAATTTTGGTCTTGCTAATTTTGTGAATGGTGGAAGCCGCTATAACAATTCGGAATTGATTTTCAAGTATTTTTATGTTGACAACGATTTTAAAATAAATACCTTTTCGTTTAACGTTGGGTATTTATTTTCGTTTTATAAACCCGTCAAATTAAAATCGAAGGATTGATGAAAAAGATTTGGTTTATCATATTATTTTGTGCTTTTGCCTGTTGTAAAAAAGATTTGAGCAACAATGACAATTCCGGTTTAATCATCAAATTTTTTGGTAGCAGTATTTCTGAAAAAGCTGTCGATATTATAAACGACGGAGTAGGGGACAATTACATTTTAAGTTGTCCTAATCCGACCACAAATTCTTATTTTATTCATCTTATTAAAAATGACAACAATTACAAAACCATTTGGGATAAAAAAATTGTACTTTCGAAAAACGAACAACCGGCATCGATTGTAAAAAGTGCAGATGCTTTATTTATTTTGGCAACTGTTACGGATACTACCAACATTGTACCGTCTATCATTAATAATGACTTAGCAATAATCAAAACTGATTTTAATGGCAATGTTATTTGGACAAAATATTATGGAAATTCTGCCAACCAGATTGCTTATAAAATAATTTATACAAATGACGGATTTTTTTACGTTTTATATTCTACCGATGAACAGTCAAATGGTGACGGAAATTTACAAGGCGCAAAAGATATTGGCTTGAGTAAGTTTGACAAAGAGGGTAATTTAATTTTTACTCAAACTTATGGCGGACCTAATGATGATGTTCCGTCTAAATTAATTCAGTTACAGTCGGGTGAATTAATGATTGTCGGTACAACAAACAGTTTCTCTGATCCCGGGCAAGGTTTGAATAATATTTTGGTTATTAAAATTGATACAAATGGTAACTTGCTCGACAGAATAAATTTAGGCACTGCATTTAATGACATTGGTGTTGACGTGTTTGAAAATTACGACGGTTCTTTTTTTGTTGCCGGTAATTCTGATAGAACAAATTCGAATAAATACAGTATATTACTTTACAAACTATCGCCAGACATTCATCAAACTTTGTGGTCAAATTTTTATGGCGGCAATGGCAACGATTTAATTTCGTCAATTAAAATTGTAAATGGAAATATAGTTTTGGTCGGTAGTACTGATAGTTATTCAAACGGACTTACTGATATTTTTTATTCTGTTTTAAATGCTTCGGGCAAGCAAATATTTTATAAAAATTTTGGCGATGAAGGCGCTGAAACTTGTGCAAATTTTTTTGTTTATGCAAATAGCAATATTGTTATTTTAGGAACAACCGATTATAAACAATATTCAGTTATTACATTGATTCAATCTACACTTCCTGCAAATTAACCTTTAGACTTTTAGATCAATTTGTTTTGAAATCAGTTTTATAATTTTGGATTTTGAATATGAAATCCGGTTTAGATATTTAATTTTTTTCTATGAAAAAACTTTATACTATTTTAGTTTTACTAATTTTAACTGTTGACTGTTTTTCTCAGCCAGTAATTGTTACTGCAGCTACAGTTGATGAATTGGATATTTCATTGCTGTTTAACGAAAACATTTCTTTTACAACTTCGGCAAATGTTTTTTTATCCGAATTATCAGCTACAAATCTTGATTTAGCTTCTGCCACTGCGACTATTAACGCTAATCAAATAATTATTCATCTTTCTCCGACGCAGATATTATTGCCCGATTTTACAGCTAATAATTTGCATCTTTTGCCTAATGCAGTTACCGGTTTTACGTCTGGACTAAATAATCTCGATTTATCTAATATTTATTTAGCTGACGGTACGCGCCCTGATATTATTAATCAAATAGCAACAGTTTATTTAAACGGAAATCAGCCTGAAACAATTTTGTTTCGGATTGATGAACAGCTTTCGCTTGCCGAAAATGCTGACGTAACAGGATTCTCCGTCAATAATGGAAGTATATCGTCAGCAAAATATCTAAGCAAAGGTTCTTATAATTATATTCTGTTAAAATCGGCGTCAAATAATCAATGGATTGGTGGCGTAATTTCTATTTCTTATGACAGTCATTTGGGCAATGTTACCGATGTTGCCGGAAATCAATTGGTGGATATTATTAATTTGCAAACAATTGTTGACGCCCCACCGATAGCTACCTTGGTTAGTATTTCCGGTTCGACAGTTTGTGGTAAAATTTTGCAAGGAAATTATTTTTATTCTGACATCAATAATGACAGCGAGGGTGTTTCCATTTTTGCGTGGTATCGCTCTGACGACAATGTTGGTACGAATAAAACTTTAATTAACAATGCGCTTTTTCAAACTTACACAACAACAATTGCTGATATTGGCAAATTTATTTCATTCGAAGTTACACCGGTCGCTTCGCAAGGAAACAAATATGGCGACGCTGTAGAAAGTTCGCTGGTCGGACCAATTATTAATTCGCCACCCACTGTTTCTAATATTACTTTTGCAGGAAATTTAATTGACGGGCAAACTATTACAATTCAATATCAATATTCCGATTATGAAAATGACCCGGAAGGGTATACAACTTTTCAATGGTTTGAAAGCAATGACAATATCGGAACAGGTTTGACGCTTATTGCCGGTGCTGTTGCGTCCAGTTATGTTTTTTCATCTTCAGATATTGGCAAATTCGTTTGCGTCGATGTAAGTCCGGTTGCCAAAACCGGAAGTATCAATGGTCTTACAAAAAGATCAACTTTTTTCGGGGCTGTTTTAAATGCTGCACCTGTTGTTTCTAATGTTTTTATCAACGGCAATTTGGGTGATGGAAATATTTTAACAGGTGTTTATTCTTATTCCGACATCGAAAATGATTTAGAAGCCAACAGCATTTACAAGTGGTATCGCAGTAACGATTATAAAGGAACGGGAAAGTCGGTTATTGTTGGCGCAAATAATAGTACTTATACTTTGCAACAAACAGATATTAATAAATTTATTCAGTTCGAAGTTACACCAATTGCCCAAACCGGAACGTTAACCGGTACAAGTATTCAAAGCGATTATGTTGGTACAATAATAAATAATCCGCCTGTTGCAAGCAATTTAGCAATTGGTGGATTGTTGCAAAGTGGTGCTCAAATTTCTGGTTCGTATTTATATTCTGATAACGAAAACAATGCTGAAGCTTTAAGTTTGTATTACTGGTTTGTGGCAGATGATAATACCGGTTTTAATACTTCGTTAATCGGAAATTCTCAGACAAATGAATACATTATTTCACCGCAGTATTTAGGAAAATACATACGATTTTCGGTTTTGCCAATTGCAAAAACTGGTTCACTTTACGGTATTTTAGCGAATAGTGCTTGGTATGGTCCTATAATAAATGCAGCACCGGTTGTTTCTAATATTACGATTGCCGGTAATTTGTTCAATGGTCAAACGCTAACTGCACATTATCAATATTCTGATTTGGAAAACGATTTGGAAGGCAACTGCATATTTCAATGGTTTCGCAGCGATAACAACATCGGAACCGGGTTGACAGATATTCCGGGTGCGGTATCATCAGCATATACTTTAACTTCGTCGGATATTGGAAAATTTATAAGCGTGCAAGTTATTCCTGTTGCAATAACGGGTACAAAAATCGGTCTTGTAAACAGTTCTGCATTTTACGGAACTGTTTTAAATGCGGCACCTTCTGCAACAAATGTCAGTATAAATGGAAGTTTTATTGACGGTAATATGTTAACCGGAAATTATTTATATGTTGACTTGGAAAATGACATTGAGCAAAATACAACTTTTCAATGGTACCGTAGCAACGATGATAAAGGCTCTGGCAAATCTGTAATTGCTGGGGCAACTAATCTTGTCTATACTTTGCAAACTGTTGACATCAATAAATATATTCAATTCGATGTGCAACCGTCAGCATCAACCGGTACTTTAACCGGCGCTAAAGTTCAAAGTAATTATTTAGGACCAGTTATTAACGCTCCACCGGGTGCAAATGGTTTATCAATTACCGGAATTTTAAAATCGGGTTCTGCTTTAACAGGTTTGTATTCTTATGCTGATGTTGAAAATGACAGCGAAGGATTAAGTCAATATTTTTGGTTTATGGCAGACGATTTTTTGGGCACAAATCCTACTATAATTTCCACAGCGCGAACAATTTCTTATACCATTACCGCAGCCAATGTTGGTAAATACATAAGTTTTGCTGTATTGCCGGTTGCAAAAACGGGTTCGCTTTATGGTATCCAACAAAGTAGCGCATGGCTTGGTCCTATTGGAAATGCTGCACCTGTTGTTTCGAATATTACTATTACAGGAAATGTTGTCGATGGTCAAATGCTTACTTTGCATTACTTATTTTCCGATGCCGAAAATGATGCGGAAGGTTCAAGTGTTTATCAATGGTTTGTTAGCGACGATAATATAGGAACAAATTTAACTGCCATTACTGGTGCAAATTTTTTTACTTATAATTTATCGTCTTTAAATATTGGAAAATATATTTGCGTTCAGGTTTTACCGGTTGCTATGACTGGCACATTTAATGGCGTTGCAAAAAAATCAATTTTTTATGGACCAATTTTAAATTCGCCGCCAGTTGCAAAAGCTGTAACTATTTTAGGGAATTTTATTGACGGACAAGTTTTAACCGGTTCGTATATTTATTCCGATTTAGAGAATGACTTGGAAGGAAGTAGTCTTTATCAATGGTACAGAAGCGACGATAATACTGGAACTAATAAAATTGCGATTAACGGCGCGACCAATTTAACTTATTTATTACAATCAGGAGATATAAATAAATTTATTCAGTTTGAAGTTACACCGGTTTCCCAATCCGGCAATTTATTTGGACTAAAAGTTCAAAGCAATTATTTTGGACCCCTGATTAATAATCCACCAATTGCAAAAAATATTTCGATAAATGGTTTGTTTATTGACGGACAAATTATAAATGTGCAATATGTTTATGCTGATTTTGAAAATGACCTGGAAGGCAATTCAATTTTTAGCTGGTTTAGAGCCGACGACAACATTGGAACAAATGCAAGTCTGATTTCGTACGGTCAAAATACATCATATAAATTAACAAGTCAAGATATTAATAAATATATTTATGTTGCTATTCAGCCTGTCGCAAAAACCGGTTCGCTTTATGGCAACATTTTTTATTCAGCTTATTATGGAACTGTTTTAAACGCTCCACCAACAGCAACAAATCTTGCTATTCTTGGAAATTTATCTTCTGGCGAAATATTAACTGCAAATTATAATTATTCTGATATTGAAAATGATTTGGAAGGTAATTCTCAATATCAATGGTTTGTAGCCGACGACGCTACCGGATTAAACAAACAAATTATAAATATTGCTGTTCAATCTACTTATACAATTTCAAGTGCGTTTATTGGCAAATATATTGGTTTCAGTATTCAACCTTTTGCTATAACTGGAAATATATTCGGAACTGTTTATAATAGTTCGTATTATGGTCCAATTAAAAATGCTGCACCCAAAATAACATCAGCTTCATTAAACGGAATTTTTAATGTTTGTCAAACAATTGGTATATCAATTAGTTATTACGATATTGAAAACGATTTACCCGGTGCGCATATTTACAGTTGGTATAGTGCCGATGATGCTTTTGGCGCTAATAAAACTTTGCTTTCAACCGGCGTTAGTTCATCATATATTTTAAAACTTACTGAAAGTAACAAATATATTTTTTGTGAAATTACTCCTGTTGCAATGACTGGTACATCTGTTGGCAATGTTTATACTACATCTTATTACGGACCGGTTATTAATAATTTGCCGACGTCAGTTTTATCCAATCCTGGTGATATTTGTACTGGTCAGTCAATTACTCTAACTGCTACTTTAACCGGTATGTCTCCTTGGAGTTTTACACTTTTTGATGGCGCTAACAATGTTGGTTTTACAAATATTACGTCCAATCAATATTCAATCATTGTCTCGACAGCTGGCAAGTATCAAATTACAAATTTGATAGATAAATTTGGTTGTAGCGCTATTGCGTCAAGTAATATTTCCGTAATAAATTTGAAACTTTTGCCGGTTATTGATTTTACAATGCAAAATGTTTTTAATGTTGACGATCCACAAATTGTTTTGTCAGCAAATCCTATTGGTGGCATCTTTAGCGGACCAGGTGTTGTTGGAAATACAAATACTTTTTATCCATCGATTGCTGGGGTAGGAGCGTGGCAAATTAATTATTCCTACCAAGATGCAGTTACAGGTTGTACAAGTCAAAAAAACAATCCAATTGTTGTTAACAGTGCCGGTGGTTCTATTTTGGGTTTAAGTTCTCTCTATTGTTATGATGCAAATCCGTTTGTTATTACCGCAGTAAATCCTCATTCTGTAACGGGCACATTTAGCGTCGATGTAAACAGAGGATTAACTGATAATGGCAATAATTCTGCGACTTTAATTCCATCAAAAATTGGCAGTGGTAACCATGTAATAACTTACACTTATTTTGACGGCGCAACTTTTAAAATCAGTAGAACAATTTTTATTGATTCTGTTGGTGTTGTTGATTTTATTGGATTGCAAACTAAATATTGTGTTAATGATTCAAAAGCCGATTTAATTGCTGTCAATTTATATCCTTTAGGAGGAACCGGTAACTTTATAAATGGTTCTGGAATTACATCGGTAGCAGGAAGCAATAATGCTACATTTGATCCATCTTTAATTACAGATACTTTAAGTCATACTGTTTCATATTATTATACTTCTATTTCGGGCTGTAAAAGTGCTATTGTTTCAAAAACAACAAAAGTATATCCCTTGCCCGATGTTCATTTTTCAATTCAAAGTAATTACAATCTTGCCGGTCAGCCTATAAAGCTTTCAGGTTTGCCGCTAAATGGAATTTTCTCAGGAAATGGCATCATTAATAATACATTTTATCCAAGTATTATTGGCTTACATACAGGTAATTCAATTTCATATAGTTATATTGACGCTTATTCAGGTTGTTCAAATTCTGTTTCAAAAATGACGAATGTTTTATCGGCTACGGGAACTATTTCTAATCTTAATTCGACATATTGCTATGGTGTTGGTAATGTTCTTATAACCGGCGTGCCTGAAACTTTAAATGTTGTGGGCAATTTTACAAGTACAAAAAAAGCAATTATAGATAATACTAATAACACAGCTTTTTACCGACCAACCAAAGCAGGTTATGGTTATGATACCGTTTTTTATTCTTATTTTAATGATCAAACCGTTTATACTGTTTCTAAAGTTGTTTTTATTGACTCGATTGGAAACGTTGATTTTGTTGGATTGGAAAATAATTATTGTGTTAATGATACCCAATCGGTTCTAACAGCCATTTATAATCATGCGTCTGGTTATTTAAATTTTTCTGGGTTGTTGCAAGGGCTTGTCAATAATGGAAATAATGCAACGCTAACTCCAAATTTGATACCATCAAGTTCATCTGCTTATAATATTACATTGACTTATATTTCAACATTAAACAATAGCAATTGTAAAGTTAGTAAAACTAAAAATTTTCTTGTAAATCCTTTACCGGTTTTGGATTTTCCATTGAAAGATGTTTTTAGTTTGACTGATTCACCCTATCTACTAATGCCCAACCTTACCGGCGGTTTGTTTACCGGCGATGGCGTCAATAAAAATTATTTTTTGCCAAGCATTGCCGGATTAAATAATGTTTTATCTGTAAATTATTTTTATACAAATCCAATAACCGGTTGCAGCAATAATTTAACAAAACATACAACCGTTTTTGATGCACCTGATTCAATTAACGGATTAAAAAAAGTGTTTTGCTATAAAGATACCAATCTTTTGTTTAGCGCAATTACTGGAAATTTTTCGAATATATTTGGTCTGTTTTCTAATAGTAGGAAAAATATTTCTGACAATGGTAATAATACGGCTTTTTACAATCCTGCTAAATCCGGTGCTGGTTTTGATACAATATATTTTACTTATTATAGTGGCTCAACAAAATTTGTAATTGCCAATATTACATTTATTGATTCTTTGTCAACCGTAGATTTTATTGGATTAGCCGATAAATATTGTACTAATTCTTCATCCGATATTCTTTCAGCAATTAATTTAATTCCATCTGGTGGCAACAGTTTTTTTTCAGGACCAGCCGGTTTAAGTTCGATTCCAAATAGCAACAATGCTTTGTTAAATCCAAAACTTATTCCACCAAGTAATTCGTCTTATTCAGTTTCTTATTTTTACTTATCTCCTAATGGATGCAGGAGCAATATTGTGTCAAAGAAATTTTATGTAAACAGTTTACCGGATGTTCATTTTATAGTAAAAGATAATTATAATGTTGATGATATTTCTGATACTTTATTTGCTACTCCGGCAAATGGAATTTTTTCTGGTCAAGGTGTTACAGGTAATATTTTTTATCCTACTATTGTTGGTGTTAGCTCAAATATAAAATTGACTTATGACTATGTTGATAATATTACTGGTTGTACTTCAGAGCAATCAGCCATTACTACAGTCAAACTTGCCCAAGCTACTTTTTCGAACCTTAATTCGACATACTGCACTTACACAATTCCATTTATTTTTACTGCTCAACCTGAAGAATTATCGGTAACCGGTACTTTCAGAAGTTTCAAAAATGCGCTTACTGATTTTAAGAATAATTCCGCTTTATATAATCCTTCCAAAGTTGGTTTCGGTTATGATACGGTTAGCTTTTCTTATTTACGTGGAACTACGCAATATCAAATTAAGCAATCTGTTTTTGTTGACTCAATTGGAAGTGTCGATTTTACAAATTTAGATCCTTCTTATTGTTCAACAGCGCAACCAGTAAATTTAATTGCGGTCATTTCTCATCCATCTGGAACAGGCAATTTCAGTGGTTTTGCTGGAAGTATAATTAATTATGGAAATTCTGCAACTTTTAACCCATCAGTTTTAAATGCAAATAATTCGTATCAAATTAATTATACATATACTTCAAATTTGCATAACAGTGGTTGTGTTGCAACTAAAATTAAGAATGTTAGAATAAATCCTTTACCGGCTGTTAATTTTCAAATTAAATCGACTTATAATGTTAACGAATCGCCTGATACTTTATTAGCCGTTCCTTCCGGCGGAATATTTAGTGGAAAAGGAATCAGCAGCAATATTTTTTATCCAAATATTGCTGGACTTGGAAAAGGTTTGCAAATAACATATAAGTATTCCGATCCGGTTACGCAATGCCAAAATCAAATAACAAAAAGCACGAATGTTTTGGTTGCCGGAGGATCAATTAATAATTTAAACAAAGTTTATTGTTATACTGATTCTGATATTTTGATTACCGGCGACCCGAATGGTTTGATTGGTGTCTATGGCAATTTTTTTGATTCAAAAAATTCGATTGACAATAATAACGACAACACTGCATGGTTTAATCCTCGCAAAGCCGGAAATGGTAGTGATACTATTTATTTTTCTTATTCACATAACGGCACAAATTTTCAGATTGTGAATGTTACTTTCGTTGACTCAATTGGTAATGTTGATTTTGTTGGACTGAGCAATAAATATTGTGTTAATCAACCCCAATCAACATTAACAGCTATTTGCCCATCGACCGGAACAGGTAGTTTTGCTTTAAATGTTCAATCAAGTGGTTTTTTTAATGGCGGTAAAACAGCTTTACTAAATCCGTCTTTAATAGGAAGTTCACCAGCATCATTTTCGGTCAATTTTAATTTTGTTTCTCTATTAAGTGGTTGCAAAGTTTCGGTAACGAAAATTTTTAAAATAAATAATTTACCAAATGTATCTTTTAATATAAATCCACTTTATAATGTTGTTGGTAAACCGGATACTTTAAAAGGTAATCCTGTTGGCGGCTCCTTTATAGGTTTGGGCATAAGTAATAATATTTTTTACCCTTCTGTCGCCGGTACCGGTGGTCCTTACGCTATTACTTATTCTTACGCCGATTTAAATTCATGTTCGAATTATGTAACCAAACAAACGTTTGTTCAAAATGCGTTAGCTGTAATTGCCGGTATTAATCAAACTAAAACTTACTGCATTGATGACGCCGTTGACACGTTTTTTGTTATTCCCAATAATGGTCTTCCAAATGGTTCTTTTTCCGGCAGCGGAATTAAATATTTAAACACTGATAGTATTATTTTTAATCCCAAATTTGCAGGCGCCGGTTCGCACATAATATCCTACACTTATTTGGGTTTAGATGGCAAAACGCTTTTTACTGTTTCAGATGTTATTGATGTCGATTCTATTGGTCAGGTTGATTTTGTTGGGTTAGAAAACCAGTATTGCTCTAATCAACATTCGGTATCCGCACTTACAG
>Ga0265327_10002018_pt1 | contig 22920 bp, 22 predicted proteins | sample 41621metaG_FD_202089 | JGI IMG/M metagenome (GOLD analysis project Ga0265327, IMG submission 202089) | Rhizosphere microbial communities from Carex aquatilis grown in University of Washington, Seatle, WA, United States - 4-16-21 metaG | ecosystem: Host-associated > Plants > Roots > Rhizosphere...
TGGTCGGCGCCGATGGCGATGGCGGTGTCGACGATGCCTTCATGCACCACATGGCCGTCGATGACGCGCTGGTCGCTGTGCAGGCCCTCGGCCGCCAGCGCCGCGACGCCACGTGCCAGCGCCGCATTGGCGCTGCTGGTGGCCGCGGCCAGGTATTCGTTCTGGCCGAGCGCGTAATCGGCACCGACGCCGATGAAGGGATAGTTGTCGACCACGTGGATCAGCGTGATCCGGCTGCCGAAGGCCAGCGCCAGGCCGCTGGCCTTGCTGACCGCCAGCATCGACGTTTCGGATCCGTCGATAGGGACCAGGATGTGATTGAACATGGACAGACCTCTTTGTGTTCGCTGCAGGGTTCGCGCTCGAACCGGACCCTCGAATTTACATCCAAGGTCGGGGCCGCGGCAGTAGGACAGCTGCCGGATGCGGCGGGGTCGCCGGGCACCCTTCAGCAGCGCTTGAGGATGCCGGCTCGGCCGGCCGGAGGGCTCAGTCGCCCTGGAAGGCGCCGGCGCGGCAGGTCAGCACCAACGTGTCGCGCCAGCCGGGTTCGTTGTCGACCAGCGGCAGAATCGGCGTCGATTCGTGAATGACGCGCGCATCGTCCAGCAGCAGCAAGGACCACGGCTCGGTCATGGTGAAGCGCTCGCCGCGCCGGCCCGCCGCCTCGAAGACCCGGGTCTCGCCGCCCTTGATGTTGTGCCGTCCCACCAGGGCCACGGCCACCAGGTCGACGCCGTCGCGGTGCGCGCCCTCGGGCGTCGGACGGCCGATGCCGTCGGCGGTGTCGATGCGGAACTGGTGCGCCTCGACGAACCAGCGCTGCGTGCCGCGCAGCCCGTCGGCGACTTCGCCCAGGCCCAGCAGCAGCCGCTGCCAGGCCGGCTGCGCCACCGTGGCCGGCTCCATCGGCGCGAACCAGCGCTGCATGCCGCCATGCAGCGCGTTGTATTCGACCGGCTGCCAGTGCGCGCGGTGCGGCGATGGCTCCAGCGCGGCGCCCTCGACGGTGAAGCAGGCATGCCGGCGCGTGCGATAGCGGCCGCCGTCCTTCAGGTAGTCGTCGGGGGGCAGCTGGTCCCAGTCGGGATGCATCGCCTCGAGCGCTGCCAGCGGCACACCGAGCCAGCCCGAGACGCCCTGCGGGCTGAGCACCGCGTAGCCATCCTGGCGCAGCGTCGCGACGAGTCGATCGGGCGGTGTGAAGGGTGGGCTGAAGACGCTCACCGGGCTGCTCGACCGGTGTTCATGGCGCGACCTTCACGTCCTTCCAGAAGGCCACGCGGTTCTTGACCATTTCGGCCTCGGGCTTGGGATCGGCGTAGTACCAGGCGGCATCGGTGTGAAGCTCGCCGTCGACCAGCAGCGAGAAGTAGCTCGCGGTGCCTTTCCAGGCGCAGGTGGTCTTGTGGTTGCTGAAGGTGACGTGATCGCGGTTGAGCGAGTCCATCGGGAAATAGTGGTTGCCCTCGACGAGCACGGTGTCGTCGCTCTCGGCGATGGTGACGCCGTTCCAGGTTGCTTTCATCGGAATCTCCAACTGCACCCGCTCAGCGCGGGCAGCCCGATATTGTGACTTCTCGGCGCAAGCCCGCGCGGGCACCGCCCGGCGCCGCCGCGCATCGATCAGGGCCCGGCCTGCAACCAGTGCACGCTGAACAGGCGCTGCGGGTCGGTCCAGACCGCAGCCGGCCGGAAGCCGGCCTGCTGCGCCAGGGCCCGCAGACCATCGACGCTGAACTTGTGCGAGTTCTCGGTATGGATGGTCTCGCCCTCCTCGAAGGCGAAGCGCTGGCCGTCGAGCGAGATCTCCTGCGCGCGCCGGCTCACCAGGTGCATCTCGATGCGGCGCAGCGGCGCGTTGTAGAAGGCCGCATGCCCGAAGCCGTCGAGATCGAAATCGGTGCCGAGCTCGCGGTTGGCGCGCCGCAGCAGGTTGAGGTTGAAGGCGCCGGTCACGCCCTGCGCGTCGTTGTAGGCGGCATGCAGCAGCGCCGGGTCCTTCACCAGGTCGACGCCGAGCAGCAGGCCGCCGCCGCGCAGCAGCCGGTGCGCCAGCTGCAGGAAGGCCAGCGCTTCGTCGGGCGAGAAATTGCCAAGCGTCGAGCCGGGGAAGAAGCCCACACGCTGGCCCAGCCCGCGGTCGCGCGCCGGCAGTACCAACGGCATCGTGTAGTCGGCCACCACAGGCTGCACAGCCAGGTTCGGATAGTCGAGGCGCAAGCGTTCGGCCGCGAGCTGCAGGTGCTCGCCGGAGATGTCGATCGGCACGTAGCGGCGCGGCTTCTCGAGCGCGTCGAGCAGCAGCCGCACCTTGGTCAGCGATCCGGCGCCGAACTCGACGATCTCGGCATCGGGGCCGATCTGCTGCGCGATCTCGCCAGCGCAATCGGTGAGGATGCGGATCTCGGTGCGGGTCGGGTAGTACTCGGGCAGCTCGCAGATGCTGTCGAAGAGGGCCGAACCCGCGGCGTCGTAGAAGAACTTCGGCGAGATGCTGCGCTGCGGCTTGCTGAGCCCGGAGAACAGCTCGCGCGCGAAGTCGGACAAGGGCGCCGCGCGCTGTGCCGCGCGGAAGGCATGGATGTTGAAAGCAGGAGTGCCCATCAGAGGTCCTTCGCGAGCCGCAGCCCCGAGAATTGCCAGCGCGCGGCCGGCGGGAAGAAGTTGCGATAAGTCGGCCGCGCATGCCCCTCGGGCGTGGCGACGCTGCTGCCACGCAGCACCAGTTGGCCCACCATGAACTTGCCGTTGTATTCGGCCGCGATGCCGGCCAGCGGCCGGAAGCCAGGATAGGGGTCGTAGGAAGAGCGGGTCCACTGCCAGGCATGGCCGGTCATCTGCGCGATGCCGGGCGCGTCCTGCGCGGCCTCCCATTCGAATTCGGTCGGCAGGCGCGCGCCGGCCCACTCGGCATAGGCGGCCGCCTCGAAGAAGCTCAGCTGCATCACCGGTGCTTCGGGTTCGAGCGGGCGCACGCCGTGCAGGCCGAACACCTGCCAGCCGGCCGGCACGCCCTCATGTGCGAGGCGCGGGTCGTCGGCAGGCAGCCAGTAGGCAGGACAACGCCAGCCTTGCGCCTGCACCGTCGCCCAGCCTTCGGAGAGCCACAGCTCGGGCCGCTGGTAGCCACCATCGGCCACGAATTGCGCGAACTCGCCGCAGTTCACCAGGCGATCTGCGATGGCGTGCGGCTGCAGCAGCGCCCGGTGGCGCGGCGTCTCGTTGTCGAAGGCGAATTCGGCGCCCTGGTGCCCGATCTCGACCAGGCCGCCCTCGCGCGCCAGCCAGCGCATCGCGGGCGCTACCGAGGCAATGCGCAGCGCCGGACCGGAGGCCGCGCGATAGGCCGGCAGCATCGGGTTGCAGGACAACGCATGCAGGATGTCGGTGAGGATCAGCTCCTGGTGCTGCTGCTCGTGGTGCAGGCCTAGCGTGATGATCGACTCGATCGTCGGCCAGTCGGATTCGCCGGCCGAGCCGAGCAGCGCCAGCACCCCGCGGTCGACATGGCGGCGATAGGCATGCACCTCATCGAGCGAGGGCCGTGTGAGCAGGCCGCGCTGCGGCCGCGGGTGGCGCGGGCCGAGCGCTTCGTAGTAGGAATTGAAAAGGAAGTGGAAGCGCGGATCGAAGACCCGGTAGCCGGCGCCATGCGGTTGCAACAGCACCGTCTCGAAGAACCAGGTGGTGTGCGCCAGGTGCCATTTGGTGGGGCTGGCGTCGGGCATCGACTGGATGCACTGGTCCTCGGCCGACAGCGGTGCCGTCAGCTTGAGGCTGTGGGCGCGCACTTGCTCGAAACGATCGCGCAATGCCTGCGCCGCAGGCAGCGACGGCCGGATCAGGTTCATGGGGCCTCCAGTTCGAGCTAGCGTTTTTAGCGGATGCCGTGTGCCGCGCACCGTAGGACAAGGGCGCGCAACGTCGCTGTCTCCATTCCCCAGCGCGGCGAGCGCGCCACTTTGGCACAAGTCGGACGCCGGCGCATCGGCCCCCATTTGGCCCTGCGTATCATGCGGCGATGAGCGACACCTCCAGCGCCAGCCGCCCCCGTGTGCTGATCGTCGGCTGCGGCTTCGGCGGCCTGCAGGCCGCACGCCGCCTGCAACGCAGCGACCTGGAGATCACGGTGGTCGACAAGACCAACCACCATCTGTTCCAGCCGCTGCTCTACCAGGTGGCGACCGCCGGATTGGCGGCGCCCTCCATCGCCGCACCGATCCGCCTGCTGTTCAGGCGCCAGCCGAACGTCACGACGCTGCTCGGCGAGGTGGTGCGGATCGACCCGCAGGCGCGCATCGCCCACCTGGCCGACGGCACCGACCTGGCCTGGGACCACCTCATCGTGGCCGCCGGCGCGACCGACAACTACTTCGGCCACGACGAATGGGAGCCGACGGCGCCCGGCCTGAAGACGCTGGCGGATGCCTTCGAGGTGCGCCGCCGCGTGCTGGTGAGCTTCGAGGCCGCAGAGGTCGAGACCGACCCGGCGCGCCGGCGCGCGCTGCTCACCTTCGCGGTGATCGGCGCCGGGCCGACCGGCGTCGAGATGGCCGGCACGCTGGCCGAGATCGCCCGCCACACGCTGGAGGGCGAGTTTCGCCGCATCGATCCGGGCACCGCCGAAGTGCTGCTGATCGAAGGCGGCCCGCGCGTGCTGCAGGCCATGCCCGAATCGCTGAGCCAGCGCGCGCTCGAGCAATTGCAGAAGCTCGGCGTGCAGGTGAGGCTCAACGCCCGCGTCACCGCCATCGACGCCACCGGCTTGCAGATCCAGTCGCCTTTCAGCGATGGCGGCGCCGGCATGGGCAGCCATCGCATCGACTGCGGCTGCGTGATCTGGGCGGCGGGCGTCGCCGCATCGCCGCTGGGGCGCCTGCTGGCCGAGGCCACCGGCGCGGAGACCGATCGCGCAGGCCGGGTCAAGGTGCTGCCCGACCTGAGCCTGCCGGGCTTTCCGGCCATCAGTGTGGTCGGCGACCTGGCGGCAGCCACCAGCCATGCGCCCGGCAAGGAACCCCGGCCGGTGCCAGGCGTCTCGCCGGCCGCCAAGCAGATGGGCCGCGCCGCCGCGGAGAACATCCTGCGCCGCATCGCCGGCGAGCCGACCAGGCCCTTCCGCTACAGCGACTACGGCAACCTGGCGACCATCGGGCGCAACTCGGCGGTGGTCGACCTCGGCACGCCCTTCGGGCCGCTGCGCTTCTCGGGCAAGTCGGCCTGGCTGTTCTGGCTGTTCGCCCACGTCTATTTCCTGATCGGCTTCCGCAACCGCTTCGTGGTGCTGATGGATTGGGCCAGCGCCTACTGGAGCTTCCAGCGCCATGCCCGGGTGGTGGCCGAGGTGAAGGCGCCGGGCGAGCACTGAGCCCCTTGCGTGCGCCCTGGCGCGCCTCAGCGCTGCGCCTGCAGCTGGTCGGCGTCGGTCAGGGTCTTCAAGAAGGCGACCACGTCGCGGATCTCGGCCTCGCTGAGGGCCGGCTTGCCGCCGCGCTTGCCGCCGAAGGGCGGGTCCATGTTGAGGTTGTCGTGGTACTTGGCCGGCAGGTCGTCGTAGGGCTGCACCCGGCCCTTGGCATCGCGGCCATACCAGCGCTCCGGCGCGGTGTCGCGCTGCGCATAGAAGCGCACGGCCTCTTCCAGCGAATGGAAGACGCCGTTGTGGAAGAACGCTTTGCGCACCGCGACATTGCGCAGGCTCGGCGTGCGAAAGAGGCCGCAGTATTCGGGGCGGTCCTGCAGGTCGGTGCGGATCGGGCCGCACAGGCCCAGGTCGTGGAAGGCCGGGTCGGCATTCGCCGCCAGCCCGCGATGGCGCGGCACGCCCAGCGCGATCAGACCGAAATCGGTGAAGAGCGGAAAGGCGCCATCGGGCGTTCGCTCGCTGATGTGGCAGGAGGCGCAGTTGCCCTTGTCCTCGGCGCGGAACAGCGCCAGGCCGCGCGCCTCGGCGGGCGACAGCTTCTGCTGCCCGCGCAGCACAGCGTCGTACTTGCTGGTGAAGGGGTAGAACTCGGCGGGCGTCTCCTGGAAGACCTCGAGCGCCAGGCCGGCGGCGCGAAACGCGGCGGCCGGGTCTTTGAACACGTCGTCGCCGAAGGCCGCGCGCATCCGGTCCGCATAGGTGGCCTGCTCCAGCTTGCGCGCCACCGTCTCGGCCGATGCATTGCCCATCTCGGCGGGCGACAGCAGCGGCAGGCCGGCCTGCTCATGGGCGGATCCGGTGCGGCCGTCCCACATGTGGCCACCGGTGGGACCGGCATCGATGCTGTCGTCGCCGTCGTTGTCGTGATGATGCTCGGTGAAGGCGGTCAGCGTCTCGAGATAGCGCAGCGAAGGCGAGGCCCGCGGCCCGGGCGTGCGGCCGTCGATGCCGCCGAGCTGCACCGACAGGCCGTTGGGCGGCCCGTAGGCATGCGCCGGGTCGTGGCAGCTGGCGCAGGACTGGCGGCCCGAGGCGGACAGGCCCGGGTCGAAGAAGATCTGTCGGCCGAGCGCGGCCAGAGAAGCGGCGCTCGGCTGCGGCCGGCCCGGAACCGGTGCGTAGGTGGCGCCGACATAGGCGGGAACCGCCGGTGGCCGGCCCTGTGCCTGGCTCTGCTCCGGCCCCTGCGGTGCTGCCTGTGCCTGTGCCTGTGCCTGTGCCTGTGCCTGTGCCTGTGCCTGTGCCGGCGCAGCCGCCTCGCCGGGCGTCTTCGTCGAGGCGGCAGTTTGGCGGTCGCAGCCGGCAAGGCTCACCGAGACGGCCAGCATCAGGGCACCTGGCCAGGCGACGCGGCGCGGACTGAAGGATCGGAAGGATCGAGAAAAGGGCATCGAGATCGAGAGGCCCCGACCCTAAGCCTCGTCGGCCCGGGCCCGGGCTGGCATGGGCGAATCCTGGGCTATGGCAGCATAGCCCCGCATCGTGTCATCGCGAAGTCAGGCCCCGCCTCTTTGCGTCGATGCGTCATCGGAGTTGTCATGAAATGTGCCTGTCATGCGATCGCGCGAGGATTGGGCTGTCTCGGCCCTGCGCCATTCCATCGATATCCCGCAAGACAACAACACTCCACGATGAAAACTCCTGCTTCCCATTCCGAGAGCCGCGTAGGCACCGCGCTGGCCCGACTTTCGCCCTGGCCGGTCACGATCGCGACGGCCGGCGTGATCGCGGCCGTGGTCGCTGCCTGCGGCGGCGGCGGCGGTGGCTCCAGCCTGGCCGGCCTGACCACCACCAACGCCTCGGCCACCACCACCGGGGTGGTCACCGGCAGTTACTACCGCAACGCCAAGGTCTGCATAGACGCCAACGACAACGGCCGCTGCGACAGCGGCGAGACCAGCACGATGACCGACGGCAACGGCGCCTTCACCCTTTCCGGCAAGGGCGCGCTGGTTGCCGAGATCGGCACCTCGACCAAGCGCTTCGACCCCGCCACCGGGACCGAGACCGCGGTGACGCAGCCGCTGGTGTTCCGTGCGCCGGCCAATGCCAACGGCGTGCTGAGCGCGATCACCACCGAGCTGATGGCCCTGATGGACGACAACGGCGGCAACCTGGCCGCCGCCCGCAGCGCGCTGGCGGCGCGGCTGGGCGTGACCGAGGACCAGCTCCTGTCCGACCACAACAAGCTGAGCGACCCGGCCATCAAGGCGCTGCTGCAGAACGAGATCGACCAGTCGATCGAGCGCATCGCCGAGGCGGTGGCCGAGGCCGGTTCGGGCGGCGACGTGAACAAGGCGCTGCGCAACCGCTTCGCGCTCGACAAGATCCAGAACGTGGTGGTGATCTATGCCGAGAACCGCGGCTTCGACAATCTCTACGGCCTCTATCCGGGCGCCAACGGCATCCCGGGCGTGAACCCGGCCTCGACCGTGTCCAGTATCGAGCCGCAGAAGGACTTCGATGGCTCGACGCTGCCGACGCTGCCGCCGGTCTGGGGCGGCGTCACCGCCGCCGGCCAGACGGTCACCATCACCCAGGCGCAGACGGTGGGCATGCCGAACAGGATGTTCCGCATCGACGATCCCGCCGGCTTCTTCAACACCGGCACGGTGATCGGCCAGTCCACCATCACCCGCGACCTGGTGCACCGCTTCTACAACAACCAGATGCAGATCAACGGCGGCAAGAACGACAGGTTCGCCGCGTATGCGGATGCCGGCGGCCTGAGCATGGGCTACTTCGACGGCAGCCAGATGCAGCTGTGGAAGATCGCCCAGCAATACACGCTGGCCGACAACTTCTTCATGGGCGCCTTCGGTGGTTCCTTCCTGAACCACCAGTACCTGGTCTGCGCCTGCGCACCGCTCTACCCCAATGCCGATGCGGCCAGCTCGCCGGCCAACACCTCGATCTCGGCGATCGACACCGATGCCCAGGGCAACTTCGTGCGGCTCACGCCGGCGGCCACCTCGCCGGCCTCGGTGCTGAGCGGCGCGGCGGTCTACAAGAACGACAGCACGCTGACCCCGAAGGACGCCGACGGCAACTTCTACGCGGTCAACACGATGCAGCCGCCCTACCAGCCGAGCAGCAATGCACCCGCGGCCAGCGACACCAGCAAGCTCTACGCCGACCCGAGCAAGGCCACCACCCTGCCGCCGCAGACCCAAGCCACGATCGGCGACCTGCTCGACAAGAAGGGCCTCAGCTGGGCCTGGTATGGCGGCGCATGGGCCAGCACCACCGCCATCGCCGAAGGCAACCGGGTCTTCCCGCCGGCCGTGCCGCCGGCAGCGCAGACGCCCAACTTCCAGTTCCACCACCAGCCCTTCAACTACTTCGCGAGCTTCGACCCGGTGGCGCATGCCGACCGCCGCAGCGCGCACCTGAAGGACTTCGACAACGACTTCCTGCAGGATGCCGCCGCCGGCAAGCTGCCTGCGGTGAGCTTCTACAAGCCGCAGGGCAACCTGAACCAGCACAACGGCTACGCCAACATCACCGACGGCGATGCCCACATCGCCAGCGTGATCGCCAAGCTGCAGGCCAGCCCGCAATGGAAGAACATGCTGATCGTCGTGACCTATGACGAGAACGGCGGCTTCTACGACCACGCGGCAGTTCCTAAGGCCGACCGCTGGGGCCCGGGCACCCGCATCCCGGCGCTGATCATCTCGCCCTATGCCAAGAAGGGCTTCGTCGACAAGACCCAGTACGACACCGCCTCGACGCTGCGCTTCATCACGCACCGCTGGTCGCTGCCGCCGCTGCAGGGCCTGGTCGACCGCGACGTGGCGCTGCTGAAGAACGGCGGCAAGCCGATGGGTGACCTGACCGCCGCGCTCGACTTCAGCGCGAAGTAACCGCCGCCGAGCGGCAAGGGCCGCGCGGTCCTGCTCTAGCAGCAGACCGCGCGGCTCGTTTCATTTGGGCGCCTGCCGCTGTTGCTGCTGCTCGGCCTCCTGCAGCAGCCGCCACATCACCTTCCCGCTGCCGCTCTTCGGCAGCGCGTCGACGAACTGCACCGAGCGCGGGATCTTGTAGACCGCCATGTTCTCGCGGCACCAGTCGATGATCTGCTGCTCGGTGGTGTCCCTGTGGGTCGGGCGCAGCACCACCACCGCCTTGACCGACTCGCCGCGATAGGCGTCGCGGGTGCCGATGACGCAGGCTTCCTGGATCGCCGGATGGCGGAACATCAAGAGCTCGACCTCGGCCGGCCAGACCTTGAAGCCGCTGGCGTTGATCATCCGCTTCAGGCGGTCGGTCATGAAGAAATAGCCGTCCTCGTCCATGCGGCCCATGTCGCCGGAGCGGAAGAAACGCTTGCCCTCGAACTCGACGAAGGCGGCCGCGGTGGCGTCGGGCCGCTTCCAGTAGCCCTGGAACACCTCGGGGCCGTGGATGATGATCTCGCCCGATTCGCCGATGGGCATCTCCTGCAGCGTCTCGGGGTCGACCACCCGCGCGTCGGTGCTCATGTAGGGAATGCCCAGGCACTGCTGCTTCGGGTTCTCGAAGGGGTTGGCATGCGAGGGCGCGGCGGTCTCGGTGAGGCCGTAGCCTTCCAGGTACTTGAGCCCGAACTGCTCCAGCAGCCGCTGCGCCACCGCCTGCGGCATCGCCGCGCCGCCGCCGCCGATGTAGCTGAGGCTGCTCAGGTCGTAGTTGGCGAAGCTGGGGCTGGCCATCAGGTCGATGACCATGGTGGGGATGTTGGTCCAGCTCGTGACCTTGCGCCGCGAGATCAGCCGCCCGGCCACGTCGCGGTCCCAGCGCGGCATGATGATCAGCGTGCCGCCGAACTGGATGGTGGTGTGCAGCATGCTCACCGTGCCGGTGATGTGGAACATCGGCACCACCGCCAGCACCACCGCCTCGCAGGAGCCCAGGCCCCAGATCTGCCCGGCCATGGCGTTGTGGTTGAGGCTCGAATGGTTGTGGATGCAGCCCTTGGGCAGGCCGGTGGTGCCGCTCGTATAGGGCAGGAGCGCCATGTCGTTGGCGCCCACCACATGTTCGGGCGCGGCATGGCCGGCATTCATCGCATCGGTCCAGGACATCACCGCGCCGCCCTCCAGCGTCGGCAGCGGATGGCGGGTGAGCAGCCAGTCGCGCCAGGCCGGCGCCGGTGCCTCGTCGCCGCTCACCTCGGGATCGAAGGCGTCGGTGAACTGGGTGACGATCAGGTGGGCCAGCCGATCCTTGGGCTCCAGCGCGTTGCTGGCCTTGGCCAGCTCGCCGGCCAGGTCGCCGGTGGTGATCGCCACCTTGGCATCGGGGTCGGTGATGTAGTGCTTGAGCTCCTCGGCGCGGTTCATCGGATTGACCGGCACCACCACCGCATTGGCACGCAGGATCGCGAAATGCGCGATCACCAGCTGCGGCGTGTTCTGCATGTCGAGCACCACCCGGTCGCCGCGCTTCACGCCCAGTGCGTGCAAGGTGCCGGCCAGGCGCTCGGTCTGTGCGGCGAACTCGCGATAGCTGATCTCGGTGCCGAAGAAGACCAGCGCCGGCTTGTCGGGATAGCGGGCCGCGGAGGTGACCAGGTTGTGCCACAGCGAGGTGGCGGGCACGGTGAGCGAACGAGGCAGGCGCTGAGGCCAGAACTTGTAGTGCGGGCGTTCCATACAGTCTCCAGATGAGGCGCCGAGCCTACCCGCTCCGAATCGGTGCGGAATCGGGAATGGCCCGCAGGGGTCGCCTGCGCGACTGGCCGCGCGGAAGCGCTTCGGCCACTGAAACACCTCGGGCTTGCGGCCGACAGACGCGGCGCGCGGATTGCCGTAGAAACGCTGCTTCCATCCAACCCCGACGAGGAGCTTCCATGGCAGCAGACAAGCACGCGAGCGTTCACTGGGAAGGCGCCGGCAAGACCGGCAAGGGCCAGATCAGCACCGAGACCGGTGCGTTGAAGAACGCGCCCTATGGCTTCGCCAGCCGCTTCGGCGACGACACCCGCGGCACCAATCCGGAAGAGATCCTCGGCGCCGCCCATGCCGGCTGCCTGACCATGGCCTTCGCCTTCGCGCTGGAGGCGGCCGGCTTCACCGCGACCGCCATCGACACCAAGGCGGCGGTGCGCCTGGCCCAGGACGGGCCCGGCTTCAAGATCGACCGCATCCAGCTCGAGCTTGAAGCCACCGTGCCGGGCCTGGACGAAGCCAAGTTCCAGGAACTGGCCGCCGGCGCCAAGGCCGGCTGCCCGCTGTCCAAGGCGCTGGCCAGCGTGCCGCAGATCACATTGAAAGCGACGCTGCGCGCCTGAGCGGCCCGGCGCCGGGGCCGCATGCACGCGGCCGCACACCACTCAGGTGCACCGCACTTGCATACAAGCAGGCATGAAAGCTGCTCGTATGCATTGCCATGTCCATCACCGCTCCCGAAATCAGTGCACGCATCCTCGAAGCGGTGATGGGACAGAAGCTCGCCCCGGGTTCGCGCCTGGGCGAGCAGCAGCTGGCGATGCTCTTCGATTGCAGCCGCACCATCGTGCGCGAGGCGCTGACGCGGCTGGCGGCGCGCGGCATCGTCACCGTGAGCGCGCGTCGCGGCTGGTTCGTGATCGAGCCATCGCAGGACGAGGCGCGCGAGGCCTTCGAGGCGCGCCGGGTGATCGAATCCGGGTTGATCCGAAGCGCCGGGCGCATCGGCCGTGAATCGCTGCGCGCCCTCAAGTCGCACCTGAAGCGGGAGAAGGCGGCGCTGCGCGACAGCGACGTCGGCACTCGCAGCTACCTGCTGGGCGACTTCCACGTCTGCCTGGCCGAATGCCTGGGCAACACGCTGCTGGCCGACACCCTGCGCGACTTCACCGCGCGCACCACCCTGATCGCGATGCTCTACCAGTCCTCGCACGATGCCGCCCAGTCCTGCGAGGACCACGTGCGCATCGTCGCGGCGCTGGAGCGCGGCGACAGCGCCGAGGCCGAGGCGCTGATGACGGCCCATATCGGCACGGTGCAGTCGGCGCTGCGCGTGCCCAGCCATGCCGATCCGCTGGCGCGCCTGCGCGATGCCCTCATGCCGATGCCAGGGGCGCCGGCGCTGCATCACAAGCCGAAGGCACAACTCTTGCACACAAGAAAGGCAGGCAACCGGCGCAAGGCCGCCGCCGAGCCCAGCGAGCCGAAGCCGACCGACGATTCATCGACCTACCTAGGAGCCCTTCTATGACGCCATCCAAACGCCGCTTCGCGCTGGCCCTCGCCGCCCTGACCGTGCTGGGCACCGGCATCGCCCACGCCGAGGGCGCGCTCGACAACATCATGAAGGCGAAGCTGATCCGGATCGCGATCCCCAGCGACTATCCGCCCTACGGCTTCGTCGACAAGAACATGGCGCCGCAGGGCCTGGACATCGAGATGGCACAGCTGATCGCCAGCAAGCTCGGCGTGAAGGTGGAGCTGATCCCGGTCACCAGCGCCAACCGCATCCCCTACCTGCAGACGCACAAGGCCGACCTGGTGATCTCCACCCTGGGCAAGAACGCCGAGCGCGAGAAGGTCATCGATTTCAGCGCGGCCTACGCGCCTTTCTTCCAGGCGGTCTACGCACCGAAGACGCTCAGCATCAAGAGCTTCGCGGATATGGGCGGCAAGAGCGTTGCCGTCACCCGAGGCGCGATGGAGGACCAGGAGCTGGCCAAGGTCGCGCCCGGCAACACCGACTTCAAGCGCTTCGAGGACAACAACGCGACCATCGCCGCCTTCGCGGCCGGCCAGACCCAGACCGTGGCGATGAGCGCCGCCGTGGCCGGCGACCTGATGCAGAAGAACCCGCAACTGGGCGTCGAATACAAGCTTCTCCTCAAGGACAGCCCCTGCTTCGTCGGCCTGGCCAAGGGCGACGATGCCTTGAAGGCCAAGGTCAACGAGATCATCGCCAACGCCAAGAAGGACGGCACGCTGGACGCCATGTCGAAGAAATGGCTGGGCCGTCCCGCCGGCGACCTGCCAGTCTGAGATGGGCATCGAACTCGACTTCGGCGCAGTCCTGGAGCAATGGCCGCTGCTGCTCAAGGGCGTGGCCTGGACACTGGGCCTGACCGCCATCGGCACCGCGATCGGCATGGTGGTCGGCGTGGCCTGCGCCTGGTCGCGCGCCAACGGGCCGGGCTGGTTGCGCTGGATCGTCGGTGCCTACGTGGAGCTGATCCGCAACACGCCCTTCATCGTGCAGCTGTTCTTCATCTTCTTCGGCCTGCCGGCGGCCGGCTTCAAGCTGTCGCCCGCGACGGCCTCGATCATCACGATGGTGCTCAACCTCGGTGCCTATGCCACCGAGATCATCCGCGCCGGCATCGAGGCCACGCCCAAGGGGCAGATCGAGGCGGCTGTCAGCCTGGCTCTCAACCGCATGCAGGTCTTCCTGCGGGTCGTGCTGCCGCCGGCGCTCAAGAAGGTCTGGCCCGCGATGACCAGCCAGATCATCATCGTGATGCTGGGCTCGGCGGTGTGCAGCCAGATCTCCACCGAGGAACTCAGCTACGCGGCCAACCTGATCCAGAGCCGCAACTTCCGCGCCTTCGAGGCCTTCATCGTGGCGGCACTGATCTACCTGGGCCTGTCGGTGCTGCTGCGGCGCCTGCTCAACTGGGCCGGACCCCGCTTCTTCTTCGGCAGGTGAGCGCGATGTCCGACTTCACGCTCTGGGACATCCTGCGCAACCTGCTGATGGCGCTGCGCTGGACGGTGGTGCTGTCGCTGATCGCCTTCGTCGGCGGCGGCATCGTCGGCGGGCTGCTGCTCTTCGTGCGGCTGTCGGGCGGACGCGCCGCCGGCAAGGCGGTGGGCCTCTACGTGCAGCTGTTCCAGGGCACGCCGCTGCTGATGCAGCTCTTCCTGGCCTATTTCGGCATCGCGCTCTTCGGTATCGACGTCTCGGCCTGGACCGCCGCCTCGGTGGCGCTCACCCTCTACACCAGCGCCTTCCTCACCGAGATCTGGCGCGGCTGCGTGGCCTCGATCCCGAAGGGCCAGTGGGAGGCCTCGGGCAGCCTGGCGCTCAACTTCCGCGAGCAGATGCGCCATGTGATCCTGCCGCAAGCCGTGCGCATCGCGATCGCGCCGACGGTGGGCTTCCTGGTGCAGGTGATCAAGGGCACCGCGCTGGCTTCGGTGATCGGCTTCATCGAGCTGACCAAGGCCGGCACCATGATCTCCAACGCCACCTTCAAGCCCTTCGTGGTGTTCAGCTGCGTGGCCCTGCTCTATTTCGTGCTGTGCTTCCCGGTAAGCCTGTACGCCAAGAACCTCGAGAGGAAGATCCATGGCGCTCGTCGCTGAAGAAGCCCCCGCCGCCGCATCCAGGGGCGCGGCGCCCATCGTGCGGATCAGCGCGCTGCGCAAGTCCTATGGCAGCAACGAGGTGCTCAAGGGCATCGACCTCGACGTGAAGCGCGGCGAGGTGATCGCCATCATCGGCAAGAGCGGCTCCGGCAAGAGCACGCTCCTGCGCTGCATCAATGGCCTGGAAGCGTTCCAGGAAGGCGCGCTCACGGTGGACGGCAAGCCGCTGCTGCACGACAGCGCGATGGCCATGCGAGAGCTGCGCCAGCGCGTGGGCATGATCTTCCAGAGCTTCAACCTCTTTCCGCATCTCTCGGTCGGCCGCAACGTGATGCTGGCCCCCACCCTGGTCAAGAAGCGCAGCGCCATGGAAGCCGCCTCGCAGGCGCGCAAGCTGCTGGCGCGGGTCGGGCTGGCCGAGAAGTTCGACGCCATGCCCGACCAGCTGTCTGGCGGACAGCAGCAGCGGGTGGCGATCGCCCGCGCGCTGGCGATGGAGCCGGCGGTGCTGCTGTGCGACGAGATCACCTCGGCGCTCGACCCCGAGCTGGTCGGCGAGGTGCTGCGCGTGGTCGAATCGCTGGCCGACGAGGGCATGACCCTGCTGATGGTGACCCACGAGATGAGTTTCGCGCGCAAGGTCAGCGATCGCGTGATCTTCATGCACCAGGGCCGGGTGCACGAGATGGGGCCGCCGGCCGATCTGTTCGGCAGCCCGAAGACACCCGAGCTGCAGCAGTTCCTGTCCTCGCTGCACGACTGAGCCCGCGGCACCGTGCCCGGGGAACCCCCGGCCTGTGGCAAGCTCCGAGCGCTATGCCTCATTGCCTGCCGATTCCGTCCCTTCCCGCGCGGCGCCGCTTGCTGAGGGCCGCGCTCGCGACGGTCCTCCTGCCCGTCCCCCTGGCCGCATTCGCCGGCTTCAACTTCTTCACCAGCGAATACACCGCCAGCCGCGACGAACTGCAGGCCCAGATCGTCAAGCGCTTCCCGGTCGAGCGGCGCTACGCCGAGATCTTCAAGGTCGCGCTGCGCGATCCGCAACTGGCGCTCGATGCCGCGCAGAACCGGGTGGCGATCACCATGGCGCTCACCATCGAGAGCCCCCTGCTGCGTCCATCCGCGGTCGATGGCCTCCTGACCCTGAGCAGCGCCCTGCGCTACGACCCGGCCGCGCGGGCCATCCGGCTCGATCGTCCGCAGGCCGACCGCATCGAGCTCCAGGGCCTGGCCGGCCGCGATGCCGAGCGGCTGCAGCAGATCGGCGCGGTCGTCGCCCAGGAGCTGCTGCGCGACCAGCCGCTGCGCACTTTCAGCGCCCAGGAACTCACCGTCGGCCGGAAGACCTACGATATCGGCGACATCACGGTGCAAGCAGACGCCATCGCGGTGCAGCTCAAATGACGATGGACAAGAAGGAAAAGACAGCCATGAACCCGATCGTTCGACGTCTTCCCGGCTGGCTTCTCGTCGCCGCATCGCTCGCCGGCTGCGCAGCCGCATCCGCGCCGGGCCCGGCACCGGGTTCGAAGCCGGCGATCGACCTGGAAGCCCATCGTGGCGGCCGGGCGCTGCAGCCCGAGAACACGCTGAGCGCCTTCGCCAGCGTGCTCGACATCGGCGTCACCACGCTCGAGCTCGACATCGGGCTCACTGCCGACGACGTGGTCGTGATCTCGCACGACATGGCGCTCAATCCCGACCACACCCGCGATGCGACGGGCCATTTCCTGCGCGGCACCGGCCCGGGCATCCGTTCGCTCACCCTGGCGCAGCTGCAGACCTACGACGTCGGCCTCATCGATCCGGCCAGCAGCTACGGCAAGCCCTTCCCGAAGCAGATCTGGCACGACGGCGAACGCATCCCGACGCTGGCCTCGCTCTTCGAGCGCATGCAGGCGCTGGGCGCGACCGGCATCCGCTTCAACATCGAGACCAAGGTCGACCCGACACGGCCGGCCTTCACGGCATCGCCCGAGCAGATGGTGCGCGCGCTGCTGGCCGAGATCGACCGCGCCGGCGTCGCGCAGCGCGTCACCATCCAGAGCTTCGACTGGCGCACGCTGGCACTGGTCGCGAAGCAGGCCCCCCAGATGCCGCGCGCCTATCTCACGGCGGCCGGCACCCTGAAGGACAGCCGCTGGACGGCAGGGCTCCGGCTGGAGGACTTCGGCACGGTGCCACGGCTGGTGAAGGCGGCGGCGGGCAGCGGATCGGCTCCGGTGATCTGGTCGCCGGCCTACAACGAAGTCACGCCGGCGCTGGTGCGGGAGGCGCACGGCCTGGGGCTGCAGGTGTTGCCCTGGACAGTGAATCAACGCGCCGACATGGTCAGGCTGCTCGACTGGGGCGTCGACGGCATCATCACCGACGACCCGGCCATCCTGCGCGATCTGCTGGCCGAGCGCGGCAATGTGCTGCCGCCCAAGCATGGCCGCTGAGCCGTCGCAACGGCACGTCCGACAACCAGCGAAACCGAAGAATCCAGCAATGCCCGAAGCTTCCTCTTCCCCGGCCCGCGCGGGCGCCATCACCGATGTCGCAGGCATCGAGGTCGGCCACTACAGCGATCCGCGCCGACCCACCGGCTGCACCGTGATCCTTGCCCGCGAAGGCGCGGTGGCCGGCGTGGACGTGCGCGGCGCCGCGCCGGGCACGCGCGAGACCGACCTGCTCGAAAGCGGCAACCTGGTCCAGCAGGTGCATGCGGTGATGCTCGCGGGCGGCAGCGCCTGGGGCCTGGCCGCGGCCGAAGGCGCGATGCGCTGGCTGGAGGAACGCGGCATCGGCCTCGACGTGCGCTTCGGCACGCTGCCGATCGTGCCGGCGGCAGTGCTCTTCGACCTGCCGATGGGCGATGCGCGGATCCGGCCCGATGCGGCGGCCGGCTATGCGGCCTGCGAGGCGGCTTCTGCCGGCCCGCCCGCCGAAGGCAACGTCGGCGCCGGCAGCGGCGCGCTGGTCGGCAAGCTCTTCGGTCTCGACCGCGCGATGAAGGGCGGCATCGGCAGCGCATCGATCACCGTCAAGGGCATCACCGTCGGCGCGCTGATCGCCTGCAACGCGCTGGGCGACGTGCTGGATCCGCACACCGCGCAGATCGTTGCCGGTGCCCGCAGCACCGATGGCCGCAGCCTGCTCGACACCCGCCGGGCGCTGCTTGCCGGCGACCTGCCCAAGCCGCTCCTGGCCGGCACCAACACCACGCTGGGCGTGGTCGCGACCGATGCCCGGCTGACCAAGGTGCAGGCCAACCGGCTGGCGGCGGTAGCCCACGACGGGCTCGCGCGCGCCATCAACCCGGTTCACACCATGAGCGACGGCGACACGCTCTTCGCGCTCGCCACCGGGCGCGTCGAGCTCAGCGGCGAAGCCCCCGGCATGACGGTGCTGGGCACCATGGCCGCCGAGGCAGTGGCGCTGGCCACGGTGCGCGCCGTCAGGGCGGCGCGCTCGGTGCGCATCGGCGAGAGCTGGTATCCGTCCGGCGGCGACCTCGGCTGAACCGCCGCTGCGGACACATCGGCGCCATTCGAGGCGAGCCGGCCACCGGCCGCGATGCTCGTCAGCGCGACCAGCAGCAAGGCGCCGGCATCGGCCGAGAGCATCAGCTCCAGCGGCGACACCCGGTCCAGCAGCGCCTGCGACGACAGCAGCAGCAATCCATTGACCAAAGCCAACGCGGCGAGGCTGCCGCACAGGATGAGCAAGGGCGTCTTGAACTTCGTCATGGTGCGGAGATTGGACGCGAAAGGCATGCAAGCGCGCATCAGCCAGGCGGTGGTGCGCGTGTCAGACCGAAGCGATAGGCCGTGGGGCGTGAGGCCTTCGCCGCGTGGCCATGGCATCGACCGATCGATGCACGCGCTTTGTAACCAGCGGGCCGCCCGATTGCACGGAGAATGCCGCTGCCGCGCCGGCCCCAGACCTCGAACCCTTCACGCATGCCCCAAGCCATCCGCCTGTTCCTGCTGTCGATCCGCGACCTGATCGCTTCCGCCGGTCCCGTCCTGCTGCTGGTGGTCGCGCTGCTGGTGGGGGCCTATTGGTGGCTGCAGCCGCAACCGCCCAAGCATGTGACGCTGGCCACCGGCCCGGCCGGCAGCGCCTATGCCGAGTTCGGCAAGCGCTATGCCAGCGCGCTGCGCACCGATGGCATCGAGGTCGAGCTGAAGCCCACCGACGGCTCCCTCGACAACCTGCAGCTGCTGCGCAGCGGCGGCGCCGACCTGGCCTTCGTGCGCGGCGGCAGCGCCGATCCGGTGAAGGACGAGCAAGCCGGCCTGACCTCGCTGGGCAGCCTGTTCTTCGAGCCGCTGTGGTTCTTCTATCGCAGCGACGCGGCGAAGAAGATCGACCCCAAGACCGGCACGCTGACATCGCTGACGCAGCTGAAGAACCTGCGCGTCAACGTGGACAAGCCCGGCAGCGGCGTGCCCGACATCATGGATCGGATGTTCCGCGCCAACCACATGGATCCGGCCACGCTCGAACTCTCGAACCTGGAGCAATCGCCCGCCACCGAGGCGCTGCAGGCCGGCATGCTCGACGTGGTGGTGCTGGCCTCGGCGCCGCAGTCGCCGCTGGTGCAGCGCCTGCTGCGCGCGCCGGACATCCAGCTGATGGACTTTCCGCAGAGCGACGCCTATTCGCGCCGTATCCCCTTCCTGCAGCCGGTCACGCTCCCGCGCGGCGTGGTCGACCTCGCGGCCGACCTGCCTTCGCACGACGTCTCGCTGCTCGCCGCGACCACCTCGCTGCTCTCGCGCGAGCAGACCCATCCCGCGCTGCGCCAGCTCTTCGCCCAGACCGCGCAGACCCTGCACGGCGATGCCGGCTGGTTCCATCGCACGCGCGACTTCCCCAACACCCGAACCAGCGAACTGCCGGTGAGCCCCGAGGGCGACCGCGCGATCAACGGCACGCCGCCCTTCTGGCAGCGCTACCTGCCCTTCTGGGCCAGCAACCTGATCGAACGCATGTGGCTGGTGCTGGGCGGCCTGCTGGTGTTGATGCTGCCGCTGTCGCGCGTGGTGCCGCCGCTCTACCAGTTCCGGGTGCGCCGGCGCGTCTTCCGCTGGTATGCGCGCCTGCGCGAGGTCGAGGCCCGGCTGGAAACCCATCGCGCCGACCCCGATGTCCTGCTCAAGGAACTCGCCGACCTCGACCGGGTGGTCAACAGGGTCGCCGTCCCCCTCTCCTATGCCGACGAGCTCTATGCGCTGCGCAACAACATCGATGCGGTGCGCCGGCGCATCCTCGGCGCGACCGCCGGCGCCCCGCGCGAGGCGTCGATCGCGTAGCGCGGCGCAACCTGCCCCCGGAATCAGCCCCAGGCCGGCGCAGCCAGGCCCTCCGTGAAATCCCACGGAACCGGCTCCGCCGGGCCGTAGGGATTGCCCCCCGGTAGGGGGGTGCCCGAGTTACACGCAGCGAAGCTGCGTGAACGAGGCTGGGGGGCGAGCCTACTTCAAGGCTTTGAAACGCATCCGGTGCGGCTTGGCACCCTCTTCGCCCAGGCGCTTCTTCTTGTCGGCTTCGTATTCCTGGTAGTTGCCGTTGAAGAAGGTCCACTCGCTGTCGCCCTCGGCCGCCAGGATATGGGTCGCGATGCGGTCCAGGAACCAGCGGTCGTGGCTGATCACCAGCACCGAGCCGGCGAATTCGAGCAAGGCGTCTTCCAGCGCACGCAAGGTCTCGACGTCAAGGTCGTTCGACGGTTCGTCCAGCATCAGCACGTTGCCGCCCGCGATCAGGGTCTTGGCCAGGTGCAGCCGGCCGCGCTCACCGCCCGACAGCGTGCCGACCTTCTTCTGCTGGTCGGCGCCGTTGAAGTTGAAGCGGCCCGCATAGGCCCGGCTGGCCATCTGGAACTTGCCGACGTTGATGATGTCGAGGCCGTTCGAGATGTCTTCCCAGACGGTCTTCTCGTTACCGAGCGCATCGCGGTTCTGGTCGACGAAGGCCATCTTCACGGTCTGGCCGATCACCACCTCGCCGCTGTCGGGCGTTTCCTTGCCGGCGATCAGCTTGAACAGCGTCGACTTGCCGGCACCGTTCGGGCCGATGATGCCGACGATCGCGCCGGCCGGGATCTCGAAGCTCAGGTTGTCGATCAGCACCCGGTCGCCGAAGGACTTGGTGACGTTCTTGAACTCGATCACCTGGTTGCCCAGCCGCTCGGCCACCGGGATGAAGATTTCCTGGGTCTCGTTGCGGCGCTGGTATTCGTAGTCGCTCAGTTCCTCGAAGCGGGCCAGGCGCGACTTGCTCTTGGCCTGGCGCGCCTTCGGATTCTGGCGCGACCATTCCAATTCCTTCTTCAGCGCCTTGGCATGGGCCTCTTCGCTCTTCTGCTCCTGCGCCAGGCGCTCGCCCTTCTGCTCCAGCCAGGTGCTGTAGTTGCCCTTCCATGGAATGCCGCGGCCGCGGTCGAGTTCGAGAATCCACTCGGCGGCGTTGTCGAGGAAGTAGCGATCGTGGGTGATGGCCACCACGGTGCCCGGGAAGCGCTGCAGGAAGACTTCCAGCCACTCGACCGATTCGGCGTCCAGGTGGTTGGTCGGCTCGTCGAGCAGCAGCATGTCGGGCTTGCTGAGCAGCAGGCGGCACAGCGCGACCCGGCGCTTCTCGCCGCCCGATAGCACGCCGATGTCGGCGTCCCAGGGCGGCAGGCGCAGCGCGTCGGCGGCGATCTCGAGCTGGTGCTCGGAGTCGGTGCCGGCGGTGGCGATGATGGCTTCGAGCTCGGCCTGCTCGGCCGCCAGTGCGTCGAAGTCGGCATCCTCGGCGCCATAGGCGACATACACCTCTTCAAGCCGAGCCTTGGCCGCATAGACCGCGCCCATGGCTTCCTCGACCGACTGGCGCACCGTGTGCTCGGGGTTGAGCTTGGGCTCCTGCTCGAGATAGCCGATGGTGAGGCCGGGCATCGGCAGGGCCTCGCCTTCGATTTCCTTGTCGATGCCGGCCATGATCTTCAGCAGCGACGATTTGCCCGAGCCGTTGAGGCCGAGCACGCCGATCTTCGCGCCCGGGAAGAACGACAGCGAGATGTCCTTCAAGATCTGCCGCTTGGGCGGCACGGTCTTGCTGACCTTGTTCATGGTGTAGACGTACTGGGCCATCTTTATCTTTGCTTGGGTGAAATGAGTTTGAGCTTCGGGAAATACGTCTTGTAGCGAGCGCTGTCGCGCGATACGAGGGTGCAGTCCATCCACTGGGCATGCGCGCCGATGTAGAGATCCGGCAGTAGCGAGCTTCTCGTGCCGCCCGATTTCCGGTACTTGTGGAACGCCATCGCAGCGGCTCGCGCCGCCGCAAAGGGGAGTTCCAGCCGTTCATAGAGCCGTGCGGGCAGCGCCGCATCCACGTCGCGATCCGAGTCGAAGTAGACCGACACCTCGGCATAGATCAGTGGATTGATGGCAAGTTTGCCACGGTTCAGGCAATCGCCGATGGCCGCGGCCGACCAGTCCAACCACTTCGGATCCTCGTGGATCACGTCGATCAGCACGTCGCTGTCGATCAGGAAGGTTTCAAGGCCTTCAGCGTTCGCCACGCGTCATCTCCAGCCATTCGTCGGCCGACAGGTCGAGCTTCGAATTGGCGCGTCCACGCAGCAGGGCGATCGCCTCGGCGGCCGGCGAGCTCGCCCGCTTGATCGGCTTCACGACGATCTGCTTGTTGCGGAACTCGAATTCGACCTCGTCGTAGGGCTTGAGCCCCGCGAGTTCGCGGATGTTCTGCGGGATGGTCACCTGACCCTTGGACGTCAGTCGCAAGCGGCGCTCCTGGTAATACTTCAACGGTAAGAGTCTACTCGACGAGGCCCGCGCGGCCCGTGTCCGGGGGCCGACTTCGCATTCATGTGATAATTAGCCCTGTTGCCGGGTCCAGTTGCCCGCAACGCCGGCTCCCTGCCGGGGACGAAGAAGGCCTTTCTTTTTGCGAAGACAGGCATTCCGGCTCCCACTCCTGACCTTCATCCGCCCTTGCTGGCTCGACGTCTAAGAATGACGCCCGAGCGGACGGATACCACTGCGCCGTGTAAGGCGCCTATTGATTTCAATGAACTTTGATGAACTGAAGCTGGCCCCGGCCATCTTGAAGGCCGTGCACGAGCAGGGCTACGAAACGCCGACGCCGATCCAGGCCCAGGCCATTCCGGCCGTCCTCGATGGCCACGACCTTCTG
>Ga0265327_10002019_pt1 | contig 22908 bp, 19 predicted proteins | sample 41621metaG_FD_202089 | JGI IMG/M metagenome (GOLD analysis project Ga0265327, IMG submission 202089) | Rhizosphere microbial communities from Carex aquatilis grown in University of Washington, Seatle, WA, United States - 4-16-21 metaG | ecosystem: Host-associated > Plants > Roots > Rhizosphere...
TGGGCGGCTTCGGCCACCAGATCCAGCGGATGATCGTCGACACGCAGGGCGACATCCAGGTGCGCGCCCGCTCGCCGCTGGGCACCGCCCAGGCCGGCGCGGTCGAGAAGGCGCTCGCCGCGGCGCCGGCGGTGGCGGCCTTTGCGCCCTATGCGAATGGCGTCGTGATGCTCGAGTACGACAACCGGCCGGCGTTTCCCGCGATTCAGGGCTTCGACTACGACCGGATGAAGAAGGTGATCCCGATGGAGCGCTACCTCGTGGCGGGAACGCTCGACGATCTCGACGACGATTCCGTCATCCTCAGCTCAATCCTGGCGGGTTCGCTCGGGGCGAACGTGGGCGACAAGGTCAGCCTCTATTCGCCGCTGATGCTCGCCCGGCTCAAGCAGAACGAGGTGATGCTGCCACGCGAAGTGCGCGTCGCGGGCATTTTCCAGGTGGGGCACCAGCAGCTCGACAGCTCCACGGTCCTCTGCTCGCTCCGGCTGATGCAGGACCTCTACGGCCTCGACCGGATGGTCCAGGGCTACAACGTCCGCCTGCAGGCCGGCGCAGACGTCGACGTCGCCGCGGCGGGTCTGAACAACGCGCTGCCGGCCGGCACCCGGGCGCTGACGTGGTTCGAGGCGAACGCCGATTTCCAGGCGGTGCTCAGCTTCGAGCGCAACATGATCTTCTTCCTCCTGACCTTCATCATCATCGTGGCGGCGTTCTCCATCACGAGCTCGCTGCTGATGTCGGTGGTTCGCAAGACCCGCGAGATCGGGCTGATCGCGGCGATGGGCGGCCGGGCCCGCAGCGTGGCGCTGTGCTTCTGCGTCCAGGGCCTGTTCATCGGCCTGGGCGGGACGGCGGCCGGCCTGGCGGGCGGTTTCGCATTGCTGCACTACCGCAACAATCTCGTGCACCTGATCGCGCGCTTCACGATGGGCGAGGAGACCTTTGTCAAATTCTACCAGTTCAGTTCGCTGCCGGCGTTCACGACCGGCCGGGATGTCATCATCATCATCGTGTTCTCGCTGGTCGCCGCCACGCTCGCCGGGCTGGTCCCGGCCTGGCGCGCGGCGCGGCTCAAGCCCGTGGAGGCGCTGCGCAGTGAATAAGCCGTTCCAGATTCCCGCGCGTCGGCTTGTCCGGGTGGAGCCCGGCCTCCGGACGGGCTTTCCATGCGAACGCGTCCGGAGGCCGCGTTCCACCACCCATGCCTGACGTCGTCCTCCAGGCCCGCGGGCTGCGCAAGAACTACCCGAGCGGCGACCGCACGCTCGAGGTCCTGCGCGGCGTCGACCTCGCGGTGTCGGCGGGCGAGAGCGTGAGCATCCGCGGCGAGTCCGGCTCGGGCAAGAGCACTCTGCTCAACCTGCTGGCCGGGCTCGACCGGCCGGATGCCGGCGAGCTGTTCTGGCGGGCGGAGGCGACCCACGGGATCGACCTCGGCGGCCTGACGGCGCGGCGCGCGCGATTCCTCGGGATGGTTTTCCAGGCGTATTACCTGATCCCCGAGATCGACGCGCTGGCCAACGTGCTGATGGCCGCGCGCATCGTGGGCCCGATCGGCGCCGCGGAACGCCAACGGGCGGCCGACCTGCTGCAGAGCGTCGGGCTGGAGGAAAGAAGGCACCACCTGCCGGCCCATCTGTCGGGCGGCGAGCGCCAGCGCGTGGCAGTGGCGCGCGCGATGATGAACCGTCCCGCGGTGCTGCTCGCCGACGAGCCGACGGGCAACCTGGACGAGCAGACCGGCGACGAGGTCATCCGGCTGCTGCTCGAGATCTGCGCGCGCGAACAGGCGGCGCTTGTGCTGGTCACGCACAACCCCGCGCACGCCGGCAAGACGGCCCGCCGGCTTTTCCTTCACCAGGGGAGGATGGAGGAGAGACCGAATTGACGAGAGGGACGGAATGAGAAAACCGGCTGCAAAAAAACCTTCGGTTTATTTCGTTCATTCTGTCTAAACACAGGCATGGCCAAACCGAAAATCAAATGCGGTGTCGTGGGTGTGGGCTCGCTCGGGCAGCATCACGCGCGGCTTTACGCGGCCATGGCCGATGCCGAGCTGGCGGGAATCTTCGAGACCAGCGACGCCCGCGCCGCGGAGATCTGCGCCAAGCACGGGTGCCGGCGTTTTGCGACCCTGGCCGAGCTCGGGGAGGCTTGCGAGGCGGTCAGCGTGGTCGTGCCAACCGACCGCCATGCCGAGGTGGCGCTGCCGCTGCTGGCCCAGGGCTGCCACCTGTTGATCGAAAAGCCGCTGTGCGCCAGCCTGGAGGAGGCCGGCCAGGTGCTCGCCGCCGCCCAGAAATCGGGCAGCATCGTGCAGGTCGGCCACATCGAGCATTTCAACCCGGTGATGAGCTACCTTGAGAAGCACACCGGCCGCCCGCAGTACATCACGACCGAGCGGCTGGCGCCGTACCAGCCCCGCGGCACCGAGGTCGGCGTTGTGCTCGACCTGATGATCCACGACATCGGCATCGTCCTCGCGCTGGTGAAGTCGCCCATCCGCAGGATCGACAGCGTCGGCGTCAGCGTGCTTTCGAAAACCGAGGACATCGCCAACGCGCGCATCGAGTTTGAGAACGGCTGCGTCGCCAACCTGAGCGCCAGCCGGATGAGCCTGAAGAAAAGCCGCGAAATCCGCGTGTTCCAGGACAACGCCTACCTCTCGCTCGATTTCATGAACCAGAAAGGCCACCTGGTGAAGAAGAGCGACATCATCGCCTACGGCCTGAAGCTGAAGGTGGGACTCGCCAAGGCCGGCGACGCCAGCTCGATCCCGGTGCACGAGATTCCGATCGAGAAGGGCGAGCCGCTGGCGATTGAGCTGGCCCACTTCATCGAAAGCGTGCGCGGCGCGAAGCAGCCGAAGGTCGGCGGCGCGCTGGGGCGTTCGGCCCTGGAAGTGGCGATCACGGTTACCGAGCAGATCCGCCGAAATGGGTAGGGCGCGACCGCCGGGCGCGCCGCAGCCAATGAACGCCTTGCCGAAACGGAGAAAACTGCCGCACGAGGTGCCGTCGTGGGTGCCGGTCGGCGCCGCCTATTTTATTACCATCTGCTGCCAGCCGCGTGGACTCGACCAGCTTTGCCGGCGACCGGCCGCCGATGTCGTGTTCGAGGCGGTCGCCCATCGAAGTCGCTTGGCGCAATGGTCTGTGCGGCTTTTCTTGCTGATGCCGGATCACCTGCACGCGCTGATGTCGTTTCCAAGCGAGGAACGGATGACCACGGTGATTTCCTCATTCAAGGCATTGGTGGCGAAACGCGCGCGCGTAAAATGGCAGCGGGATTTCTTTGAGCATCGTCTGCGCGGCGACGAATCGCTTGATGAAAAGGCCAATTACATCCGAATGAATCCCGTGCGAAAAGGACTGGTTGGAGATCCGGGTGATTGGCCTTGGAAATGGGAGCCGTGGACGGACCATCGCGGCGGGCCCAGCGGTCCCGCCCTATCTGAAAACTGGCATGACTAACCCCCCGCGCCTTTCCTCCCTGCCCGCGCCCGAAGGCGGCCGGGTGGATTTGCTCGTCATCGCCGGCGAGCACTCGGGCGACGAGCATGCCGCCAAGGTGGTGCGCGACCTGCGCGCGCAGGCGCCCGGCTTGCGCGTCTGTGCGCTGGGCGGGCCGGAACTCGCCGGGGCCGGCGCGCAGTTGCTGCACGACCTGACGGCGACGTCGGTGGTCGGATTCGTCGAGGTCTTGAAGCATTATTCATTCTTCAAGGCGCTCTTTGCGGCGACGCTCCGCTGGATCGAGCAGCACCGGCCCCGCGCAGTCTGCTTCGTGGACTATCCCGGCTTCAACCTCCGTCTGGCGGCGCAGCTCCGCGAGCGCGGCCTGAGCGTGCCGGGGGGCGGCAAGGTGCAGGCGCTCTACTACATCTCGCCGCAGATCTGGGCGTGGAAGCCGCGCCGGCGGTTCACGATGGCGCGCGACCTCGATGCCATGGCGGTGATCTTCCCGTTCGAGCCGGCCTGCTACGCGGACACGAAGCTGCCGGTCGATTTCGTGGGGCATCCTTTCCTGGCCGCCGATTACGCCCCGCCGGTGCGCTATGACGCCGCCGGGCCGATCCTGCTGCTCCCGGGGAGCCGGACGCAGGCGGTGGCGAAGATCCTTCCGGTCCTGCTGGCGGGTTTTTCCGAGTATCACCGGCACGTGTCAGCGGCCCGGGCCGTGGTGCTTTTTCCGAGCGAGGAAGTCGCGTCGGCGGCGCGCAAGGTCTTGGCCAAATGGCCGCGCCTGGCGGGCCTGGTCGAGTTGCGCGGCAACACCGGATGCACGGCGGCGTCGGCGGTGCTGACCAGCAGCGGGACGATGTCGCTGCACTGCGCGCTGGCGGGCATCCCGGGGGCGGTGGTTTACAGGACCAAGACGGTGACCTACTGGCTCGGGCGGATGCTCGTGAGCGTGGAATTCATCGGCATGGCCAACCTCCTCTTGCGGGAGCCGATGTATCCGGAATTCATCCAGGGCGCGGCGACCCCGAAGGCGCTGGCGCGGCAGCTTCGCGAGGCGGTTGGGGACGCGGGTCGGCGCGAGCGCACCCGGTCGCAGGCGGACCAGTTGCGCAAGATGCTCGGCCAGCCCGCGGGTGGCACCGCGGCGGAGTGGCTGGCGCGGCGGCTGGGGTAAAGCCGGTCTCCCGGCGGGCGCTGGTTTGGCGTGCGGGGTGAGGGCCCGTTCGACCGGCCGTTTCGATTTCGCCCAAGGCCCCGAGCACCGTCGAGGGGCTCAGCCGGAACAATGCAGTTGAAGCCACGGATCACACGGATGATCCAGAGGATGAATCGGGAAGAAGAAGGCCGGGTCAATGGGTCACCTGGTGGTGCGGCCCGCCGAGACGCGATTCTCGCACCCAATGCCTTCATCCGTGTTTTTCTGTGAAATCCGTGGCTAAACTCGTCTGAATTCTCCCGGCTCAGGGCAGACGCCCCGCCTCCAAGATCAACGTAGGGCCGGCGTTTGCCGCCGGGCCACGCGGGTGAGCCCGCTCAGCTTATTCCTGCCTGGGCGCGCCGGCGGCCTTGAGCGACTGCTCGACCTGCGGCCACAGTGCCGCCGTGCGCTGGGTAAGGATCACGCGACATTTCGCGACCTCGGCCTTGCGTTGCGCCAGATTCGATTCGGCGATCTTGGCCAGGTCGTCCAAGTTGTAGAGGTAAACGTCCGAGACCTGGCCGGCCTCCGGCTCGATGTCCCGGGGCAGCGCCAGGTCGATGAGGAACAGCGGGCGTTGCGGCCGGCGCTTCATGGCGAAAGCGGCCATCTCGCGGGTGACGATGGCATACGGGGCCGAGGTCGAACTCGCCACGATGTCGGAATTGGCGAGAATCTCCGGGAGCTCGGCCAGGCTGGCGGCCCAGCCGCCGCCCTGGGCGACGGCCTCCTCGGCCTTCGACAACGTGCGGCTGGCCACGGTGATCGACTTGGCGCCCCGGCTTTGGAAGGCCTGCACGGTCTTCAGGCCGATCTCGCCGGCGCCGACGACAAGGATCCGGACCTGGGCGAGGTCGCCGAAGATCTTGCCGGCGAGGTCGACCGCGACCGTGGCGATGCTGATCTGGCCCTCGCCGAGCGCCGTGTTGGTCCGGAGATGCTTGGCGGCCTGGAAGGTCTTCTGAAAAACCCGGTTAAGCACCGGCCCGGTCCAGTGCTGCTCGAGCGCGTGGCTGTAGGCCTCCTTCACCTGACCGAGGATTTCCGCCTCGCCGACGATCTGGGACTCCAGCCCGGCGGCGACCGCAAACAGGTGCTCGATGGCCGCGGCGTTGCTCCGTTGGACGACGACCCCGTCGAGCTCGGCCGGCGAACAGCCGGTGATGTCGGACAGCGACTGGCGGGCGGCGTCGGCGGCGGCGGGAGTGGCGGCGACGCTATACAGCTCGACGCGGTTGCACGTGTTGATCATCGCGAACTCGCGCAGGCCCGGCGTCTCGCGCAGGCGGGCGGCCAGGTCGCGCACCCGCTGTTCGTCGAGCGTGAGCTTTTCGCGAACGGCCAGCGGCGCCGTGTGATGGCTGGCGCCGAGGAAGAAGAGGATGGGTTCGTGGTTCTCCATCGTTCAGGGTCCCGGGGTGAGGTTGACCTGATGATGGCGGCTGTCGTTGACCGGTCCGAGTGACAGCAGGGCGATGCAGAACAGCGCCAGGCAGACCCAGGCGAACCGCGCCGAGACGAGCCGGCGACGCATGCGCAGCACCAGCGTGACCAGGTAGGCGGCCCACACCCCGATCGTCACCGCGAGCTTGGGACCGTCGACGGTGGCGGTGTCGCGCACCCACCACGAGGCGCCCACGCCGAGCGAAAAGGTGAGCAGGCTGACCCCGGCGAGAATGAGGCGGAAATTTATCTGGTCGAGTTGCACGAGAGAGGGGAGGAACCAGAACAACCCGTCGAGGCGTTTGTGCTTGAGGCTCCAGTTCTGCAGGAGGTGCATGATCGACGTCAGGGAAAGCAGGCCGAAGACGCCGTAGCTGAACACCGCGAGGGCCGCGTGGACCTCGATCCAGGGATTGTTGCCGAAGATCTTCACGCCCCGGGTCAGGTCCCATTGGGGTATCAGCAGGGAAAAAACGGCCAGGCAGCCGGCATAGCCCGCCGTGAAAAGCCCGAGGAGGCTCACGCGGAAGGCGGGGCCGACGAAGAAATAAAGCAGCATGGCCGACCACGAGACGAACTGGACGATCTCAAACTTGTTGCCGAGGGGGCAGCCGCCGACGGACATGCCCCGCAGGTAGAGTCCGCACAGTTGGAACACCAGGCCGGCCGCGAGCATCAGGTTGAGGGTCAGCCGGGAATTGGCGGACTGTTCCCGGCGCGCGAGCGAGATACACGCCGTGACGAACCCTCCCAGGTAGAGCAGGGCACCGAGCCACAGCAGCGCTCGATCGGTCGGCACGTGTTGGTTCATGGCGGGAAGTTGGCAGCCGGGGAGGAACCGCGCAAGCGCGCCGGCGCATTATTAGGCGGTCGCCGGCGGTCCGCGCGGAAGATTGATGCCCGCGCCGGGCTGGCGGGCTCGCTGCGGAAGCCCGCCCACAACGGCATTTGGCGGGCTCCGGCACAGTTGTTTCAGGCTTGGGCGCCGCGCGCCGGCCGGCATGATCCGCGCCCATGGACTTCACTCCCAAGCCGGTTCTGCTCGAGGGCGCCCACGTGCGGCTCGAGCCATTGGCGACGCGGCACACGGCCGCCCTTTACGAGGCCGGCCGCGATCCGGAGATTTTCAAGTGGTTCCTGACGCCGCCGTTCCTGTCGGTCGGCGACACCGAGAAATGGGTGGCGGACGCCCTCGCGACCCAGGCGGCCGGGACGGACATCTGCTTTGTGACCGTGCGCGGGCGGGACAACCGCGTGGTGGGTTCGACGCGGTTTCTCGACCTGCGCCGCGCGCACCGCTCCCTCGAGATTGGCAACACCTGGGTGACCCGGGAGGCGCAGCGCACCGTCGTGAACACCGAGGCCAAGTACCTCATGCTCCGGCACGCCTTCGAGGCGCTCGGGGCGGTGCGCGTGCAGTTGAAGACCGACCGGCGCAACGAACCCTCGCGCCGCGCCATCGCGCGCTTGGGCGCGGTCGAGGAGGGACTCCTGCGCAACTATCAGACCCGTTATGATGGCTACGTGCGCGACACGGTGATGTTCAGCATCACCAGCGACGAATGGCGGGCGGTGAAGTCACGCCTGGAGGCCATGCTCGAGCCAAAGCCCGCGGGTTGAGGACCCGTGGCCCGGCGGCACGCTACTTTTTGGCCGTCCACTTTTCCAGGAAGGCCAGGACCTTTTTCGGGTCGTGTCCGTCCTTGGTCTCGAGGGAGCCGGTCTCCTGGGTCGTGAGCGGCCGACCGTCCGACTCGAGGACGAGCAGTACGGGGAGGCCTTCCTTCACCGGGTCTTCATAGTGCCGGATCAGTGAGTCGTTCCGCGACTTTTGGTCGCGATGGTTGACGTCGATCAACACGAGGACGAAATTGTCATCGAGGACCTTCTTTACCGCGGGATCCGTCTCAAAAGTGGCCTTCAGGCGCCGGCACCAGACGCACCAGTTGGCGCCCAGATCGAGGAGGATCCGCCGGTGGGTCGCCTTCGCCTGCACGATGGCATCCTCCACCAGGGTGGCGCCGTCAGCCCGCGGATCGTAGATGTCCGGCCCCTGTTTCGGGTATTCGGGGTCGGCGCGCAGGGCGACGGCGGCGGCCAGGATGAGGAGCAGGCGGGTCAACTTCATGCCCGGACCGTAGTCACCGGGCTCCGAACGGCTAGTTTTTTCTTGCGAGCCAGAAGCGGCAGTTGTCGGAAAACTCGCGCACTGCGCGGCGCTCCTTCGCCACCTCGTCCCGCAGCCGGTCGAGTTCATGCGTCCAGCCGGTGGCCGCGAGATCCGCGAGCACCTCGGCCCGGGCGGGCAGGTGCATGAACGTCTGGCCGTGATCGTGCACGAAGTAACGGTCGCCGAATTCGGCCAGGCGCGGGTTTTGCTCGCCCCGCGCCCACGCCTCGGCCTCGCGGCGCCAGACGGCGCGCTCGACGGGGTCGGCGTCGCGGTCATGGGTCGTGAACAGGAGCGGTGCGCCCCGCCGGCAGGCCTGGTGCAGGCCCCGCAAGGCGGCCCGGCGATTCTCCCGCCCGGGAATCTGCATCAGGCCGTTGAACAGGAAGAGCGTGCCGTCGAATGAATTGTCACTTATTAGGTGACAAGTCTCGAGGCGCGTGGCATCGGCCTCGAGGAAGGTAAGGCCGGTGATTCCCTGCTCGGCGGCGAGGTTCCTGGCCTGGTCGATCATTTCAGGGGCGAAATCAAAGGCGGTGATTTCGCGGTAGCCGAGGTGCCACAGGCCGACCGCCGCCCGGCCGGCGCCGCAGCCGGCCTCGAGCAGACGGGCGGAGCGATCGGGGAATTGCTGTTCGATCAGCAGGCGTTCCGATTCCCACAAGCCGAGGAAATGCGCGGCGCGGGTGTAGTGGATGACCGTGTCGATCGAATTGAAATCCGCGCGGACGGTCTCACCCGTGATTTTCTGCCCTGGCGTCATTTTTCTCAACGCGGCCGGTCGCGTCCCGCCAGTACGGACGGAATGTCCGGGAACGCGGCGCGGCCGGCCACCGCCGCCGGACCGGCCAGCACGGGCAGGCGCACGCCCTCCGGCAGGAAAAACGAGACGCCTGGCTTGAGCAACACGGTCGCGAGCGGATCGCGATAGCCGAGCCGCCAGCCGGCCCCGCGCAGAAGGTCAACGCCGCCCGAGCCCGTGGGGAGCAGCGCGACCGCGGCGCGGTCAAGTGCCAGGGCGGCATCGAGACTCCGGCCGGCATACAGGTTCCAGTGCGCGTCCATGATTGCGGACGGGTACACGGTGTCGAGGCGCCCGTCAAAGGACACCGGGTTGTGCGGCAACTCCCAGAGCACTTCCTGGCCCCAGTCGAAGAAGGTCACCGTGTTTCCCGTGAGGCCTTGCGCGCGCATGAACGCGATGGCCGACACGGGATAGACGTCCCGGGGCACCTCCATCGTCCAGAACTGTCGGCGCGGCGCGGCGACGCTGGCGTAAAGGCAGCCGGCCGCTGCCGCCAGCAGCGCAACGCCCGCCGTCCCTTGGGTCGTCCGGCGGTGGAAGAGGGCCCGCAGGGAGGGGGTGCGCTCCAGGAGCTGGTCGGCGGCGTCGGCGAGGTGCGGCGGCGTGAGCAACAGGTTGGCGAGGCCGAACAGCGGCGCGTGCCGCTGGTGGGTGATCGCCATCGCCGCGAGCAGCCCGAGGACCGCGGCCTCCCACAGGCGGCGCGAGCGGCGCGTCACCAGCCAGCTGGCCACGGAAACGGCGAGCACCAGGTAAAACGGAAAATTGGCCGCGGACAGGCCCAGCGGCTGCCACTCGGTGATTTGCGGCCGGGGCAGCAGCACGGTCTGGATCGTCCATTTCACCAAGCCCAATCCCCACGGATTGAGCGCGAGCGCCAGGGTGGACACCAGGAGGATGGCCGCGATCCGCACCCAACCCGGACGCCAGGGTGCCGGCGCGAAATTGAGGCGGCGGGTCAGCTCGGGAAACCACAGGGAGGACGCCTCAATGCCGCCGGCGAATAAAAGGACCAGCAGGCCGGCGAGATAGCCGCCGTGGATATTCACCCAGAGGGCGAAGATCGGCGGAAGGGCACAGCCCCACGCCAGCCGGCCGGCCAGGAATCGGCGCAACGAGAACAACACGGCCACCAGCGCCAGCATCGTGAACAATTGCGGCCGCACCGCGTAACCGATCGCGATGAAGTTAACCGATGCGCCGAGCAGTGCCAGCGCGGCCCAGCGATGTTCGGGTTCCCGTCCCCCGCCGGAATTCGTCGCCCAGCCAACCGTGACGCCCGCCAGGCCAATCATCAGCAGCCAGAGCCCCATGCCGCCGGCGTGATGGTGCACGAAGCCAAGCGCGATTTCCGCCCACGCCTCGTGGTTGATCCACGGCTGGCCGGCGGCGGTCCACGAGAGCGAATCGGTCCGCTCGACTTCGCCGATGGTCAGGCTGCGCTCGCCGTACAAGACATGACCCCAAAGGTCGTTGTCCACCGTGTTGTCCGCAAACCGCAGCCAGGCAAAGGCGAGCACCGCCGCGGCGAACGCATAGGCTGCGAACCGGCTGGCGGTGTCGGCGGAGGAGGCGTTGGGGTGCGGTGCGCCGGGTGTCATTTCTTCCGCCAGGACGCGATGAACATGCCGTTGGCGTTGAGATGCTGGGGCCACAGAAAGGCGGAGGTCCCCGGTTGGAGGACGGAAGTCGGAAGTCGGAGGTCGGACGAAGGGGGCAAGACGTCGGAGGGCGGACGACGGAGATCAGCGGTCGGTGCAGTCGCTTCGTGCGGCGTGGAAAGTGTTGCCGGCAGCGCCGACGAGTCAGCCCGCGCGATCCAAACGGGGACGCGCTCAAAGTCCGGGTGCGCGCGATTAAATTTTTCGGCGACGTCGCTGGTTTCGGCGCGGGCCAGGGTGCAGACGGAATAAACGAGCCGGCCTCCCGCCTTGAGCGAGCCAGCGACGTGGTCGAGCAGGCGCGTTTGGACGGCGGCGAGTTCCTCCACGTCCTGGAGCTGGGTGGTCCAACGCGCATGCGGATTGCGCTGCCACGTGCCGATACCGCTGCAGGGGGCGTCGACGAGCACGCCGTCGAATTTTGTCTTCGTGGGCAGCCGGGCGTCGCCCTCCCAGGTGGCGGCCCGGTAATTGAAGACCTGGGCGCGGGCGGTGCGCTCCTTGAGTTGTTTGAGCCGGCGGACCGAGCGATCGCTCGCCCAGATCATGCCCTTGTTCTGCATCAGGTCCGCGAGATGCAGGGTCTTGCCGCCCTCCCCGGCGCAGGCATCCCACCAGGTTTCACCCGGCCGAGGCGAACAGGCGAATCCGACCAGTTGGGAGGCCAGGTCCTGAATCTCGAAGTCGCCGGCCTGAAAACCAGCGGTATGAAAAAGGTCCGCCTGGCCGGCGTAGCAAAGGGCCGAGGTTTCCGGAAGGTCAACGAGCGGCTGGCCTGATTCGCCGGAGCTGGCGACGGCGGGAGCGGAACAGTGCCCGAGCGCGGCGGCGACCTTTTGCGCGAGGCTGGCCTTGGGGCGGATCCACAGGACCGGATCGCGCTGGAGCTGGCGCAACCAGCCCAGCTCGGTCGGGTAGGGCCGCTTGCGGGGCGAGGAAGGCTGGCCGTTGGGGACAACGGCCGCTACCAGGTTGGTGTCGGCCGGATGATCGGGTGGCGCGACAGATCCGGTCGGGCGGGATTCCGCCTCCGGCCAGGGAATCCGTTCCTTGAGCCAGTCCGGTATTGCGCGCGCAGCCAGAGCTTCCGGCTTGAACGAGGCCGGGCCCTGGTCGAAGCGGCGCTGGAGGCCGAGGGCTTCCTCCAGCTGCTTCTGCAGCGAGTCCCTTTCGGTGAGCCAGCGCCACCAGCGGAAATAGGCGAAGACGGCGCGGCTGACATCGCGGCGTTCGGCCGGTGCCGACCGGTGTCGCGTGCGTTTCAGGGCCGCCCGCAACGCGGCGTCAGCCGGCGTGCCGTGCGACACCTCCCGAAGGATGCGCGCTGCGAGGTTGATGACGGGAGACTCGGCCATGGGTTTACGAAAGACAGGTTTCGTCCGGAACGAAAGCGAAGATTGGGATGCGGCTGGGGCGTCGGCGAATGCCTGTCGTTGTAACAAAAGGGGAGCGAGCGATGAAGCGGGGTGAGGGCACCCCGCCTCCAACGCACGAGCCGGCCCCGTCGGCTCAGCCGCGCTTGCCCCAGCGACGTTGCTCCTTCAATTCCGGCGGCCGGGCCTCGACCATTGTCCCGGCAACGGCGGCGTGTCCGCGCAGCTCCTGGAACGCGGCGGGCGTGACCTGCCACTTCAGGGCGAACGAGGTTTCCGCGATTGGCGCGACGTGGTCGTCGAAGGCGAAGGCCAGCTCGATCTTGGTGTCGCCGTTGGCGCCGTCGATCGCGGTGCGCAGCTTGCGGAGGAAGTCGGGCAGGTCGGGATGCTCCGGGCTCAACAGCCAGGTCACCTTGCGAATCTGGCCGGGCAGGTAGGCGTCGAGGGGATAGCACTCCCGCACGTTGAGGCGCGCCCCGTCGGTGCCGCGCATGACGGTGCCCAGGACGGCGACGGGCTGGTTCTCGGCGAGCATCTTGCCATAGGTGTCGAACGCCTCGGCGTACATGTTCACCGAGATGCTGGCGTGCTTGCTGGCGAGGTTGAAGAACGCCCACGGCCGGTTGTCCTTGCGGGAGAGTTTTTTCGTGATGCCGCTGGCGATGCCGCAGAGGCGGAACTCCATGCGGTCGCCTTCCGCGAGGACGTCCTCCTCGGAGTGGGTGGACACGGCCTCGACGAGCCCGGTGTAGGCGTTCATCGGGTGGCCCGAGATGTAGAAGCCCAGCAGTTCCTTCTCGAACTGCAGGCGCTCGGCCGAGGTGAAATCGGCGTGCCGGGCGGCGCCGTTGCGGGGTGAGGACCCGTTCGACGGGTGCAGGGCAGGCCCCCCGCCGCCATTCTTGGCCGGCACCGGCTCGTTGAGCATGTCGAGGAACGAGTGCTGGCCCGCGGCCGCGTCGCGCTGCCGGTCGGAGGCGGCGGCCATGGCCTCGTCAATCTGGGCAAAAAGCACGCCGCGCCGCTCGCCGGAATAATCGAAGGCGCCGGTCTTGATCAGGCATTCGAGGACGCGCTTGTTGATCGCGCGGCCGTCCATGCGCGCGATGAAGTCGTGGAAATCCTTGAACGGCCCTTTGGCCTCGCGCTCCGCGATGATCTTCTGGGAGGCGGCCTCGCCGACGCCCTTGACGGCGCCGAGGCCGAAGCGGATTTTGCCGAGCGCGCCGGCGGATGATTCCGGCGGACCGGCCGCAAGGGCCGGCCCGACGACCGGCGTGAAGTTCTCGCGGGATTCGTTGATGTCGGGGCCGAGCACCTGCAGGCCCATCGCGCCGCATTCCTCGATGAACAGGGAGATCTTGTCGGCGTTGCCCAGTTCGGAGCCGAGGACGGCGGCCATGAACTGGACCGGGTAGTTGGCCTTCAGGTACGCCGTGCGGTAGCTGAGGACGGCATAGGCGGCGGAGTGCGACTTGTTGAAGCCGTAGCCGGCGAACTTCTCGAGCAGGGCGAAGATTTCCTCGGCCTTGCGCGCGTCGATGTTGTTCACCCGCTTCGCGCCCTCGATGAAAATGCTGCGCTGGGCCTCCATTTCCTCGGGCTTCTTCTTGCCCATCGCGCGACGGAGCACGTCGGCGCCGCCGAGCGTGTAGCCGGCGATGCGGCGGGCGGCCTCCATGACCTGTTCCTGGTACACCATGATGCCGTAGGTCTCGCGGCAGACGTCCTCCAGCAGCGGATGCGGGTAGACGACGGTGGAGGGATCCTTCTTGCCGCGAATGTAGGTCGGGATGAGGTCCATCGGGCCCGGGCGGTAAAGCGCGATCAGGGCGACGACCTCGTCGATCGAATTGATGCTCAGCTGGCGGCAGAGCGCCTGGATGCCGCCCGATTCCAACTGGAACACGGCGGTGGTGCGGCCGGAGTTGAGCAACGCGAACGTCTTGGCGTCCTCGAACGGCAGGGAATCGAGATCGAATTTCGGGTCGACCGTCCGGCGGATGCTGTCGACCGCATCCTGGATGATCGTGAGCGTGCGCAGCCCGAGGAAGTCCATCTTCAGGAGCCCGAGTTTCTGGACGGGCTCCATGGCGTACTGGGTGGTGATGTCGCCTTCCTGGAGCAGGAGCGGCACGAACTCGCTGAGCGGGCGGTCGGCGATGATGATGCCGGCGGCGTGCTTGCCGGTGTTGCGCACCATGCCCTCGAGGACGAGCGCCTGGTCGATGATCTTCTTCGCCGCGGGGTTGGTGGCGATGGCGTCGCGCAACTCGGCGGATTTCTCGATCGCGCTCTTGAGCTCGATGTTGAGCTCGTCGGGAATCATCTTGGCGAGCCGGTCGGCCTCGATGTACGGCAGGTTGTGGACGCGCGCGACGTCGCGGATGACGGCCTTGGCGCCGAGCGTGCCGAAGGTGACGATGTTGGCCACGCACTCGGCGCTGTATTTCTGGCGGACGTACTGGATGACCTCGTCGCGGCGCCGCATGCAGAAGTCGATGTCGAAGTCCGGCGGCGAGACGCGCTCGGGGTTGAGGAACCGCTCGAAGAAGAGGCCGAAGCGCAGGGGCTCGATGTCGGTGATGCCGAGGAGGTAGGCGACCAGCGAGCCGGCGCCGGAGCCGCGCCCCGGGCCGACGGGAATGCCGTGCTCCTTGGCCCAGTGGATGAAGTCCCAGACGATCAGGAAATAGTCGATGAAACCGGTCTTGCCAATGATGCCGAGTTCGTAGTCGAGGCGCTCGACGAGCGTGGCGATGAGCTCCGGCTTCTGATCCGCGGCCCTCGCCGGGTCGACGAACGCGCGGCGGACATAGTCGACGTTGTAGCGGCTGCGCAGGCCCGTGACGCAGAGGTCGTGCAGGTAGGCCGTCTTGTCGACCTTGACCTCCGGCGGCAGCGGATACTTCGGGTAGCGGTTCTCGTCGAAGCGCAGCTTGAGGTCGCACATCTCGGCGACGGCCTGGGTGTTGGTGATCGATTCCGGCACCTCGGCGAACAGCCGCTCCATCTCGCCCCGGTTCTTCAGGTAGAACTGCGGCGTATCGAAACGCATGCGGTTCACGTCTTCGAGCTTCGCTCCCGTCTGGATGCAGAGCATCGTGTCGTGCGGCGAGGCGTCCTCAGCGTTGACGTAGTGGACGTCGTTCGTCGCGACGACCTTCAGCTTGAACTCGGTCGCGAGCTTGAGGAGCAGCGGGGCGATGCGGCGCTGCTCGGGAATGCCATGATCCTGCAGCTCGATGAAGAAGTTCTCGCGGCCGAACATGTCGACAAAGCGCCCGGTGGCGCGCCGGGCGTCCTCCCAGCGGTTCTGCAGGAGCATCTGCGGGACCAGCGCGGCGAGGCAGCCGCTGAACGCGATGAGGCCGCCGGCGTGGGCGGCGAGCGTGTCGAGGTCGGAGCGCGGCTTGTAGTAGAAGCCCTTGAGGTGGGCGTCGGAGACAAGCTTGAGGAGGTTGGCGTAGCCCTGGGCGTTCCGCGCCAGCAGGCCCATGTGAAAGATGTTCTTCTCGCCCTCGATCCGGGCGGTCTTTTCGAGCCGCGAGCCCTCGGTCAGGTAGATTTCGCAGCCGACGAGCGGCTTCACGCCCTTTTCCTTGGCGGTGTTGTAAAAGTCGATCGCCCCGAACAACACGCCGTGGTCGGTCAGGGCCACGGACGTCTGGCCCAACTCGGCCACCCGGCTGATCAGGCGGTCGATGCGGCAGGCGCCATCGAGCAGGCTGTAATCGCTGTGAACATGCAGATGGACGAAATTGTTGTCTTTGACCGCCACGGTCGTTCATGGGAATCCCACCTTCTCCGCCGGGCAAGCTGAAAGGCTGGCGGGAAAAGCGGGGATGCCGGATGCCGACCGCCCGGCGAATCCTCCAGTCGACGTGTTTTGCAAAGGCCTAAATATGAATCGTTAATAGCAAACATGGGCGGGAGAGGATTCTCGCGCGCGGAAAAGCGCGTCCGGAGGCCACGCTCCACCGTCGGGCCGGCAGTGGTTTTGCCCAGCGCCCGGAAAAAATGGGGTTGACGGGCGAGAGAGCGGCTGGCTCTTTCATCCTCTTTCCACCGATAACTCCCTTCACTTTACCATGTCTATTGAGATCAAGATGCGCAAGAATGAGCCGATCGATCGTGCGCTCCGCCGCATGAAGAAGAAGCTCGACCGCGAGAACATCATCAAGGATGTGCGCGCCAAGCGTTACTACGAGAAGCCCTGTGAGCGTCGCCGTCGCAAGGACAAGGTCGCCGCCTTCACCGCGATGCTGCGCGCCCGTTACGCGAGCTGAGTTTTCCCGTAATTGATTTTCCGACCGGCAGAGCGCCCCGCGCCTGCCGGTTTTGTTTTGGGGGGTGCGAACGCCGCGAAGGAAGCGATGGAAAGGTGGGTAAGGCGAGTCCTCCGGACGAGCCGTCCAGCCAAGCGGCTCGTCCGGAGGACTTGCCCCACCAGGTGGCTTCGAACTGACCGCGCGGTCCGAGCCTTGCCGACCCCGGCTTGATTTAGGCGGGTTCTCTTGTCGTAGTAGGCGGTGCTAGATGAAACCCAACCTTGCCCTGTCCACCTGCTGGTGCTCGTCGCGCCACCAGGACGGCTACGAGATGATCAAAGAGATGGCGGGTCTCGGCTTCGAGTGGGTTGAGCTCAGCCACGGGGTGAAGATCACGTTGGTTCCGGGCATCCTGCGCGCGCTGGAGGAGGGGATCATCAAGGTGGCGTCGTGCCACAATTTCTGCCCGTTGCCGACGGGGGTGACGCACGCCGCCCCGAACCTGTACATGCCGACTTCCAAGGATTCCCGCGAACGCGACCAGTGGCTGCGGCACAGCAAACGCTCGGTGGATTTCGCGAGCCAGGTCGGCGCCCGCAAACTCGTCCTGCACCTGGGCTGCGTGGAATTCCTCTGGTTCAATCCCGAGGCCAAGGTGGGAAAATTCCTGGCGGCGCACCCCGGGGCCGGCCGCGGCCAGGACGCCGCGTACCAGAAGCTGCTCGCGGGTGCGCTCGCGAAAATCCGCGACCGCAAGACGGTCCACTGGGATTATTTGCGCCAGGGGCTCGAGGCGCTGCTCCCGCACGCGGCGGCCAAGGGCATCGCGCTCGGCTTCGAGAACCGGGAGAAGCTCGACGAACTGCCGCTCGACGCCGATTTCCCCGGGCTCATCGCGAGTTTGTCGCCGACGGCCCCCGCGGGCTACTGGCACGACACCGGCCACGCGCACATCAAGGCGGGGATGGGGGTCATCGATCACCGGGCGCATCTCGTCCAGAACGCACCGCGGGCGATCGGGTTTCACCTGCACGACGTCAACGACGCCGGCCACGACCACCAGCCGGTCGGTTCCGGGCTCGTCGACTTTGCGATGGTCAGCGAATTCTGGCGCGCCGAGCACACGCTCGTCATCGAACTCAGCCCGCGGGTGGCGACTGAGGACGTGGCGGCGTCGAAACGGCAGGTCGAGAAATTGCTGGCGAAGCGGTTCGGGTGACGAGGCATTGCCACGCGGCGCTTGCCGCCGGGCCGCGGTTGGGACCTCATCGGTCCGTTCCTGTGGAGGCGGGGTGCCCTAGCCCCCGAGTCATTCGCAAGGTGGAACGGGGCCTCTGGACCCGTTCAAGCGCGTCCGGAGGCCGCGCTCCACCCGGGAGGCAAATCGGGGTGAGGGCACCCCGCCTTCAGCAATTCTCAGTCCACCATGCTCGGCCTTGGCTGGGCTTTCGCCGGACAGCAGCCCGTCCCGGCGGCAAGCGCCCGCCCTACAATTGCGCCAGCTCCCGAATCCAGCGTTTGTGGGGACCCGAAAGGGCGACGCGATCGAGATCGGCCAGCGGAACCCATTCGAGCGAGTGATTTTGCGCGATCCGTTTCAGCAGGGCCGCCGTCGGGCGAACGCGGTGGATCGATTCCGTGATCTGGAACCGGGTGATGGTTCGTTTCTTGGTCGCGACGAGCGGTCCGCGCCCGGGCGGCACACCGAAGTCGGCGAGCTCCGGCAGCTCGTGCACACCCGCCAGGCGCCTCGCCCCGGCCTGGCCGCGACGCAGCAGCAGCCCGCCGTCCCGTTCGCACCAGGCGCGCGCGACGGCGCGTTGCTCAACGACCTTCGGTTGCAGGCGCGGGAGAGCTTCCGGATTGCCGTTTTTCCGGCCGGCGCAGAAGCCCGCGACTGGGCAGGCGCCGCAGCGCGGGTTTCGGCGGAGGCACACCGTCGCGCCGAGTTCCATCATCGCCTGGTTGTGGAGGCCGGGGTCCTTTCCCTGGACAAGCGCGCCGGCCAGGGGCGTGAAATGTTTGGCGGCCGCCGACCCGTCCCTGAACAGCCGGCGCTCGCCGGTCAGCCGGGCGAGGATGCGGACGACGTTGCCGTCGACGCAGGCGACCGGCTCGGCAAAAGTGATGCTGGTAATCGCCGCCGCGGTGTACGGACCGACGCCGGGCAGCTCGCGCCAGTCCGCGGGCGCGCGCGGCGGGGTCCGGCGGGCGGCGACGACCCGCGCCAGCCGGTGGAGATTGCGGGCGCGCGAATAGTAGCCGAGGCCCTCCCAAAGCTTCAGGACCTGCAGCTCGGGGGCGACCGCCAACGCGGCGAAATCGGGCAGCGTCCGCATCCAGCGGTCAAAATAGGGCAGGACGGTCGCGACCTGGGTCTGTTGCAGCATGAATTCCGACACGACCGTCTTGTAGAGGGACGCGGCGTCGCGCCACGGAAGTTCCCGCGCATGCACCCGGTACCAGGCATGGAGCGCCCGCCGGAAGGGGCGCCGAAATGAGGCGAGCTGTTGGGCTTTGGCCACGAGTTCCTCAGATTTAGGCACAAAAGGTCACAACGAGACACAAAACGAGGGGGTCCGGGCATCGCACCACTTTTTTGTGTGTTTTTGTGCCTTTTTGTGGCCATCTAATCCTCATGCCCAAACGGTCCGACGACGCCGACGAGAAGCCGAAGGCGATCACCACGTACACGATCAAGCTCGACGATGCGCAGATGGAAAAACTGCGCGCGGCCGTCGCGGACAAATATTTGGAGGAGGTCGAGGTGCCCTATGCGCGCTTCGCCTTCAAGGGCCCGAAGGTGAACGTCACCGCCTACACGAGCGGCAAGGTCGTGGTGGCCGGGAAGGAGACGGAGGATTTCGTGCAGAACGTGATCGAGGCGGAGGTCACCGGCACCGCCCGGCTGGGCTATGACGAGGTGCATCACCCCGAGTGGTTCGAGCCGCACGCCGGCCTCGACGAGAGCGGCAAGGGCGACCTCTTCGGCCCGGTGATCACCGCGACGGTCATCGCCGAGCGCCCGGCGGTCGAGGCCTGGCAGAAGGCCGGGGTGCGGGACAGCAAGACGATCGTCGACGCGCAGATCCTCAAGCTTGACGAGCTGATCCGGGCGACGCCCGGCGCGGTGGTCGAGACCTGCCAGTGCGGGATGGCGAAATACAACGAGCTGATGCTGAAGCCGCATGCGAACCTCAACCGCCTGCTCGCGTGGCAGCACGCCACGGCGCTCGAGAAAGCGCTGCAGAAAAAATGGGTGGCCCGCGGGCTGCTCGACCAATTCTCGAAGGAGCCGCTGGTGCAGCGCGAGCTGAAGAAGAAGGGGCTGGAGCGGTTCAACCTGGAGATGCGCACCAAGGCGGAGTCGGATCCCGTCGTGGCGGCGGCGTCGGTGGTCGCCCGGGCCGAATACGTGCGCGCGATGATCGCGCTGTCCCGCGAGTTCGGCGACCGCCTGCAAAAGGGCGCCGGCGGCCTGGCCAAGGCGCAGGCGGCGCACCTCGTGGATAAATTCGGCGCCCGGTCGCTGGGACGCTTTGCCAAGCTTCACTTTCGCACGGCGTACGAGGTGGTCTCGGCGGCCGGCAAGCTCGACGAGCTGCCGCTGCCGGTGCCGAGGGAAAAGATGGAGTGGAAGCGTTGAGCGGCGCGGTTGCGCTCACCGGACGCGCGACTGCTCCTCGCGCATCAGCCGGGTGATATGCTGGGTGAACTCCTCGTCCTCGCCCTCGAGGTGGATGACGAGCGCGTCGCGAAAATCCTGACGCCGGAGCCATTCGCGCATGTAGTCCTCCCACGATTGCCACAGGCGGCGGCTATGCCGGTCCATCTTGTCGTCGTACACCAGCAGGTAGGCCCGCTCGAACAGGGCGACAAGAATGCCGAAGATCGCGTGCTTCCGCTCCTTCTGCTCCTCGGTCAGGTCGGCGCCGGTGGGATCGCGGCGCAGCAGGTGGAGGTCGGCGTGGTCGAGCACCAGCTTGAGGAACTCCCGGTACTCGTCGGAGAGGCGCTGGTAGATCTCCTCCTGCTCGCTGCGGCGCTCCTTGCGCTGCTCGAGGGCGAAGGTGAGAATCGCCAGCGGCAGGCCGACGACGGTCACGAAATTGCTCAGGAGCTCCATTTTTTCCTGCAGGGTCACGGTATCCCGATTGAAGCACCTGGCGGCGCCATGGCGAGCCCGGTTCGGGCGCCCGGCAGGCGCAAGGCAGAGGAGCCCGGTGCGCCCCGTCTGGCTGCGCTTGCGTGCGGCGGGGCGGCCCTTACAAACCCCGCATGCCCAAACGGCGCCAGTTGCGCGGGTTCGACCTCCAGCAGATCCTCGGTTTCGAGGGCCTGATCGGCGTGGACGAGGCCGGCCGGGGCGCGCTCGCCGGGCCGGTGGTGGCGGCGGCCGTGCTGGTGTCGCGGGAATTTCTCGAGGGACGCTGGGCGGTTTCGAAGGGCGGGCGGGTGAATGACTCGAAACAACTGGAAGCGGCGCAACGCGAGGAGTTGTGGTCGGAATTCGAGGACCTGGCCACGCAGGGGCAAATTCACGCCAACTATGGCGTCGCCACGGTGGCGGAGATCGAGACGGTGAACATCCTCGGGGCGACCAAGCTGGCCATGCGCCGCGCGCTCGAGGGCATCTACCCGCCGTCGGCCTTCCAGCGGATGGCCGAGCCCGACCTTTTTGCCAGCGAGGCGGAGAAGGCGGCCTTCCAGCCGGCGGTGTCCTGCAAGATCATCATCGACGGCCTGCCCCTGCGGAACTTCCCGTATCCGCACCAGGGCGTGGTGAGCGGCGACGCGCGCTCGCTGAGCGTGGCGATGGCCTCGATCATCGCCAAGGTCACGCGCGACCGCCTGATGGACGGGCTCGACCGGGAGCATCCGGGCTACGGCTTCGCGCAGCACAAGGGTTACGGCACCGAGGAGCATCGCGAGGCGATCCTCAAGCTCGGGCGCTCGCACGTGCACCGGGACAGTTTCCTGCGCAAGCTCTTCGCCCAGGCGCGCGACGTCGAGGGGCAGATGACACTGTTTGGTTGAATGCCGGGCCCGCTCCCCTTAGCCGGAATCATGCAGCCAACCGCAATCCCCTCCGCCAAAACGTGCGCACCAAAGGGTGGAACCCGGCCTCGGGACGGGTTCGGCGGGTTGTCCCGGCGAAAAGCGCGTCCGGAGGCCGCGCTCCACCCCGGCCAGCCGGTGTGTTCCGCCTGACCTTCCCCTGACACCATGGCCGGCAAGAAAAACAGCTCGCTCGACAAGGTGCTCGGCCGCCTTGACCAGCTCGACACCGCCAATCTGCACAACCTGGTGCAGCGGCTGGCGCGCGAGCGCACGTTGCTGGAATCGGTGTTCAACACGCTGCAGGAGGGTGTCCTGGTGATCGACGCGGACGGGATCGTCGACTACGCGAACGCCGCGGCCGGGCGCCTGATCGGCCTGCCGGAGCCCTCGGCGGGCGCCTCGCTCTGGCGCCTGGTGCCCGGGTTGCGGGCGTCGCTGGACGGGGCGGGATCGTCCAGCCCGACCGGGGCGCCGTTCGTGACGCGCGAGTTCGAGCTGGCCTACCCGACGCCGCGCGTGGTGCGCCTCTACATGGTGCCGTTCCACGAGGGCGAGAGCGACCTTCGGCGTTTCGCGATCATCCTGTCCGACATCACGGGCGAAAAACGGTCAACCGACGAGCGGATCGAGAATGAAAAGGTCTCGTCCATCCTGCTGCTCGCGGCGGGCGTGGCGCACGAGCTCGGCAACCCGCTCAATTCGCTGACCATCCACCTGCAGTTGATCGAGCGGCGGCTGAAGAAGCTGCAGGGCTCGAAGGAGGCCCGCTCGCTCGAGGACTCGATCAAGGTCTGCCAGGACGAGGTGGCGCGGCTCGACGGCATCATCCGCAATTTTCTCGAGGCGATCCGGCCGCGGACGCCGGACCTGGCGGAGTTGAATGTCGTCGACGTGATCGAGGACGTGCTGCGTTTCCAGGGAAAGGAACTCGAGGATCGGGGCATCACGGTCGAGGGCGAGCTGCCGGCGGGCACGCCGGTCATCATGGCGGATCGGGACCAGTTGAAGCAGGTTTTCTTCAACCTCGTGAAGAATGCCATGGAAGCGATGCAGGCCGGCGGCCGGCTGTCGATCAAGGTCCGCGCGGACGACGACTCGGTCTATGTGGCGGTGGCCGATACCGGCAGCGGCATCAAGACGGAGGATCTCGCGAAGCTTTTCCAGCCGTACCACACGACCAAGATCAGCGGGCACGGTCTCGGCTTGATGATCGTGCAGCGGATCCTTCGCGATCACGGCGGGAACGTCGGCATCGAAAGTAAGGAGGGCGTCGGCACGGTGGTGACGCTCCAATTTCCGCAGCGGCACCGGCGGGTGCGCATGCTGCAGTCGGGGTGAGGAAGGTGCCAACGTGGGGCGGGGTCGCCGACCCCGCCACGAACATTCCAGCGTTCTCGCCGGCGGGGTCAGCGACCCCGCCCTACATCCTGCATTGCCGCGCCTCAACCGGGATCAT
>Ga0265327_10002020_pt1 | contig 22893 bp, 21 predicted proteins | sample 41621metaG_FD_202089 | JGI IMG/M metagenome (GOLD analysis project Ga0265327, IMG submission 202089) | Rhizosphere microbial communities from Carex aquatilis grown in University of Washington, Seatle, WA, United States - 4-16-21 metaG | ecosystem: Host-associated > Plants > Roots > Rhizosphere...
CCGTCGGGCCGAAGACGCCGACGACGAACGTCACCACGATGGTCGTGCCGCGGAAGCCCGGCCGGGTGGCCCAGCAGGCCAGCGGGATGATCGCCCACAGCAGGTACCAGGGCTGCACGACGGGGAACAGCAGCACCGTCGCCCCCATGGCGACGCCGAGCCCGCCCAGCGGATGGAGTCGGCCCCGCAGGACCGACAACAACAGCCAGCTCACCAGCACGCCGATGACGAAGACGCCGATCCCGCGGGTCAAGCCGAGGACCGCGGTCGTGTGGTCGCCAAGCCCCAGCAGGATGCCGACCTGCCCGGTGCCGAGCGCGACGAGCGTCGGCGGCGACATCCACGACCGCACGACGTTCGCGGTGCCGAGCGTGAAGAGCCAGCCGAAGCCGAGGCCGCTGGCCCAGCCGATGAGTGCCATCACCGCCAGGGCGACGACGCCCAGCGGCACACAGGCCTGGAAGAAGGCCTTGACCGTGCCACCGAGCCGACGCGCGAGGGCCATGGACACGAAGCCGAGGGCCAGCAGCGACGGCAGCTTGATCTGCGACGACATGGCGATGAGCACCGTGCCGGTGAGCAGCATCGCCAGCGGCCACCACGCCGCCCAGTCGTCGCGGTGTCGTGGCCAGTGCAGTGGCCGCGGGATGAACGGGTGGCCGGAATCGATTCCCCGCATGGCGAATTCGGTGCCGGCGAGCATCAGTCCGAGCATCGGCGCTTCGTTGTGGATGCCCGCGATGAGGTGCATGAAGAGCAGGGGATTACAGGGTCCCAGCCACAGGGCGCTGACCTCGGCCACGCCGCAACGCCGGGCCAGACGTGGCGTTGCCCACACTGTGGCGGCGACTCCGAGTAGTACGACCAGTCGATGGCAGAGCACTCCGGCGACGATGTTGTCGCCGGTGATCTCCGAGATGCCGCGCCCGATCCACAGGAACAGTGGTCCGTAGGGCGCCGGGGTTTCTCGCCACAGGCTCGGCACCGTGAGGGTGAAGACATGGCCGAGCCCGAGGCCCGTGGCGGGGCCGACGCGGTAGGGGTCCAATCCGATGCTGGCGATCTGGCTCTGCGCCAGGTATGAGTAGACGTCCTTGCTGTACATCGGCGGCGCGATCAGCAGCGGCAATGCCCACAGGAGCAGCGTCTGGTCCAGCTGACTGCGGGACATCCGGCGTTTGCCCAGCGTGTAGCGGCCCAGCATCAGCCACGCCAGCGCCATCATGACGGCGCCGGTCGTCGTCATGGTCAGCGAGACGGTCTGGATGCGGGACGGCAGGTTGAGCAGGCGCACCCCGAACGTCGGGTCCTGCACGACGGGCCGGGCGCCGGCGCCGAGTGCGCCGATGGCCATCAGTACCGTTCCGGTGGCGCCGAACCGCCGGGTCCGGCGCAGCGACGCGATCTCGGAGGCGTTGAGCGGGTAGCCGACGGACGGCTCGTCGGCATGCCAATGCGCGACGGCCGTGCTCAGGTGCTGAAGGCGGTCGGGCATCAGAGCAGATTAGCCGTAGGTCTCTTCGGCACCGGCCTACTCGGTGATAAGGGTTACCTTCCTAGATTCGGTTTCTGAATTCCGTCACAATGGTGTTGTGAAATTGCCGTCCGGAGCTCCCGAAGCTGTCGGCACCGCGACCGCGGTGGCGTCGGCAACGGCTGTTTCCGACGGTCACACCCGCTCGGCGATCGTGCAACTGCTGCTGGAAGGCGCCGTCACCGCCACTCAGATCGGCGATCAGCTCGGCATCTCGGCCGCCGGTGTGCGGCGTCATCTCGACGCGCTCATCGACGCCGGCGACGCGGAATCCAGCGCCGCCGCCGCGTGGCAGCACAACGGCCGCGGCCGGCCCGCCAAGCGGTACCGGCTGACCGCCGCCGGGCGCGCCAAGCTCGGCCACACCTACGACGACCTCGCCGCGGCCGCCATGCGCCAGCTGCGCGAGATCGGCGGTGACGATGCCATCAGGACGTTCGCGCGTCGCCGTATCGACTCGATCCTGTCCGGCGTCACCGCGACCGATGACATCACCGAGACCGCGGACCAGGTGGCCGCGGCGCTGACCCAGGCCGGCTACGCCACCACCACGACCCCGGTGACGGGACCGATCGGCGGGGTGCAGATCTGCCAGCACCACTGCCCGGTGTCGCACGTCGCCGAGGAGTTTCCCGAACTGTGCGACGCCGAGCGCGAAGCGTTCGCCGAGGTTCTCGGCACCCACGTGCAGCGCCTGGCCACCATCGTGAACGGGGACTGCGCGTGCACCACGCATGTTCCGGTCGTAGCGGAACACGCAGTCTCAACAGCTTCTATAGCCATCCACCCCGCGACCCAAGAAGAAGGAGTGTCGCAATGACGACCACCCCGGAACAGTTGACCCAGGAGGAGACCATTGCGTCCCTGGGGACGTACGGCTACGGCTGGGCTGACAGTGATGTCGCAGGAGCCGCCGCGACCCGTGGGTTGAACGAGGCTGTCGTCCGCGACATCTCCGGCAAGAAGAGCGAGCCGGAGTGGATGCTCGACTTCCGGCTGAAGGCGTTGCGCATCTTCGACAAGAAGCCCATGCCGCGGTGGGGCAGCGACCTCGACGGCATCGACTTCGACAACATCAAGTACTTCGTGCGGTCCACCGAGAAGCAGGCCACGTCCTGGGAGGAACTGCCCGAGGACATCAAGAACACCTACGACCGCCTGGGTATCCCGGAGGCCGAGAAGCAGCGCCTGGTCGCCGGTGTCGCCGCGCAGTACGAGTCCGAGGTCGTGTACCACCAGATCCGCGAGGACCTCGAGGCGCTCGGCGTGATCTTCCTGGACACCGACTCGGGCCTGCGTGAGCACCCCGAGCTGTTCAAGCAGTACTTCGGCACCGTGATCCCGTCCGGTGACAACAAGTTCTCCGCGCTGAACTCGGCCGTGTGGTCGGGTGGCTCGTTCATCTACGTGCCGCCGGGCGTGCACGTCGACATCCCGCTGCAGGCCTACTTCCGGATCAATACGGAGAACATGGGCCAGTTCGAGCGGACGCTGATCATCGCCGACGAGGGTTCCTACGTCCACTATGTGGAGGGTTGTACCGCGCCGATCTACAAGTCGGACTCGCTGCACTCGGCCGTCGTCGAGATCGTGGTGAAACCCGGTGCGCGCGTTCGCTACACGACCATCCAGAACTGGTCGAACAATGTCTACAACCTGGTCACCAAGCGGGCCCGCGCCGAGGCCGGCGCGACCATGGAGTGGATCGACGGAAACATCGGTTCCAAGGTCACCATGAAGTACCCGGCGGTCTGGATGACCGGCGAGCACGCCAAGGGCGAGGTGCTCTCGGTGGCGTTCGCGGGTGAAGGCCAGCACCAGGACACCGGTGCCAAGATGGTTCACCTGGCGCCGAACACGAGCAGCAACATCGTGTCGAAGTCGGTGGCGCGCGGTGGCGGCCGGTCGTCATACCGCGGCCTGATCCAGGTCAACAAGGGCGCGCACGGATCCAAGTCGAGCGTGAAATGCGATGCGCTGCTGGTGGACAACATCAGCCGCTCGGACACCTACCCGTACGTCGACATCCGTGAGGACGACGTCACGATGGGTCACGAGGCCACGGTCTCGAAGGTCAGCGAGGATCAGATGTTCTATCTGATGAGCCGCGGCCTGACCGAGGACGAGGCCATGGCGATGGTGGTGCGCGGCTTCGTCGAGCCCATCGCCAAGGAACTGCCAATGGAATACGCGCTCGAGCTGAACCGCCTGATCGAGCTGCAAATGGAAGGTGCTGTCGGCTGATGTGGGCGAGCGAAGCGACGGGAAGTAACGAGTGACCAACTTGACCGAGGCGACGGAAGGAATCGTCGCCAATAAGGGAGAGCTGTTTACGTCCTTTGACGTCAACGCTTTCGAGGTGCCGGGCGGCCGTGACGAGCTCTGGCGGTTCACGCCGCTGAAGCGCCTGCACGGTCTGCACGACGGATCCGCCGTTGCCACCGGCACTGCGCGGGTCGAGGTTTCGGAGCGCGACGGCGTCACCGTCGAGACCGTCGGCCGCGACGACGAGCGGCTGGGCCAGGGCGGCGTGCCCGCGGACCGCGTTGCCGCGCAGGCCTATTCATCGTTCGCCGAGGCGACCGTGGTGTCGGTCGGCCGGGACGTTCAGGTCGCCGAGCCCATCGAGATCGTCATCGCCGGACCCGGTGAAGGCAAGATCGCGTACGGCCACCTGCAGTTGCGGGTCGCCGAACTGGGCGAAGCCGTCGTGGTGATCGACCAGAGCGGCAGCGGAACCTACGCCGACAACATCGAATTCGTCGTCGGTGACGCGGCGCGGCTGACCGTCGTGTCGATCGCCGACTGGGCCGACGATGCGGTGAACATCAGCACCCACCACGCGACCCTGGGCAAGGACTCCGTGTTGCGGCACGTCGCCGTCACCCTCGGCGGCGACGTGGTCCGGCTGACCTCGCGCACTCGCTACCTGGCCCCCGGCGGCGACGCCGAGATGCTGGGCATGTACTTCGCCGACGACGGCCAGCACTTCGAGTCGCGTCTCCTCGTCGACCACGCGCAGCCGAACTGCCGCTCCAACGTGCTGTACAAGGGCGCGCTGCAAGGGGATCCGGAGTCGCGCAAGCCCGACGCCCACACCGTGTGGATCGGCGACGTGCTCATCCGGGCCGCCGCCACCGGCACCGACACCTTCGAGGTCAACCGCAACCTGGTGCTCACCGACGGCGCCCGCGCCGACTCGGTGCCCAACCTGGAGATCGAGACCGGCGAGATCGTCGGCGCCGGACACGCCAGTGCCACCGGACGTTTCGACGACGAGCAGCTGTTCTACCTGCAGGCCCGCGGCATCCCCGAGGACCAGGCCCGCCGCCTGGTGGTCCGCGGCTTCTTCGGCGAGATCATCCAGAAGATCGCCGTGCCGGAAGTCCGCGACCGCCTGACCGCCGCCATCGAACACGAACTTGAACTGACTGAAGGACGCAACAACTCATGACCACACTGGAAATCAAGGACCTGCACGTCTCGGTCACCGCACCGGACGGCGCCGACGTCCCGATCCTCAAGGGCGTCAACCTGACGGTGAAGTCGGGCGAGACCCATGCGGTCATGGGCCCCAACGGTTCTGGCAAGTCGACGCTGTCGTACGCCATCGCGGGTCACCCCAAGTACACCGTCACGTCCGGGTCCATCACCCTGGACGGCGCGGACGTGCTGGAGATGAGCGTCGACGAGCGTGCGCGCGCGGGCCTGTTCCTGGCCATGCAGTACCCCGTCGAGGTGCCCGGCGTCTCGATGTCGAACTTCCTGCGCACCGCGGCGACCGCGGTCCGTGGCGAGGCCCCCAAGCTGCGCCACTGGGTCAAAGAGGTCAAGGCAGCCATGACCGACCTGGACATCGACCCCGCGTTCGGTGAGCGCAGCGTCAACGAAGGTTTCTCCGGTGGCGAGAAGAAGCGCCACGAGATCCTCCAGCTGGGCCTGCTGAAGCCGAAGATCGCCATCCTCGACGAGACCGACTCGGGCCTCGACGTCGACGCGCTGCGCGTGGTGTCCGAGGGCGTCAACCGGTACGCCGAGGCCGAGCACGGCGGCGTCCTGCTGATCACGCACTACACCCGCATCCTGCGGTACATCCGTCCGCAGTTCGTGCACGTCTTCTTCGACGGCCGCATCATCACCTCCGGTGGACCGGAGCTGGCCGACGAGCTCGAAGAGAACGGCTACGAGCGCTACACGACTGCCGCTGCCGAGGCTTGATGTGACCGCGTCAGTTGATCTCGACCTGACGCGAATCAGGGCGGACTTCCCGATTCTCAGCCGCGTCATGCGCGGCGGGAATCAGTTGGCGTACCTGGATTCCGGGGCCACCTCGCAGAAGCCGCTGCAGGTTCTCGATGCCGAGCGCGAGTTCCTGACCACGTCCAACGGCGCGGTGCATCGCGGTGCGCACCAGCTGATGGAGGAGTCGACCGACGCCTACGAACAGGGCCGCGCCGACATTGCGGCGTTCGTCGGTGCCGACGACGACGAGCTCGTCTTCACGAAGAACGCCACCGAGGCGCTGAACCTGGTGTCGTATGCGGTGGGGGACAACCGGTTCGACCGGGCGGTGAGTGGCGACGGCCGTGACGTGATTGTCACCACCGAACTCGAGCATCACGCCAACCTGATCCCGTGGCAGGAGCTGGCTCGTCGCACCGGCGCCGAGTTGCGCTGGTATTCGGTCACCGACGACGGCCGCATCGACCTGGACTCGCTGCAGCTCGACGAGCGGGTGAAAGTGGTTGCCTTCAACCATCATTCGAACGTCACGGGTGCCATCGCGCCCGTCGCCGAACTGGTGTCGCGCGCCAAGGCAGTCGGCGCGCTGACCGTCCTGGACGCCTGCCAGTCGGTGCCACACCAGCCCATCGACTTCCATGCCCTGGACGTCGACTTCGCGGCGTTCTCCGGGCACAAGATGTTGGGTCCCACCGGAATCGGCGTGCTGTACGGACGTCGTGAACTGTTGAACGCGTTGCCTCCTTTTCTCACCGGCGGGTCCATGATCGAGACCGTCACCATGGAGTCGGCGACCTACGCGGCCGCGCCGCAGCGGTTCGAGGCCGGCACCCCGATGACCTCGCAAGTGGTCGGATTGGCAGCTGCCGCACGGTATCTCGATGCGATCGGGATGGCTGCCGTGGAGGCGCACGAGACCGAGTTGGTGGCCGCCACGCTCGATGGGCTGACTCAGATTCCGCAGGTTCGGATCATCGGGCCGACCACCACCGAGCACCGCGGTTCGCCGGTCAGTTTCGTGCTGGACGGTGTGCACGCGCACGATGTCGGCCAGATTCTCGACGATGAAGGCATCGCCGTCCGGGTCGGGCATCACTGCGCGGCGCCGTTGCACCGGCGGTTCGGTATTGCCGCGACGGCGCGCGCGTCGTTCGCGGTGTACAACACCCTCGACGAGGTGGACCGGCTGGTCGCGGGGGTCAAGCGAGCTGTGGAGTTTTTCGCGTGAGAATGGAACAGATGTACCAGGAAGTGATCCTGGACCACTACAAGCACCCGCACCACCGCGGCTTGCGCGAGCCGTTCGGCGCGCAGGTGCATCACGTCAACCCCACGTGTGGTGACGAAGTGACGCTGCGGGTGACGCTCTCCGACGACGGCGAGACCATCGCCGACATCTCGTACGACGGTCAGGGCTGCTCGATCAGCCAGGCGTCGACGTCGGTGCTCACCGATCAGGTGATCGGCCAGAGTGTCGACGAGGCACTCAAGACCGTCGGCGCATTCACCGAGATGATTTCCTCCCGCGGCAACGTCGAGGGAGACGAAGATGTGTTGGGTGACGGCATCGCGTTCGCCGGTGTCGCCAAATACCCGGCACGGGTGAAATGCGCGCTGCTGGGCTGGACTGCGTTCAAAGCCGCGCTCGCCGAGGCGAGCGCCAAAGACACCGTGCTGGCAGCTGTCGGCACCAATGCGGAGGACAAGCGATGACTGAAGGCACACCCGAAGCCACCACTGAAGCCGCCACCAGTGCGGCCAACGCGGTAGACGACCCCGAACTGCTCGACGCCGTCGAGGAGGCCATGCGCGACGTCGTCGACCCGGAACTCGGCATCAACGTCGTCGACCTCGGGCTGGTCTACGGCCTGGCCCTCGAGGAGGGTGACGAGGGCACTGTCGCGAAGCTGGACATGACGCTGACGTCCGCGGCCTGTCCGCTGACCGACGTGATCGAGGATCAGTCGCGGACCGCTCTGGTGGGCGCGGGCCTGGTGACCGACCTCAAACTGAACTGGGTGTGGAACCCGCCGTGGGGCCCGGACAAGATCACCGACGACGGCCGCGAGCAGCTGCGGGCGCTGGGCTTCACCGTCTAGCTGGTTCTGCGCCGTAGAACGCGCGTCGATCACTGCCGCAGTTCGATGACATCGGCAGACAACGTCCCGCCGAATGCCTCCAGCGTGCCGGTGTTGCAGCCGCCCTTGACGCCGGTGGCACCGACGCTCAACTCATGGCCGCCGGCAGTTTTGGTGTAGGCGACCGGCGCCGTAACGGTGCTGCCGGGCCGCGCGATCGCGGGCGCACTGATCTGGCGGCCATCCAGGTAGAAACGCACCACGATGTCCGAACAGCCGTTGGCGTCGTTGTTGAACGACGCCAGCACCTTCTCGGCGATGTGGGCGTCGAAATGGATCGACGGTCTGGCATTGCAATCCTGGCCGTTGGGCGGGGAACAATATCCCCTGACGTATTCCCCGACCTGGTCGGCGACCGCAGGTGGTGCCACTGCGACACCCGCGGCACCGACACAGCCGATAAACGCCATTGCCACGCTGCCGAAGCGCCGGGTGGATACGAACATCTCGGTCCCTCTCTGTCGGCTGATGAAATCGACGCTAGGGCCGCGAGACCGCCGGGCATATAAGGGGATTCCCTACATTTCGTAACTCAGAGGCTGTGGACAACTCGGTGTTTCGGCTCCGCGCCCGGGTGTTCTTGTCGGTGGCGTTCTCTAGCTTCCAGCGCAACAGGACCACACAGGTCCGATACGACAGGAGGCAAACACCATGAACGCTGACATCGAACAACTGCGGGCCGCGTGCGAACGCGATCTCGGCGACCCCGTCGACTGGCCGGCGCCCGTCGGCTATCCGGATTCCCTGGCACTCTGCATCATTGACGCGATCTATGCCCCCGGCGCCCGGCATCTCACCGTCGACAAGATCATCGAGCGGTACCGCAGCTATCGGGCAGGGCAAGGTGGTGACGCCGACACCGATGGCGCCGCGGAATTGCTCGCCAACGTCGAGGCGCTCGGCGGGCCGCAGCAGTGGGCCGCTCAGATCGGCAATCGCCGGCCGACGTCGACTGCGAAGGATGCGCCGCTGCGATCGCTGGCACTGACAGAGGTTGCGCAATCCCTTGTCGCACTGGGGATTCGCACCACCGAGGACCTGCGTGTGATCTCCGCGGACCCCGAGCTGGCGTCGCAGGCCAGGCGCGTATGGTGCGCGGTGCCCGGACAGCGGTCAGGCTTTACCTGGCGCTTCCTGTTGATGCTGGCGCAGGTGCCCGGCACGGATCGGACTGTCGCGGCGTACGTCGCGCGCGAGATCGGTGACTGCGGGCCGGCCGAGGCGGCGGCGTTGGTCGGTGCCGTCGCGGGAGCGGCCGGCCGGGACGTGGCGGCGCTGAGCCAGGCGATCTGGCGGTTCGAGTCACGCCGTCCGGGGCAGTTGCCGTCGACTGCGTGACCGCCGCGGTGGCCGGTCGGTGGGTGCCCGCGGAATCCGATTCGTCATCACGGTGTTGCATAGGCTCATGACCGTCGATGCATCTGGACTCTTCGCCCCACTGGCCCTGCGGAACCTGACCGTGCCCAACCGGTTCGCGATGGCACCCATGACCAGGCAGGCGTCACCTGGAGGCGTCCCGGGGACCGACGTGGCGGAGTACTACGCCCGTCGGGCCGCCGGCGGTGTCGGCCTGATCATCACCGAGGGCGTGCGGGTGGGCGATCCGTCGGCCGCCGGCTCGCCGGACATCCCGACGCTCGTGGGCGCCGAGGCACTCGACGGGTGGCGCAACGTCACCAGCGCGGTGCACCGCCACGGCGCGACCATCGCTGCCCAGCTGTGGCACCAGGGCGCTGAGCGGGGCGACCGCGACGGGGTCGCCCCGGTCAGCCCGTCGGGCATCAACGGCCACGGCGAACAGATCGGCCGGGCGCTGGCTGCCGACGAACTGCCGGCCGTCGCGCAGTGGTACGCCGAGGCGGCGCGCAACGCCAGGGAAGTCGGCTTCGACGCTGTCGAACTGCACGGGGCCCACGGCTACCTGCTCGACCAATTCCTTTGGACCAGAACGAATCTGCGCACCGATGAATACGGTGGCTCGGTCGAGAACCGCACCCGCTTCCCGGCCGAGGTGGTCGCCGCCGTGCGGGCCGCGGTCGGTCCGGACTACCCGATCATCTACCGCTTCTCGCAGTGGAAGGGCACCGACTACAACGCGACGCTCGTCGACGATCCGATGCAGCTGCAGGAACTGCTGGCGCCGCTGGTCGACGCCGGTGTCGATGCGCTGCATCCCTCGACCCGTCGCCACTATGTGCCGGCCTTCCCCGACGCCGACCCGGCCCTCACGCTGGCCGGCTGGACCAAGAAGGTCACCGGAACACCCGTGATCGCGGTCGGCTCGGTGGGCCTACAGACCGCGTTCCGGTCCGAGAAGCCCGGCCAGGTCATCGAGCCGGGGCCGGTGGACCAGCTGGTGGATCAGTTCGACGCCGGTGAGTTCGACATGGTTGCGATCGGCCGGGCCCTGCTCGCCGACCCCGGTTGGGTGAACCGACTGCGCAGCGGCACGCTGGACGGGTTCAATGGCTACGACGCGGCCAGTGCGCTGGCGCGGTTGAGCTGACCAGATACCGGGAACAAGCAGGTATATCGCAACGTTGGGAGAAGCGTGAGCACCAAGGACATCACCGCCGCCGAGTTCAACGGCATCATCAGCGACAACGACATCGTGCTGGTGGATTTCTGGGCGTCATGGTGCGGGCCGTGCCGGGCGTTCGCTCCGACCTTCACCGCATCGTCCGAGAAGCACCCCGACGTCTTCCACGCCAAGGTCGACACCGAGGCCGAGCAGGGTCTGGCCTCCGCGGCAGAGATCCAGGCCATCCCGACCCTCATGGCTTTCAAGAAGGGGCAGCTGGTCTTCCGGCACTCGGGCATGCTCGCGGCGAACCAGCTCGACGAGGTCATCAGCCAGATCAAGGAATTCGACATCGACGCCGCGATGGCCGACGACAGCGCGACCACCGACATCTGAGCAATCCGCACTGCCGGCAGGTGTGATATTCCGCACCCGCTAGCGTGCAGGGCGTGAGCGAACAGACCCCACTGGTACTCGTCGACCATCCGCGCCCGGGCGTGGCACTGGTCACCCTGAACCGCCCCGAGCGGATGAACTCCATGGCCTTCGACGTCATGGTCCCGCTCAAGGCGGCGCTCGACGAGATCACCAACGACAACGACGTCCGCGCGGTCGTCCTCACGGGCGCCGGACGTGGGTTCTCCTCGGGCGCCGACCACAAGTCGGCCGGCTCGGTGCCGCATGTGGCCGGGCTGACCCGCCCGACGTTCGCGCTGCGGTCCATGGAGGTCCTGGACGACGTCATCCTGGCGCTGCGGAAGCTCCACCAGCCAGTTATCGCCGCGGTGAACGGCGCAGCCATCGGCGGGGGCCTCTGCCTGGCGCTGGCGTGTGACATCCGGGTCGCCGCGACGGGTGCCTACTTCCGGGCCGCGGGCATCAACAACGGCCTGACTGCCAGCGAGTTGGGCCTGTCCTATCTGCTGCCGCGGGCCATCGGTACCTCGCGGGCGTTCGAGGCGATGCTCACCGGCCGGGACATCGATTCGGCGGAGGCCGAGCGCATCGGGCTGGTGTCGCGCACCGTCGCCGACGAGCAGCTCCTGCAAACCTGCTTCGACATGGCCGAGCGCATCGGTTCGTTCTCCCGCCCGGGAATCGAATTGACCAAGCGGACTCTCTGGAGTGGACTGGACGCCGGTAGTCTGGAGAGCCACATGCAGGCCGAAGGCCTGGGTCAGCTCTTCATCCGACTGCTCACCGCCAACTTCGAAGAGGCGGTTGCCGCGCGCGCCGAGAAGCGACCCGCGGTCTTCACGGACGACAAATGAGCTAAGGAGGCAGCTGCGTGATTACCGCAACGGACCTGGAGGTCCGCGCCGGAGCGCGCACGCTGCTGGCCTTCGAGGGTTCTGCGCTGCGCATCCAGCCGGGCGACCGGATCGGGCTCGTCGGCCGCAACGGCGCCGGTAAGACCACCACGCTGCGCATCCTGGCCGGGGAAGGCCAGCCCTACGCGGGTTCGGTCGAGCGGATCGGTGAAGTCGGTTATCTGCCCCAGGATCCGAAGGAAGGCGATCTGGACGTCCTGGCCCGTGACCGGGTGCTCTCGGCCCGCGGCCTGGACGCCTTGCTCAAGGACCTGGAGAAGCAGCAGGCCATCATGGCCGAGGTCGTCGACGATGCCGAGCGCGACAAGGCAGTGCGCCGGTACGGCGTTCTGGAGGAACGGTTTTCGGCCCTGGGCGGTTATGCCGCCGAGAGTGACGCCGGCCGGATCTGCGCCAGCCTGGGCCTGCCGGATCGCGTGCTGACCCAGCCGCTGCGGACCCTGTCCGGTGGTCAGCGTCGGCGTATCGAACTGGCGCGCATCCTGTTCGCCGCATCCGAGGGCTCCGGGTCCAACACCACGCTGCTGCTGGACGAGCCCACCAACCACCTCGATGCCGACTCCATCGGCTGGTTGCGCACGTTCCTGCAGAGCCACACCGGAGGGCTCGTGGTGATCAGCCACGACGTCGAACTGCTCGCCGACGTGGTGAACCGGGTGTGGTTCCTGGACGCGGTGCGCGGCGAGGCCGATGTCTACAACATGGGCTGGCAGAAGTACCTGGACGCTCGGGCCACCGATGAGCAGCGTCGCCGTCGCGAGCGGGCGAACGCCGAGAAGAAGGCCAGCGCGCTGCGGACGCAGGCCGCCAAGATGGGTGCCAAGGCCACCAAAGCCGTTGCCGCACAGAACATGTTGCGCCGCGCCGAGCGGATGATCGCCGAACTCGACGCCGAACGGGTGGCCGACAAGGTCGCCAAGATCAAGTTCCCGACGCCGGCGCCGTGCGGCAAGACGCCGCTGATCGTCAAGGGACTGACCAAGACCTACGGCTCGCTGGAGATTTTCACCGGCGTGGACCTCGCGATCGACCGGGGTTCGCGCGTCGTCGTGCTCGGCCTCAACGGTGCCGGCAAGACGACACTGTTGCGGCTGCTGGCCGGCGTGGAGACCGCCGACGCCGGCGGTATCGAACCGGGCTACGGCCTCAAGATCGGTTACTTCGCGCAGGAACACGACACCCTCGACAACGCGGCGACGGTGTGGGAGAACATCCGGCACGCCGCTCCGGACACCGGGGAGCAGGATCTGCGTGGCCTGTTGGGCGCCTTCATGTTCACGGGCCCGCAGCTGGACCAGCCGGCCGGCACCCTGTCCGGTGGTGAGAAGACCCGTCTGGCGTTGGCCGGCCTGGTCGCCTCGACCGCCAACGTGCTGCTGCTCGACGAGCCGACCAACAACCTGGACCCGGCGTCGCGTGAGCAGGTGCTCGACGCGCTGCGCAGTTATGCCGGTTCGGTGGTGCTGGTGACGCACGATCCGGGCGCGGCCGAGGCGCTGAATCCGCAGCGCGTGCTGCTGCTGCCGGACGCCACCGAGGACTTCTGGTCGGATACCTACCGCGATCTCATCGAATTGGCCTGACCTTATTCACCGAATCGCCCGCGCCGAGCGACCGCTGTTTCTTACGCTGATTCTCGTCAGCCCGGTATACCGCCGGGGGAGAGTCAGGGGACCGGCGATGAGGCAATCCAAGGCATCTCGCGACCAGCTGATGACCCAGCTGCGTAACGCCTACGAGCGCGGCGCCAGTATCAGGTCGTTGGTGGCCACGTCCGGCAAATCCTATGGGTCGGTGCACAGCATGCTGGTGCAATCGGGCGCGGTCATGCGCAGCCGGGGCGGCCCGAATCACCGCAGCCGCAAGATCGCCTGAACGCATCTGCGGCCCAGCCACTTTCGACGCGAATGGACATTCGCGGAACCGTCTTGCGCGTGTAACCCGTTAGCGCAGCCTAGATTTCGTCCGTCAACCGGACCGGGGCGATCATGTCGAAGACATCGCCCGGGCCGCGGTTCGTCGCAGCCGTCGACCCGCCGAACTGATCCATCACGGCCCACACCGCGTTGAGCGCCGTGGTGATCGCGCCCTCCGCCCAGCCCGCGGTCCACGAGATGTCGTCACCTGCCAGGTAGATGCCGCGATGGCGCGGGTCCAGCTCCCGCTGCATGAAGTGCGTGTACAGCGTCTCCTGGTAGCGGTAGTGGCCCGGTAGGTTCGCCTTGAACGCACCCATGAAGTTGCGCTCGGTCTCCCACGACACCGTCTTCGGGGTCTCGATGATGTGGCTGCGGATGTCGACGTTCGGGTAGATCGCCTGCAGGGACTTGAGCATGAGGTCCATGCGCTCGGTTGCGCTGAGCGGCACGATCTTCCGCGAGTCGTCCTCCCATGTGTACGACAGGCAGATGACGCCGGGCTTCTCGTTGCCGTCGGCGTCGAGCCCCTGGTCGAGCAGGTAGGTGCCACGGCTCATCCGGTCGGTCAGCGTCATCGACATGACGTCGCGGCCCTGGGCGTCCTTGTCCTTCCAGAACGGGCGGTCCACCAACACGAAAACCTTCGACGAACCCATGTAGTGCGTCTGCTCGATCGCCGACCACACATTCGGTGGGAACAGGTCGTCATCGCAGCGAATGTTGTTGAGCAACATCCAGGATTGGGCGGTGACGATGACGGCGTCGTACGTGCGGGTCTCCCCGGCGGCGTCGGTGATCGTGTAGCGATTCGGATGGGTGCGCCGGATGTCGGTGACCGCGCCGCGGGTCCGTCCGCCGTGCAGCGATTCGAGCGACGTGCCGGCGGGCCAGTGGGCGAGGCGCTGCGGCGAGCGCTTCCACAGCCGCAGCGGGAGCTGCTGGGAACCGCCCACCACACCGCGATGGTTGTCGTCGGCCTCGGTGAGGACGACGCGCAGGATTTCGAGCATCGAGCTCGGGTAGTCGGTGTCCCAGCCGCCGGTGCCGAAGCCGACCTTGCCGAATATCTCGCGGAGCTCGAACGACTTGAAGTGGTGCGACTTGGTCAGGAAGCCCCAGAATGTCTCGTCGTCGAGTTCGCGAATGAGCTTGCCCCACGCCGACTTCAGGGCCTGCGTGTCACGCTCGCGGATGGCGTTCTGGATCGCGTGCAGGTCGGCCCCGTCTTCGAGGGTCTGGCGCCAGGCGTCGGCGACGTCGGTGAAGGCCTGCGGTAGATCGGCGAGCTTCTCGGCGTAGTACGTCTGCCCCTTGAGGTCGACGACGGTGCTGGGCGCCGCGACCGAGAGCGGGTTCGGGAATTCGAAGGTCTCGATGGCGACCTTGTCGAAGTACTGGTAGAGCGTCGTGGAGGTCGGTGGGAAGCGCATCGAGCCCATTTCGGCCATCGCGTCCGGCGCGTGTTCGAACGGGATGGACCGCATCCGGCCGCCGATCTGATCCGCCTCGTAGACAACGGGTTTGAGGCCCATCTTCATGAGTTCGTAGGCGGCGGTGATGCCGGCGCACCCGCCACCGACGATCGCGACCTCGGTGCCGTGCCGGTCGGCCGGGATCCAGCCGAGGCCGTCCGCGGAGGACACGTAGTCGTCGTAGGCGAAGGGGAAGTCCGGCCCGAACATCGTGATGGGCTTGGCTGCCCGCTCGTCGGACAGCTGCGTTTCTTCGATGGGCTGGGGGACAGTCATCGGGTCTGATTCTCCTGGTAGAGATCTCGGCGACGATCGCTGAGATGGGTGTTGACGGCGCGGGACACGGCTACCGCGGTGGGATCGATGTGCGCGAGGAGCAGTTCCTCGGTTCGACCACCGCGACTCAGTTCGGTCGTGTCGGGCGCGATGGTGCAGCTCAGTCCGCAGTACTCGAGGCCGTTCTCGAACCCCGTGCGGTTGACGTAGGACAGGAACAGCTGGCTCTCGTAGGCGCGGGCCGGAACGAGGTGTGTCGCAACGAAACTCCACGGCTCCATGAGTCCGGTCGGCACGACGAGCCACTGGGTTCCGGCGTCGGCGTGCGCGCGGGCGTTCTCGGGGAATTCGATGTCGTAGCAGATCAGCAGCCCGCAGGTGACGCCGTCGAGCTCGAACTGCGCGACCCACTGGGGTCCCGGGGTGAAGTAGTCCCGGTCGAAGCCGTAGAGGTGGGTCTTGCGGTAGTTGGCCAGTGATTCGCCGTCGCGGTCGACGACCTGGACGCTGTTGTACGGCTTACCCGGTCCCGCTTCGGGATATCCGTAGACGACGGCGATTCCGTTGTCGCGCGCGATCTTCCGGACGGCCTGGAAGATCGGGCCGTCGGCAGGTTCGGCACGTTCGGCGATCTCGGTGCCGATGTTGTAGCCGGTGGCCGACATCTCCGGTGTGACGACGATCTGGCAGCCGGCGTCGGCGGCCCGCCGCGCCGCCGACCCGATGGCGCTGAGGTTCTCGGCGACGGTCCCGGATTGCTGCGGGCCTTGGAACATGCCGACGGTGATCATCTATCCAGCCTGCACTCGCAGCTTGGACTTCCTGATGCTGTAGCCGAAGTAGACCACCAGACCGAGGGCACCCCAGATGCCGAACGCGATCCACGTCGCGATGGGCAGTGCCCACATCAGGTAACAGCAGAAGAGGAAGCCCAGTACCGGTGCGACGGGGAACAGCCGCAGCCGGAATGTGCGATGTAGGTCCGGGCGCGTGCGCCGCAGGATGATGACGGCGATGTTGACCAGTGCGAAGGCGAAGAGGCAGCCGATCGAGGTGGCGTTGGCGAGTTCACCCAGTGAGATGAAGCCGGCCAGCAGTGACACGACGACGCCGCAGATGACGATGTTCCAGGTCGGCACGAAGGTCCGCGGGTTGATCTTGGCGAACAGCGCGGGCACCAGGCCGTCGACGGCCATCGTGTACAGGATGCGGGTCTGTCCGTACTGGACGGCGAGGACGACGCTCGCGATGGCGATGACGGCGCCGATCGACAGGATGATGGCCGGCACGTTGCTGCTGGTGATGCCGCTGAGCGCGACGGCCAGGGTGGCCCCTTCGTCGGCGCTGAACTTGGTCCAGCTCATGGCGCCGAGCGCGGCCAGCGCGACCGCGAGGTACAGCACCGTCACGATCAGCAGCGAGGCCATGATCGCGCGCGGCAGGTCCCGTTTCGGGTCCTTGGCCTCGTTGCCTGCCGTGGATGCCGCGTCGAAGCCGATGTAGGAGAAGAAGACCTGGGATGCCGCGGCCGAGACGCCGAGGAAACCGAGCGGCATGAACGGGGTGAGATTGCCGGCCTTGAACGCGGTGAACGCGACCGCGCAGAAGAACACCAGGACGACGCACTTGAGGACCACCATCGCGGTGTTGACGACGGCCGATTCCGAGGCGCCCCTGAGCAGCAGGATCGAGGCGAGGACCACGATCGCGATGGCCGGGAGGTTGATGACGCCGCCTTCGCCGGGCGCACCGGTGATCGCGGCGGGCAGCTCGATGCCGAACAACTGCTGGAGCAGCGTGTTGATGTAGCCGCCCCAGCCGACCGCGACGGCGGCGACCGAGACTCCGTACTCGAGCATCAGGCACCAGCCGCACACCCAGGCCCAGAATTCGCCCAGGGTGGCATAGGCGTAGGAGTAGGAGCTGCCGGAGACGGGGATGGTGCCTGCGAGCTCGGCGTAGGACAGCGCCGAGAAGAGTGCGGTGACGGCGGCCAGGATGAACGAGAGCAGGACTGCGGGACCGGCTTTGGGCACGGCGGCGCCGAGGATGACGAAGATTCCGGTGCCGAGCGTCGCGCCGATGGACAGGGCGGTGAGATGGACGAAGCCCATCGACCGCTTGAGATGGGGGCCGTCCGCGGTTTCGTTGGCGGCGACGATGTCGTCCACCGACTTTTGTGCGCTCATGGCGCGCAGAATGCCCGGCCGTGGGGCCGTAGTGATGGCCAAGGGGAGCTCCGTGGAGAGGAGGGCGCGCCACGAGATTTGTGACTCGGGTAACAGAGTGCGGTACGTCACTCCGATCTGTCAACATGTGGAGTGAGCTAGGAAACAATTGTTGCCTTTATGGGCGCCGGTGCCTACCCTGAGGCTCGGTGATCTGAGCCACATCAAAGGGGATGGCATGGCAGGTGCAATCGAGACGCGGTCCATCGACTGGATCCCGACCCGGGAACGCAAGGGCAAGGTGCATCACCAGGCGCCGTTCTGGTTCACCGGGAACTTCGTGCTGACCACGATGGTGACGGGCTTCCTCGGGCCCGCCAACGGCCTGTCCGCCGGGTGGTCGGTGCTGGCCGCCGTCGCGGGCGCCTGCTTCGGGACGCTGTTCATGTGTTTCCACGCCAACCAGGGCCCGACGATGGGGCTGCCGCAGATGATCCAGTCGCGCGCGCAGTTCGGCTCGCGCGGCGCGCTCGTCCCGTTCGTGGCCGTCATCTTCGTCTACATCGGCTTCAACGTCTTCAACACCATCCTCGCCACCTCCGGTTTCAAGACGGTGTTCGCGGGACCGAACTGGCTCTGGTACCTGGGGCTGATGGTGGCGGCCATCGTCATCGCCGTCGTCGGTTTCGACCTGATGATGGTCGTCCAGCGGTGGCTCACGTACGTGCTGATCGTCGTGTTCGGTGTCCTCACCGTCTACGCGCTGTCGACCCTGCACCTCAACGCGGCGGTGCCCGACGGCGGCAAATTCTCGCTGACGGTGTTCCTGATGCAGTTCGCCGCGGCGGCCGGCTATCAGATCTCGTACGCGGTGTACGTGTCCGACTACTCGCGGTACCTGCCGGAGAACACCTCGGCCAAGCACGTCATCTGGTGGACCTATCTCGGTGCCGCCGGGTCGTCGGTGTGGCTGATGTCGCTCGGCGCGGTGCTCGCATCGGCGTTGCCGACGCCCGACGCGATCGCGTCGATCCGCGCCGTCGGTAACCAATTGCTGCCCGGCTTCGGCACTTTCACGGTCGTGATCGCGTCGATCGCCCTGGTGACCATCATGTCGGTCAACGCCTACGGCGCGAGCCTGACGAGCATGAGCGCGCTCGACGCGTTCCGGCCGATCACTCCGACGGTGCGGTTGCGGGTGATCGGCATCGCGCTCACGTCGTTCATCGCGTTCGTCGTCGCGCTGTCGCTGCCCGAGGGCTACCTCGAATCGTTCAACACGTTCGTACTGCTGATGTTGTACTTCCTGATCCCGTGGACCGCGGTCAATCTCGTGGACTTCTACTTCGTTCGGCGCGGCCACTATTCGATCGTCGACATCTTTCGGCCGGACGGGATCTATGGACGCTGGTCGTGGCGCGGACTGGCGGCGTACATCGTCGGCATGGTGTCGATGGTGCCGTTCATCTCGTTGCATTTCTACGAGGGGCCCATCGCCAAGATGCTTGGGGGAGTGGATATTTCGTTCATCGTCGGCCTCGCGGTGTCCGGTCTCGCGTACTACGTCCTGACCCGCGGTGTCGACTTGGCACCCGAGCACGCCGCCGCCGAGCGCAGCCGCGACGAGCTGAGCGCCGCTTAGCTACTCGGCGGCCTCGGCCAGGCGCCGGTGGGCCAGGGCCGGGGTCAGCACCCACAACACCTTCGCGCCGGACTGTGCGTCGGCGTGAAAGGCATGCGGACGATCCGCCTCGAAGGTCAGCGCGTCGCCCTGATCCAGGGTGATGCGGCTGCCATTGCCCTCGACGAAATCGATGTGGAGCCGGCCCTCGATGACCATGGCGAACTCGACCTCGGCCGGCAGGGAGTAGGTGTCGGTCCCGCTGCCGCCGCCCGGCGCGATGTCGCTCATCAGGACCTGGAAGCGTCGCTCGCCCGTCGGCGTCAGCTGAAACTCCGTCATCCGGGTGCCGCCGAACTCGATGCGCGGGTACTCGCCGGCGCGGACCACCTCGCCGACGGGCGTCTCGTCGAACAGGGATCCGACCTGGAGTTCCAGCGCTTCGCAGATGCGGATGAGTGCGGCCACGGACGCGTTCGACTGGCCGCGTTCGACCTTCGACAGGTAGCCCTTGGTGACGCCGCTGGCCGCGGCGAGTTCGTCGAGGGTCATGCGCTTGGCGCTGCGGGCGGCCTTCAAACGAGCGGCGATCGATAGTTGCGTTGCCGGCGAACCGCCCACGATTTCCTCCTAGGAAACAAAGGTTGACAATAATTCTACTGCCGGAAACAATGAGACCCAAGCCACACGCCACGACTTTGGAGAACCGATGAGTTTCGACCGGTACATCACGACCACCGCACCCGACGGCCGCGAGATCATCGGCCAGGTCGATGCGAGCCGCTTCCCGCGCTACGCCGAGCCGGCCACCTTCGCGCGAGTGCCGCGCCTGGACCAGGTGTCGTCACCCGACGTGACGATCCTCGGCGTCCCGTTCGACTCCGGGGTGTCCTACCGCCCGGGCGCGCGCTTCGGCCCCGGTCACATCCGCGCCGCGTCCAAGCTGCTGCGGCCCTACAACCAGGCGCTCGACGTGTCGCCCTTCGCCAATCAGCAGGTCGCCGACGCCGGCGACATCGGCGTCAACCCGTTCAACATCAACGAGGCCATCGAGACCATCGACACCGAGGTGACGGCGCTGCGCAAGGACGGCAGTGCCGTGCTGACGCTCGGCGGCGACCACACCATCGCGCTGCCGATCCTGCGCTCGCTCTACCGCGATCACGGCCCGATCGCCGTGCTGCATTTCGACGCCCACCTCGACACCTGGGACACCTACTTCGGCGCCGCGTACACGCACGGCACCCCGTTCCGCCGGGCCAGCGAAGAGGGCCTCATCGACATGGAGCGCTCGTTGCACATGGGTATCCGCGGGCCGCTCTACAGCAAGAAGGACCTCGAGGACGACGCGGTCCTCGGCTTCCAGGTCATCCGCTCCGACGACTACCAGGTCGACGGTCTCGCCAGTGTGCGCGAGCGGATGGTGAAGCGGCTCAAAGGCGGTCCGGTCTACGTCTCCGTCGACATCGACGTGCTGGACCCCGCGCACGCGCCCGGCACCGGTACGCCGGAAGCCGGGGGACTCACGTCGCGCGAACTCCTGCACTCGCTGCGCTCGCTCACGGGCCTGAACGTCGTGGGTGCCGACATTGTCGAGGTATCCCCGGCGTACGACCACGCCGAGCTAACCGGAATCGCGGCCGCGCACGTCGGCTACGAGCTGCTGTCGGTGCTGAGCGCCAACCGCTGAAGAGCTGAGCCGCTAGGACTTTCGGCGGACCGACGCCTCGACGATGTCGAGGACGGCGGCCAGATCCTCGCCGGTCTGACCCGAGGCCAGCCGGGCGATGAGGCCGTCGAGCACGAGGTCGAGATAGATGTGCAGCACTTCGGTGGGCACGTCGTCGCGCAGCGTGCCGGCGGCCTTCTTGCGTTCCAGGCGGGCGATGGTGGCCTGGTTGAGTTCCTCGTAGCGCTGCTGCCACTCGGCGCGGAACTCGGCGTCGGTGCGCAGCCTGCGGGCGATCTCCAGCCGGGTGCCCAGCCACTGGTAGTTCTCCGGCTTGGCCAGCATGTTGCGCATGACCTGGACGAGGCCGTCTTTCTCGACGGTCTCTGCCATCCGCTCGCCGTCTTCCTCCGCGAGCGCGAAGAAGAGCGCATCCTTGTCGCGGAAATGATGGAAGATCGCGCCGCGCGACATCGCGGTGGCTTCTTCGAGCAGCCGGACGGTCGCGCCCTCGTACCCGAACTCTGAAAAACAGCGTCGGGCCCCGTCGAGGATCTGAGCTCGACGGGCGGCGAGGTGATCGTCGCTAACTTTGGGCACCAGGACTCCTACTGGTGTTCGGTCGGGGCAGCCCCAGAGCCTGGGCCTGCCCCAACCGAATCGGCCAGATATCGGACTAGCTGCCCGACCGCAGCATGTTGCGCAGCACGTACTGCAGGATGCCGCCGTTGCGGTAGTAGTCGGCCTCACCGGGCGTGTCGATGCGGACCACGGCGTCGAACTCGACCTTGGTGCCGTCTACCTTGGTGGCCGTCACGTGCACGGTCTTCGGCGTCTTGCCGTTGTTCAGCTCGGTGATGCCCGCGATGTCGAACGTCTCGGTGCCGTCGAGGCCCAAGGACTTCCACGATTCGCCCGCCGGGAACTGCAGCGGGACGACGCCCATGCCGATCAGGTTCGAGCGGTGAATGCGCTCGAAGGATTCGACGATGACCGCCTTGACGCCCAGCAGGCTGGTGCCCTTGGCGGCCCAGTCGCGCGAGCTACCCGAGCCGTACTCCTTGCCGCCCAGCACGACCAGCGGAGTCCCGGCTGCCTGGTAGTTCTGCGACGCGTCGTAGATGAAGGACTGCGGACCGCCCTCCTGGGTGAAGTCGCGCGTGTAGCCGCCCTGCGTGCCCTCGAGGCCGATGCCGTCGAGCACGCGGTTCTGGAGGCGGATGTTCGCGAACGTGCCGCGGATCATCACCTCGTGGTTACCGCGACGGCTGCCCAGCGAGTTGTAGTCCTTGCGGGCCACGCCGTGCGAATCCAGGTACTGCGCGGCCGGGGTGCCCGGCTTGATCGGTCCGGCCGGGCTGATGTGATCGGTGGTCACCGAATCGCCCAGCAGGGCGAGGACCCGGGCGCCCGAGATGTCGGTGACCGGCGCCGGCTCCATCTGCATGCCGTCGAAGTACGGCGCCTTGCGCACGTACGTCGAGTTCTCGTCCCACTCGAACGTGTCACCCTCGGGGGTCGACAGGTTCTGCCAGCGCTCGTCGCCGGCGAAGATCGTCGAGTACGACTTGCGGAACATGTCCTGGCTGATCGCCGACTTGATGGTGTCGTCGATCTCCTGCGCCGACGGCCAGATGTCCTTCAAAAAGACGTCGTCGCCATTCTGATCTTGGCCCAAGGGATCCGTCTCGAAGTCGAAATCCATGGTGCCGGCGAGCCCGTACGCGATGACCAGCGGCGGCGAGGCCAGGTAGTTCATCTTGACGTCGGGGGAGATGCGTCCCTCGAAGTTGCGGTTACCGGACAGCACCGCGGTGACGGTGAGGTCGTTGTCGTTGATGGCCTTGCTGATCTCGTCGGGCAGCGGGCCGGTGTTGCCGATGCACGTCGTGCAGCCGTAGCCGCCCAGGTAGTAGCCGAGCTTCTCGAGGTACGGCCACAGGCCGGCCTTCTCGTAGTAGTCGGTGACGACCTGCGAGCCGGGGGCCATGTTGGTCTTGAC
>Ga0265327_10002021_pt1 | contig 22872 bp, 12 predicted proteins | sample 41621metaG_FD_202089 | JGI IMG/M metagenome (GOLD analysis project Ga0265327, IMG submission 202089) | Rhizosphere microbial communities from Carex aquatilis grown in University of Washington, Seatle, WA, United States - 4-16-21 metaG | ecosystem: Host-associated > Plants > Roots > Rhizosphere...
GCAAGACAGGTTTTGTAACGGTGGACCACCGTTACTACAGCATCCCCTATAAATTTATCGGTAAAAAAATCAAGCTGATGTACAACCGTACAAAGGTGGAAGCCTTTATTGAACATGAACTTATTGCCGTCCATGTACGCAGTTTTGGTAAGGACAAATACATACAGAATGAAGACCACCTTGCTTCCTGGCATAAATACCCGACAGAATGGAACCCTGAAAAATTTATTGCCGATGCAGCCCTTGTCGGGGAAGCGGTTGCAGCCTACATCAAGAAGGTATTGGCCCGCAATGAATACCCTGAAAAAAATTACAGGGCCTGCCAGGGCATCATCAATTATAAAAAACGTGTAGGGGACCTGCGGCTCATCAACGCCTGCAAACGGGCCGACAGTTTTAACGTGTACAACTTTGGCATCATTGAACGCATATTAAAATCAAAGGCGGATTTTATCCCGGTCGAAGATGAACACCCATTATCGGGTACAGATAACAGTATGCCACAGCATGATAATATCCGTGGCGAAGATTACTATCAATAAAGCAATCAAACAAACAGCAATTATTATTAATCAAATAAAATCAAAACAATGAACACAGAAAGCTTAGAAAAGATGGTACGTATGCGGCTGCTCGGGATGCACCAGGCCTTCAAGGCCAGCATTGCACCCGATGGACAAACGCAAAACTTTACCAATGATGAACTGGTGCATCACCTGGTCATGAGTGAATGGGATGACCGCCAGCACCGCACCGTGCAAAGAGGGCTCAAGAACGCCAACTTCCGTTACAGTGCAAGTATCGAGCAACTGGATTATACCGGGCAGCGTGGACTGGATAAGAATGTAGTGCAGCGTTTATCAACGGGTGAGTTCATTAAAAAAGGCGAAGACCTTTTTATCACCGGCAGTACCGGAACGGGTAAAAGTTTTTTGGCATCCGCCCTCGGCCAGCAGGCCTGCCTGTTAGGTTACAAGGTGCTTTATACCAACACTGCAAAACTCATGTCCCACTTAAAAATGGCGAAGGCCGATGGTGCCCACCTGAAAGAGCTATCTAAAATAGAAAAGCAGGATGCGCTGATACTCGATGACTTTGGCGTACAACCCTTCGATGCAGGAAGCAGGGCCTTGCTTTTGGATATCATCGAAGACCGGCACGGTAAAAGGTCAACCATCATAACCGCACAGGTACCTGTAAAAAAATGGCATGAAGTGATCGGTGAGAAAACACTTGCCGATGCAATACTGGACAGGATCGTTCATCAGTCCATACGCATAGAACTTTACGGAGAATCTTTAAGAAAGAAACAAAAAGGAAACGCAGAAGCAATGGAATCATTTTTATAAAATCAACGGGCAAAAATTAATCACTATTTTTGTTTTACAAAACAGCGGTTCTTTATCTACTTTTTAATCCTCTTCAGCAGGATTTTTTCAGGACCTTTTTTGAAATCGTTTTTTAGGGGGTCAATTTGAAATGGCGAGAGGGGGTCAGTTTAGCTGGGATTTACACATTTATCGAGGGTAAGCAATAATCCTAATTTTAGGCAGAGGTTCCAGTCTTTTGCTTTTGATAAAATCAGACCAATTCACTTTTTTTTCATTTTTGTTTAAAAATGTCTGCGCGACAGATTCATAGATTTTTTTATAATTTTTGCCCTTGACCCTAAATACAATATTTGCAGTCAGAAACGGTCCATTATCAGTACCGGTTTGCCTTATTTTAACCCATTGTTCATAATCGCCATTCCTGCACCTGTAATAAAATTTATAACTTTTTTCCAAATCAGTAATGTTTAAAGCCAGTGGCATTGACAATGAATGAAGTCCAACTCCAATCGTACCCAGCTTACGAATCGTTGAATCTTCAAATGTCGTCATTCCTTCACCCTGATCCGGTGTGGCGATTTGTAAAACCACATCATAAAGAGGGGAGGTGCCTTTATTGTCAACCTGCATGAAAACCTGGGAATTTGTTTGCATATTAAACGAAGCCAATGGAAAACTATTTTCCCCTGTAACCTGATTTAAAGTTTCAGACTGCACATATATTATCGAATCTTTTGCGTTTGATAAAGCGGAATTAAGATTTTTAGTGTCTTTTTTGTTTTCCTCTTCCATTTTTATAATGAAATTGCTTTTCTTCTGGAGTTCCTGATTAGCTAAAAATAACAAGCTATCACTTTCCACTCTCTTGTTTTCACTTTTTAATGCCTCTGTATCACTTTTCATCTTATCATTTGCAGCAATAAAACCCGAAACCAAAGTCAATATAATGCCAAGTGAAATGATTAAGAAGTGTGCATTCCCATAATTATTGGGTTTATTCTTTTCTTTATTGTCTTTTCTCTTATCCAAAAATGAAACAAAAGTACCGCCAAGAGTCAATAGAAATCCTGAAATCAAAATAAAATAATTATTCATACTATCTACTTAGGCAAGACGCAAACAGAATGTGCTAACAAGAGTAATGCGTATGACTGTTTTATGGTGAGAGAATTATGTAAAATAGAAATTTGGTGTTAATCAATTCTCGATTTTTTTAAGCTTTTTACTTCTTGTAAATTTCTGCAAACGTATATTTTCCCAAAGTATCAATCTTTTTCCCACCCTAGCAATAGCTCTAACATCTCCGTCTTGCGAAATAACAAAACCGACACTTTTTTCATTCTTCCAACAAAAGGAGAACATTGATTGATGCCTGGTCCCAAAATGACTTGAATTTAATTTTGTAAGATTTGCTTCTGAAATTATTGAAGATTTTGCAACATAAACAAATTTTGGTGGTTGGTTCTCTCTTATCACTGAACCAAAACCCCTAACTACAAGTTCTTCATCAAAGATTACCAATCCATCAACACGGCTAAGAGACGAAATAAATCTTATAGCACCTCTCAATTCATTTGCAGTATCGTTTTTATTTTCTCTAGCTTTAATTTCCCCTAAATAAGTTTCTGCCGGTATATCAGATAATTCTTCGTTAACATAATCATCAAATATAAGATCTGAATATGCATCATATTCGATAGTATATTTAATTACATTCAATAAGGCGTCTTTGAACCTGGAATAATCAATTTTGTATTTGATACTTAACTCTTCGGTATAACTATCTGTTATTAAAATTGCGCCACCATGACCGTAATTTTGTATCCTCAATAGTATCCGCATCAAAGAATTGATTATCTCATTTTCAACATATCCATCCCAATCATCAGTAACAAACACGTCAAATTTTTCATTCAAGCTTTCTTTTATATTTTCTTTATATTTATATGTAAAAGCTTTTATTTTTTGAGATACATTCCCCCGTTTAAAAACATCTAAATATGTTTTTGTAATAGCATTTTGTTTGAGGTGAGCCATCAATTGATAATCCATCAACACCATTATATTTCCTATCCCGCTAATCGTCGCTTGAAAGAGCCCAGGCTGCTCATTGATATACTCTGTTTCATGATTTAAATAATTTTGCGAATGAATAGCCTGATCTATCATTCCCCAGATGAAAAGATTATTTTCATCGTCATAATATACCGCTAGGGAAGAACTCCACGTATCCGCAGCTTTTGATAACTTAACCAATGATTTTACATCCAATTGAATTTGCGAGTCAAATTTTATGAAATTCCATCTGTGGGGGCGAATTGTAGAGGGTGGATTTGGGTCTGGGTTTATAGGATCAATCAATGTAATAGTAACCGCTATGAATTCACCTTCTTCAGTTTTCAGGCTTGTATAAAATAAAATTTCAAATAGCTTTACAAGTGTCTCGATGTTGGGCTTTACGTAGCTACTTTTTAATAGATCTAATTTAGAAAGTACCAGGTCTGCCAAATCTTTGGGAGTATCGTGAACTATATCCATGGAATTTCAAGATTTTTACTAACGACTTTGTGGGAGAATAAAAAGATAACAACTATTATATATTTCATTCTCAGATTATCCTTTACGGTTTATTATTTCACCATCTTTAAATTCGACAAAAGAAACATGCTCACCTCTCGCTTCATCATAATAAGTAAGTCTAAATACCAGCTTGCCATTAAAGTTTTCAGGATACCTTGTAGCAAGCATAGCGTCAGCTTCATAGTACACCCCTTCTATCCAGTCTTCATATCGTAAACCCAAATCACGATTACCCAAAGGAGGAATATTATTAATTCTGGCTAGTTGTTCAAATTCAGAGAAAACAATTTCGCTTACATTTTCAATCTTAACATTATAAGCAGCGTAATTGGAGTTGTTGTAAATAACCAAATTATAACGCCAGCTAAGTCCCCAATAAATAATAGGCTCATTCCCAGGGACCATTACGAGTTGCCCATCATGCATTTCAGTTGGGTTTTTCATACTATACCCCTTATTAAAACGGCTGCGACCTTGACCGGCCAGATCTACCTCAAGTATTGGATTGTATTGAACGCTCGTTTTAATCTGGGCTTGTGGTTGGGGTATCGATTCGGAAATAATTGGTTCATTCTTAGCAACTGCTTCCTCAACAACTAGTGTTTTATTATATGCTCCGCTCAACTTCATCCGGCTTTCTGCTTCAATACCACCCTTCCACTGATAAAGTATGGCAACAGTATATTTTTTTGGATCCTTATCAATCAATGTAGCACAGTTACTACATAACCAAATACCATTACTAATATCACTTCGCTCATCAATATCCAGTTCCATATTGTATCGTGGCCCACCTTCCGCGGCAGCTGTTATGTGTGCAGCAATGCCAATAGAAGTAGATTTATTGGGCTCTTCATTTGCTCCTATAGTCAATCGCCTGCATTCAGGATTACTACATAAATAGCCAGCACGTTTTGCCAATGTATCAATAGTTGGCCTAGAAAAATCATCTCTTCCTAATTTTGCCATCTTGTGTGAGATTTAAAAAAAATAAGCAGCATTATTTTATTGCATATTTCAATTCACGTTGTTTGAATGCATGATCTCCTCCCTCCAGAATGTCACAAACATGCTCTCTTATGCCCTGCTGTTTCAAAATTTCATTTATACTTGTTTGTCTCTCATAACTAAATTCAATTGAGCCGTTAACATATCCAAAACGATGTTGACCCTTTTCTAGCGGTTTTTCCTGACCTTCCTGATTCGCTACTATAATATTTTCTGTGTCTGTCGCCACCACAAGGTTGGCATTATGCGATACAATGATAATTTGTCTTTCTTTTTTCTTAAGTTTTATTATGTGGCAGAGCAAATCATAAATAGTTCTATTGTCTAAATTATCTTCAGGCTGATCAATCAAAATAGGATATTCTGATGAACTTATCTGTAAAAACAAAATGAGTAAAACGGTTCCTTTTTTACCGGGAGACATGCTTAGCAATTCATCTCCTTTGTACCTAACAGTATAATCAATTTCAAATTCATCTTTAATCAACCCCCTTAATACATCTTCCAATGATACATTTTGTCTAAGTGGAATAATTCTACTATTTCCCACACTCAGATTCCCTTCGTTTACCTTTAAAAGCTCGCCATACAATTCTGGAATAAGGTCATATCTTATTTCACCGTTCTGGATTAATTCGTTAAAATAATCCTTGCTTTGAATTGCAACTTTATTTACCTGTTCAAAAAGAGTAAAGTTAATTTGTTTAAAAACCAATCTTGCGGAAAGTGTTATGCCTTCGGCTATAATATTTTTTTCGTTATTTACAAATTCTTCCATTTTTTTATAAAATCCAAATCTCTCTTTTAAAAGATCTGCGGTCTGTTTTCTTACCGCATCATAATCAGCTTTCAAAACTTCAAATTGTTTTTCAAAATTAATGGCCTTTATTTGCCTTTCCTTCTCAATTTCAAGCGAGTCAGTTAATTTTTTTAGACTTTCTTGACCTTGCAGTTTTAAAAGATATGGCTGAATCAATATATTATTATCATTAAATTTTGCAACATTCGATCTTTTTAAAAGGTCAAAATTATTAGCTTGGATTTTGGCAGAAATATTAGAAACCAATTTCTCAAAATCAGCCTTTATTGATTCTACAACGTTTTTTATATCTTCAGGTACGGTTGTCATTTCATCCAATATTTTTTCCACTTCCCCTTTTATATAAAACATTCCATTTTCGGCTATTTCTCCAAGTAACTCGCTTTTAGAATTACTGGCAGCCCCAAGTATTTTGTTTAATATTGCTTCTTTTTCATAAATTTCATATCCCTCTTTTGTAATCTGATTTCTTTCCATCAAAAGCTTATTATATTTTTCAAATTCATCAGCCGATAAATTCGAACTTTTACGACCTTCAGTAATTTGCCTTTCAATGTCCATGATGCTTTTTCCAATCGAATCTGAATATCCTGTTTCTTTCTGCTTTTCAATGATATCATTTAATTTTATTCGGATTTGCAAATAATTGCGCAAAGAAGTATCTATTTTAAATGCAATCTGCCCAATCGCGTCGCGATTTCCTTCTGCAAATAATTTATACGATTCGTCTTGACCAAGAATACTTTTTATAAGAGAATTCAGGTCCTGCTTATTATCTTTTTCAACTAAGTAGTTTATGTAAAGTTGGGGGATATACGTAATCTTATGCGTCTTATTAATGGCATTTACATCCCTGTAATTATCTACATCGCCATTCTTCCAAACAACTTCAAAGTTAAATGTATCATCAAATTTATACCCATCAAAGCGTAGCCTAGTGGCAGTATTCTCTACTTGTTCAGGGTCGATACTTTTGGCCGTCGCATAAAGTAAAAGAGATTTGCCTGAAGACTTGCCTCCAATTATGGCATTCAGGTTTTCATTCATCAAGATTGTCTGCTGTCCAAAAAGTAAGCCGGTATCATTAAATTTTAATTCTGATATTATATGTCTTTCATTCTTGACGTCTGGTTTAAGCGGTTGAATACGGACACGATCGTTTGGTTCATAGAGTGTTTGTTTTAGACCTTCAAAAGTTGGATCTGCCTTAATCCATGTATAATCATTTGTAGCTCCATTTGAAGGATGAAAAAGTGTTCTTGTCTCATGAGCGTCGCAACCCCAAATACAGGGCTTAAATGTTCTAAATCTTTCTATTACTTCCTTCTTATCTGTACCTGTCGCTTCTCCGAGTAAAAATTTTCTATCGTCTGGACTGTTTGAAAAGCAAATATCAGTAAGGTGTAAAAGATTTTGTCTAATTATCCCAGACCGCGAAATATTTTTGTAAGAATCCGTCCATTTAAAATCAGACAAGCCGCCATGTCCCTTGTTAGCGATAATTATCAAATAGCTCTCTTTTTTTATTCCTGAAGTTTCAAGCAAGTCATCAAATGAATCTAACTTTTTCTCAAACATTGAAACTGAAAAAGTTATTACTGCCAAAGCCTTATTACTTAATTTAGACCGTATTCCCTTTTCCATACTTGAAATATCAAGATTGGCATTAAAAGTTCCGCTATTTTGTTCTGCATGGCCTATTTTAATAAGATCACTTTCCTTGCATTTTAATGTTTTACCCTGATAACTTATTTCTAAATTTTCAAGGAAACTGTTTTTTATTGTGGCGGGGAGAATCTGTGGGGAAAATGCCACATGTATATTTACCGAAGTTCCATCAGAAGTAAAATTATCCAATCTTAATTCTACAATTGGAATTAGATACAATTTTTTCCCATTTGCTAATTTAATGTGTGGTTCAGTTGCCTTGTTTTCGTCTTCACATTCCTCAAGTAATTTTTCATACCCGTCAGTACAAAAATAATCTGTCACACCTATTACTTCAATATCATGTTCAATTGCCTTCAATTTTAAGTTTTTTATATATTCATCCCAGTTAGGAAAAGCCTGTTGAAATGAGAAAGGCGTATGAACATGTAAATCCCATTTACGCCATTCGGAACCTCTTGGAAACTCACTATAAGACATTCAATTGCAGTTTAGGATGAAAAAGTAAAGAACTAAAATTACCGATTTTATTATAAAATACCACTATATAATTCCAAGCAATAATTGCAAATTCCACTTCGTACAAAAAGTACGCACATGAGAGAGCATGGAACAAATCAAAATTTAACAATTATCCTTACGTTATATCGTGTAATCCTTTGTGTTATAAAACAAGATTTTTCCTGCAATCTTCTCCCAAGCCGACTGCATGGCTACACGGTCGGTTTCCGGCTCCTGGAACCACATCTCACGAAGTAATTGCATCTCGTATCGCATCCGTTTATCAGCCTTTGTCAATGTATGGAGGGCTTGCAATTGCTCCTCAGTCGCTTCGTCGGTGAAGGAAGCAGTGAGCAATTCGAAGAACCGAACCCGATCCTCGTTCACTAGGTATTTCCTCACAACCTGTTTCCCTCCTTCGGAAAAATTATTTTCGGTTTCCATTTCGAAGCCATCCCCTGCCCCATGATGGCGTAGGACAGGATGATCACGATGTCGCCTTCTGCGCCTTTTCGTGCAGCAGGCCCATTGAGACAGCAGACTCCGCTGCCCTTCTCCCCTTTTATCAAATAGGTTTCGATGCGCTCGCCGTTGTTGCAGTTCACCACCTGTATCTTTTCGTATTCGATCATGTCCACAGCAAGCATCAGGTTTTCATCCAATGTGAGGCTGCCAACGTAATTGAGGTTGGCATTGGTAACGGTTGCACGATGAATCTTTGATTTTAATATCTGTATATCCATAAGAAAGTTGATAGTTGATGGTTAGTAGTTGATAGTTTTATTTTATAGCGTATTTAAAACCTGCAGACAGCCAGCGTCCGGGCATGGGTGCGCCGAGCAGGTCGCTTTGATAAATCTAATGGAAACTCAAAATAAAAGCTTCCAAGATAAAAAAGCAAACTATGGCAACTATAAAAGTCTCCGAAGTTTATTTCTCTTTTGAAGTTCTAAAAGAGGGATAGATTTATCCTTAAGATTTTTATAGAAAAGTGTGCACATAATCCCGCCAGCAACCCAAATCGAATTAGCCGCCAAATTTATTATTAAATCAAACTTTGAAAATGTTTCACTATTAACATTTAGAATAAATAACCAATTGATAATAAAATTATAATAAACCACAGTCAGAATCCTGCCTGGCTTTCTCTAATTTCCAAATTATTACTATAAAATTTCTATGATTTAAAATATGGTAATGTACTGAAAAATAGTTGGTGGTTATTATCGCAAAAAATATTATTACAATAGATTTTATCGGGTATCATAATGGCTAAAAAAACTCAAACCCAGTATTTTTTAGTCATTATTCTAACTTGGGAAAAAGTTTAGTGAAACGAGTTTCACTAAACTCCCTTCAAAACCAATGCTACACAGAATTACAGCAGAATCTACCAACTATTTTTCAGTATTATACCTAAAATATTAAGGGCAAGTTTGAACATACGCTTTCGCTGATAGCGATGATAGAAATCGTTACTACCGTATCAATAAAACAGTTCCCTGCAATTTTTGCAAAATATTATTTACTGCAGCTTTGTATTGAATCATCCATACATAAGTATCATAAGGTTGCCGCTTGCCTTTAAAATTGCCATCCCATCCCTCACTCTTATCCTTACTTTCAAATACCAACTGGCCATAACGATTGAACACCTGCATGTGGAACTCAGTTACATTGTCGCCATAGAGGGCCTTGAACAGGTCATTCCTTGAATCACTATTAGGGGTAAAGGAATTGGGGACATACAGATCACAGATACCGGTACCAATGGTAATGGATTGCGTGGTAAGACCGCAGGTATTGCTTGCCGTTAGGGTGTACAGGCCTGGTTGCGTGATAGTAAAGGTCGGGCCCGTAGAACCATCCTGCCACAGATAATTCACTCCTGATATTTTGGGGTCGAGTGTCAGCGTGCTGCCCGTGCATATGCGGCCATCGGCGCCAAGGGTAAACCTTGGTTTCAGGTTGTAGGCGATATTGATGGTATCCTTGGCAATGCAGCCTTGTTTATCCACCGCCACAAAATACCTGCCCGCCATTGTGACAAGGTAGGTGGGGGATGAGGAATTGTCCTGCCATAGATAGGTGCTGTTGGTGTTGGTCGCGATTAATAATTTAGTGTCGCCTTCGCATAGCGTTGTATCGTTGCCCAGCTGTACGACTGGCAACATCCCGTTGAAGGGTACGACCGCCTGGCTGGCGAAAGTGCATCCGTTAGCATCCTTAACGGTGGTGGTATAACTCCCCTGGCCAATGCCATTGAACTTGGTGCCGCTTTGAAACGCAGTCCCATCGATGCTGTAGCTGTAAGGAATAGTGCCGGCGCTTGCCGTTATATCGATGCTTCCGGAATGATTGTCGCAGCCTGTCGCGGTTATGTTGATCGCATTTATCTGCGGGCCGGAGATGTTGCTGATCACGATGGCAGCCTTCCCCACCTCACCGGCCGCATCCTTGGCATATACTACATAGTTCGCCGGGGCAAGGTTTGCAAAAACATTGCTGGCCCCGTACGTGACCCCATCCAAAGAATATTGATAAGGCGCCGTCCCGTTGCTGGCCTGCGCCGTGATCCTGCCGTTGTTGCCGCTGCAGCTGCTGCTTATGATGGACGCCGTCACCACCACACAATTGTCCGGGACGTCGACTAGCCTTGATACTGTCAGGTTGTCCGCATCCCTTACGGTGACCGTATATATCCCCGGAGCCAAGGCCGTAAACAGGTTTCCCGATTGAAAGTTCACCCCGTCCAAGGAATACGCATACGGGGGCTGTCCATCGGAGGCAATTATGTTCATGGCACCGTTTATGCCGCATTGTGCCGGCTGGGGAAAAACTTTGATAGAAAAAGGCTGCGGACAGTCATCCATGGTTGACCTTGAGTACAAAGCTGTCAAACCTGTTGCATCCTTGACCCAAAAAGTGTTCAACCCCGGGGCCAGCCCAGTGAACAAACTACTGGACTGGTAGTTGACGCCATCACTGGAGTAGGTATAAGCAGGTGTCCCCCCGCTGACATTGGACAGGTTTATTCCAAATGAATATACAGGGCTGCACAGTATCGTTCCGCCAGCTTCGGGTATGGTAATACTGCAGTTTTGTGAGAGGGTCACCACATTATTCATTATCACGGCAGGGAAAGATGAGCAGCCGTTCGCGTCTTTTACTGAAAACTGGTAACTACCGGCGCTCAGATTGGAGAATACGTCGCTTGGTTGAAAGTTGACATTATCCAGACTATACATGTACGGGGGAGCCCCGCCGGACCCATTGACACGGAACGACCCTTCGGAACTGCTGCAGCCTGACGGGTTGACCTTATTTGATGCATTCGCGCTTGGAGATGAAAAGCTGTTGGTAAGCGTAATATTTTGCGTGGCGACAGTACCGACGACATCGGTTACGGTGATCGTGTAGCTCCCGGCCGGCAAACCGAAAAAAATGCCGCTTGGCTGGGAGGCGAAGGGACCACTTATCTGATAATCGTAAGGGGCGGTGCCGCCAGTTGCACTTACAACGATACGCCCGTTTTTCTTTTGGCATGTCGGGTTGATGGTATTTATCGATAGTGCTATACCACTTTGGCGAACGACACCATGGGTTCTGTCCCTGCACAAGGCCGGTTGAAAATAAAGAACGGCATACAATAGGTAAAAAAGCTTCATTTCCTGATAAAATTTTCAGACTGCGAAACATGGTTGCCCATAAAATACCATTTACTTGTCAAGAAGACATTTCAGCTAGCGGATAATTAAATATAGTTTAAAAAAATCCTTTTTTGCCAGTTCCATATTTTCGTAGGGGGTTTCGGTCGATTTCGACCCGGCCCCCACAGCATCGGCATTTCCTTTGGTCCTATGCCAATACCCTTTAATGGACTCCGCATTCTTGATTCCGGAACCGGGATAAAAACTTTCCGTCACTGTCATCAATTCCTTCGGTTTAAATATATATCTCCTGAATTCTACCTTTTGGGGTGAGTTGGAACCTGCATCAACAATATCGTAATAACTCTTCTTCAAGATACATTCATTTTCGGACATGAGCAACGTGTCCGCCGTCGCATATTTAGCGTAATAGTTTGAAGATAAAATTTTCAAAGTATCCGTAAAGCTGTCGACGGTGAACAATGCATGTTTTTTAACGTTGTGTCCGGAGCCAAACAAAATATATTTCAGGGAATCATTTCTGTAAAAAAAACAGGCAGTGGCATTACCGGAACCAGCGGCGGTATAAGAAAAAGCCCCGAAAAAAGCAACATCCGCCACCTTGAGCATCCTATCGTACCCAATCGACCCTTTCCCTATGCTTTTGGTATTATTGCAAGAGCAAAATAGTGAACAATAAAATATGATCCTGTATATCTTCATGTCAAAAACCCCTTGTTATTATTGAAATTATATTTTTTATAACGCTCCCTCCTATCCTGTGGTATATATCATTCATCTCCCTCGCCTGGCCCTCACTCACCCTTTGATAGCTGATCCTTCCCCCGAAGCTTATCTTCGTCACGGCCCTTCCACTATATTCAATCTTCCCATCCTTGGCGACCTTATGCTGAAGGAAGTTGGATGACAATGGCTGTTTAGGCCCCACCACAATCTGTTGATTGGCCAACTCCGGGTTACCGGACAAATGCCCGGCGAGGAGGTATGGCAGGTCAAGTTGCTGCGTTTCAGAACCAATCACGGTGGCGCCATTCAAGAATTCCGACGTGCTTTCCGCCTCGCGCGCCTGAAAACAATTACCGTATAAAAAAGTCGAGCCCGAATTGAAATATTGCCTTATCCCCGCAAATTGCTTCGGCGCATCGTTCCTACAATATCCCATAACACCTGAATGAAACTCCGTGATAGCATTTTTTATCGATTTTGCATTTGGGTGGTTTTTAAAATACTTCACCAAATTAGTGGTCAAGGTCCCCTCTGTCACCTTTCCTCCATCGTATTTTTCTCCAGCCTGGAATCCATCGCCTGTAATCGTGACGATTTTGCCGAGACTAAACACCTCATTGACGATAGAACGAAGCTTGGCGGCAAAATATGCGGACCTGAAAAGACTTCTATGCGCATCCGCGTCTTTTTTTACCTGGTCCCAGTTTGGCACAAACTGAACATTTATGGCAGTCGGGGACGAAGATAGATAAGTCAGCCCGCCCCCCAGCAAAGCGCCATAGCCTATGTATTTCCAGGCCTCGTCATCCTCTTTCCCCATGACGGCCGCAACCCCTGTGCCCACCAAGGCCCCGGCCACGGTTCCCACCAGCGTCCTGTTGAAAAGGCTCATCCCTTCTGTACCCCCTCCATCGACATCTATGTTATTGATCGGGTTTTCACCCATTCCAGAATATCCATTCACAAACTCGTCTTTCGGGTCAACCTGAATCCACCTACCGACCTGGGGGTCGTAGCTGCGCAAATCAAATTCATCATACCCTGTTTCATCATCCTGTTCGCTGTATGCGCCCTGATAGCCTTGCTTCGCCTTCGGTTTGCCTAAGGCTTTGGCGCTGAGCCCCTGTATCTTCAAACCAAAAGGATAATAGGCATTGTCTTCAGTTATGGCCGCCGGCACGTAAGTGATGTTTATGTCATCAAAATAGACAGGTATGTTCTGCGTTTCGTTGCTTAGGTAAATATACACATAACCGTTTTTGCTTGCTTTATGTGGAATAATGGGCGTCCCCCCTTGCCTTTCGTTTCCGCTGACAGCATTGTCGTATATCATTTCGGCGCTGCTCGACGAAGGCTCATACCTGAACTGCTCATCGAAGAACACATAGTTGATGAATGCCCTCGGCATTGTATTGGTACCTCCCTGATTTTGATGGCCCAAGATAAATGAATTGACGTCACCCGATGCGGAAGCGGGGTTTGCGAGATTTATATTGTCCTTTATCAAGGTGCTGGAATAACCTGATGCCCCCAAAGCCGTCAATAAACTGTTTACGATATTGTTCGCAATACCGGCATTCTGGGTCGTGCCGTTGATATGGTAATAAAACTTCGCGCTTCCGGTCACCACATCCCCGGCCATCACTTTCAGCATGGCGTTGGGGCCGATGGACCCTTGTACCCCGCTGCCCAGGTTGAGCAGTTTACTGACCCTGGCGCTTGTGTTGTTGCTCCACAAGCTGGGTGTGACATCCCTTGTCGCAGCCACTTCATTGGAGCCGCTGTTCCCAAAGGTCCTTTCCTCATCAAGGTAATTGCTGAGCTCCATCCCGCAGCTCAATTGCTGTAGATGCCTCTCTTCAGTAAGCACCATACGGGTATTCTGCAGATTGTCTTTCAGATAATAATCCCATACACCCCATTTGTGCTGGGTGGTCCCGGTATTGTCAAACTCGACGTTGCCGTCAATTTCCAAAAAGTTTGCGGCGTCGACCCATTGAGGGGTTACGGGGTCCATTATACGCAGCTTGCCCTCTTCGTTCAGGATGTATTGCAATTCAGTTTTCGTCGAAGTCTCTTCATAGACAAATGCGCCGACATACCAGGTGGTGACCGTGGACGGAGGGCTGGTGAGTTGTGTCACTTTTTTGGCCAACTTATTGCCGCCGGCATCGTAGGTGTATTCGGTGATGCTCTTGCCGTTTATCGTTATGGTTTGAGGCAGATCCAAAAAATTGCTGACAATGCCGTCGTTGGGATTTGTAGAAGCCTGATTCGAACCGGCACCGATGATGTTCTTGTTTTTATCATATCTGATGTTGCCGTTGAAATCGTAATCATAATCTTTGTTGTTGCCGACGTCGTCATAATCCTTGAAATCACCTTGTTTGCCGGTATAGTTATTGTTTATGTCGGTTATTTCTTTCAGTCTGTTGCTTTTATTGTAATAATAGTAATGCATATCATCAAGGGTTATGCCTCCGTTGGTGCCCGGCACGATCCCTTTCTGCAACATCCCCTGTATATTGCCGTTGCCGTCGTAATCGCTTATGCTTGCAGACACATCGACCTGCGCCGTACCCCATGTCCCAGAAATGCCGGCATCTTTCTGCACAAATGCCGCAGACCTAAAACGGTTGATGTTGTCGTAAATATAATCGTATTTGCGTTGAATGTTGTCGCCTTGGCTGCGCCATACCACACCGGTGATGTTGCCGTTGTATTGTTTGCCTGCAAAGACATTGTCGCCGTTTTCGTAACCCAGATAAAAACCGAACTTCCTTGTCCACTGGTTGGTCATGTTGCCGACGGCAGCCGCCAATGCATAGTCTTTATTGACGCCGGTAAACCGGCCCTGGATATTATAACTGTAATCCATTGTTTCCAGCGGACTGCCAGAATTTTGCGGGTCATCTCCGACGGTCTTTGTCTTGACCCTGCCAAATTCATCCAATATTATACCATCAAGCTTTTTGTATCTGCTGTTCGCAATGGACACAGGATGTATGTCGGCGCTGTTTTTGGTGTAGAGTTTCCATAGACCGGAAGGCCTGCCCAACAGGTCATAATCGTTTTTGGTCACCACAACCAAGCCGTCAAAATCATTGTTGGGCATGCTGTGCCTACTCCTTGCACTGACCACCTTGCCTGCGAAATCATATAAAACCGCAGCAGCGTCCACCCCATTCTTCACATTGTCTGAATAGCTTTGAACGATTCTACCCTTATCGTCGAAGTAGGTTGTAGTTGACAGAAATTGGTCATTGCCGCTGTTGTTGTCATCATAGCCCGCATCGAGTACCCTGGTTTTTGATACGGTCCTGGCCCCCTTTAGTCTGAAAAACGAGACGTCAGGCGCTTCCACATCAGCGTCGTCGGTCGTGGCGAAATCGCTTACCCCAAGATTGGCATTATTGTGGTTTGATGGTTTGTGGGTATAATCATCGTAATAGTTCGCCGCATTGATGAAAGTATTACCCGACAGGTTGACCGTAACAGGATTGTAGGCTGTAATAGTCTCATTGCTGCCGGTATAGATCTGAACCTGCTGGTTTTGCGGATTCAAGCCATTTACATAGTCCTGCATGGCCACCCTTGCCCTGCTTTCATTGACTAGGCCTGTAGTCACCACCCTATCGTTCTCATCATACAGGCTGAAACTCCATTGATTCAACCTAGGTGCCACGTTACCGCGGTTACGTTGATTTTCGTCCTGTGATAAGACCAGCCTATCCCTGTTGTCATATACCAACCAGACTTCACCGCCGTCAGGTGAATGCCTTACAACCACCCTGCCCCGGCCATCATATTCCTGATAAAAACACAACCCCTTTTTGGTATCGGCATCGACAACCCAGCTTCCCCCGGTGCCAAACATGGCTGCGACAGCTTTTGGCGTGATGGTATACCGCAGCCGCCCCAGGTCGTCATATACATAATAGGTGTTCAACCAGCCTGCATAGCTGTTGTCTGCAACAGTGGCCGCTTCCTGCACCCTTTTCAAGATGACGCGGCCGCTGAAGTCGGAATAGGTCACCATCAATTTGCCTTTCTCGTCCTTTGTGATGCTCTTGAGCAAACTCTTGTCCGCATAGGGGATCGAAGACACTTCAGGCAAGCCGGAGGCATAGTTGAAATCCCAGTTCACGACGTATTCGCCGGCGGTGTTGTAAAGCCCATAATCGCTGGTCACGCCGAGGTAGCCGGCGTCGCCATTGATGGCAGCACCTTCCTGTTTAACAATAACGACCCTATCCAAAGGAGACCCGTCGAACGTAGTCCGGGAAAAGGTATAAGCGCTTCCGTTAGGTTCATTGTATTTTTGATTGGTGAAACTTTGCTGTTCGGCCGCCGCATTGGTCTTGAAAAAACCCAAGTTGCTGATGGTGGCATAGGGCAAGAATTCCTTGTCCTGCCTACCTACGCCGTCATAGGAGATGTGAGACACCAAATCTTGGTAGTTGGCCACCAGATTGGGGTCCTGTCCTACCGTACCAGAAATGAAGGACCCCTGTTTAACGACGGATTGGATCGACCTTCCATAATCATCCAGATATGTCGTCGTCTGCAATTTATCCCCTGTAGCGAGGGCATCAGCCTGTTCCCAGTTTGCGACATATGGGATCGCGATGTCATCCACACGGACATAATTCCTGTTTTCAGTATTGGGGGAAACGTAAGGCGATATGGTAAAGCTGATTTCCAGCGTATATGCATCCTCGTATACACAATGCACCTTACGCCTTATTTTACACGATGCCACGATCGGGATATTGGGGGGATACCCCGCACCGGTACCAAATGACAACCACGGCCCGTTGTTGATGCTGCGTTCCCATGTATAGCCATAATTCGGGGCGCCACAAATGCCGCCGGAAGCCGGTACCTGCGTGACGGCAGGGATCGAATTGAACGCCACGGTCCCCCCGCCGCTTATGCTGCCAGCGTTCAGCGTCGTCACAATCACATTTTCAATGTTGGTATATAAGGTTTCGCCATTGCAGTCCACCCTCCGGCGCATATAGCAACTCGCCGTCAGCTGGCCGGTTGATGGATAGGTCACCCCCATGCCTACAGTTGTCCAGTTGGTGTTGTCCGTCGATGACTCCCACGTGTAGACGTAATTGAACCCGTCACACAACCCACCGGTGGCGGGTGACTGGGTAAAGGCGGGCACCCCGTTGCCAAAGCCAGTCCATGTGATATGTCCGGCAGCCAGCACATCAAAAGTGCTGATGACCGCCGGTGCGGAATAGAATGCATACGAAAACCCTTGGTAGGTGAAGAAGGTCTTTCTCCTGTATGCCTTTATATTGTCGTAGGTGGAAGAGAATGGCTGATAGATAGGTGAATTGGGCTGGTTGGGTGGATGGCCGGGCAATATCGGAAAGGGGATGTCCGTCCATGAGGTGGGCACCTGTGGGAATGTACCTATCGGCACGTCACCCATCTGCCACTGATACATCGCATTGTATCCGTTCAAACAGGTCTGGTCACAATATGTCACGCTCAAGGGGTCGGGCGTTTGGCCGTAGTGAAGGTTCTGTTTGGCATTGACCGTCTGGCTACAGTAATCGTTGGGATAGTTGAGGAAAGATTTTATGTAGACGTTGACCGTATTGCTCGTGACGCTGGGATACCCCTTCTGGTCAACGGTTATCGATACGCTGCCATTTGGTGCGGCGCAATCCCATTTGACCTGTACATAAAGTATACTTGACATATTGGTCGGCGTCAAGTTCGATGCCGTCACCGTGCCGCCTACGACATTGGGGGTAAAGACGTATTTTGCGGGCATCGTACCCGTCAACCGGATCAGATATTTGGTTTTATTCGCGCTTTCAAGACCTTCGTACGATTCGGTCGGCCCTTGCACAAGCAAAGCGGTAAACTGTGCCTCAACCACGGTATGGCAGCATAATATACCCAGTAAAATCAGTGTTATCTTCTTTATCATGGAAAATCCACGCAAATTGACCCCCATCGGCCAAAACAAACTAACCCCCTTGCGCCATTTCAAACTGACCCCCTGATACCGGCTTAAATTGACCCCCTAAAAAGAGTGATAACAGAACAGTTGTTTTTGTAAGGTAATTATCGGTTGTTTTAAACAAAACAAACCAGATAATTTATGTCCAACAAAACAATTGACATGTTTAAGATCAGACAGGTACTACGGCTTTATGCAGACGGGCGGGGCAGTAAATTTATCAGCAAGACAACAGGTGTTGCACGCAATACTGTAAAAAAATACCTGTTGCAGTTCATCGAGTTGCGCATCACCATTGACCAGGTGGAGTCGATGAGTGACGGGCAACTGGCGAAAGCTTTTTTTATCCAGAAGCCAACAACGATAAGCAGCCGCATGATGGATCTGGATGCCTTGCTTCCCGAACTGGCGGTGAGGCTGCGCAAGCGTGGCGTAACCAAGCACATGGTGTATGGGGATTATATCAGGCAATGCCCTGAAGGATATAAGCACTCTGCCTTCCTGGTACGGCTAAACGCTTATATGGGCATGAGCAAGCCCTCCATGCGTGTGCCGCATAAAGTGGGCGACAAACTCTTTATTGATTTTACCGGCAAGCGGCTGCAGGTGGTTGATACCGCAACTGGTGAAGTACAGGATGTGGAAGTCTTTGTAGCGATCCTGGGCTGCAGCCAGCTTACGTATGTAACAGCGGTCCCTTCGCAGAAGAAGGAAGATTTTATACTCGCCTGTGAACTTGCATTGCATTTTTATGGCGGCGTACCCGAAGTGATCATACCTGATAATCTAAAATCGGCGGTAAAGAAAGCTGGCCGTTATGAATCGCAGCTCAATGACAGCTTTGCCGCATTTGCAGCCCATTACAACACCTATGTTTTTCCGGCAAGGGTATACAAGCCTAAAGACAAGGCGCTGGTGGAAGGTGCTGTGAAAATCATCTACACCAGCATCTTCACTAAAATAGATGAGAAGGTTTACAGCAGCCTGGCGGAGCTCAATGCCGATATTCTTTTTTATTTAAAAGGCCATAACAATACTCTGCTTACCGGCTGCGATTACAGCAGGCAGCAGCAGTTCGATACACTGGAGAAAGATGTATTGAAGCCGCTGAACAAATATCCCTTCGACCCGATGGCCAGCAAAACTGCAACGGTCGGCAAGACAGGTTTTGTAACGGTGGACCACCGTTACTACAGCATCCCCTATAAATTTATCGGTAAAAAAATCAAGCTGATGTACAACCGTACAAAGGTGGAAGCCTTTATTGAACATGAACTTATTGCTGTCCATGTACGCAGTTTTGGTAAAGAAAAATACATACAGAACGAAGACCACCTTGCTTCCTGGCATAAATACCCGACTGAATGGAACCCTGAAAAATTTATTGCCGATGCCGCCCTTGTCGGTGAAGCGGTTGCAGCCTACATCAAAAAGGTATTGGCCCGCAATGAGTATCCTGAAAAAAATTACAGGGCCTGCCAGGGCATCATCAATTATAAAAAACGTGTGGGAGACCTGCGGCTCATCAACGCCTGCAAACGGGCCGACAGCTTTAACGTGTACAACTTTGGTATCATCGAACGCATATTAAAATCAAAGGCGGATTTTATCCCTGTCGAAGATGAACACCCTTTATCGGGCACTGATAACAGTATGCCACAGCATGACAATATCCGTGGGGAAGATTACTATCAATAAAGCAATCAAACAAACAGCAATTATTATTAATCAAATAAAATCAAAACAATGAACAAAGAAAGTTTAGAAAAGATGACAGGTATGCGGCTGCTGGGCATGCACCAGGCTTTTAAAGCCAGCATTGCACCCGATGGACAAACGCAGGACTTTACCAATGACGAACTGGTGCATCACCTGGTCATGAGTGAATGGGATGACCGCCAGCACCGTAGTGTGCAAAGGGGGCTCAGGAACGCCAACTTCCGCTACAGTGCCAGTATTGAGCAACTGGATTATACCGGGCAGCGGGGATTAGATAAGAATGTAGTACAGCGTTTATCAACGGGTGAGTTCATTAAAAAAGGCGAAGACCTTTTTATTACAGGCAGCACCGGGACGGGTAAAAGTTTTTTGGCATCGGCCCTGGGCCAGCAGGCCTGCCTGTTAGGATATAAAGTTTTATATACCAACACTGCAAAACTGATGTCCCACCTGAAAATGGCGAAGGCCGATGGTGCCCACCTGAAAGAACTCTCTAAAATAGAAAAGCAGGATGCGCTGATACTTGATGACTTTGGCGTACAACCCTTCGATGCAGGAAGCAGGGCCTTGCTCTTGGATATCATCGAGGACCGGCATGGAAAAAGATCTACCATCATAACCGCACAGGTACCCGTAAAAAAATGGCATGAAATAATTGGTGAGAAAACACTTGCCGATGCAATACTGGACAGGATCGTCCATCAATCTATCCGCATAGAACTTTACGGAGAATCTTTAAGAAAGAAACAAAAAGGAAACGCAGAAGCAATGGAATCATTTTTATAAAATCAACGGGCAAAAATTAATCACTATTTTTGTTTTACAAAACAGCAGTTCTTTATCTACTTTTTAATCCTCTTCAGCAGGATTTTTTCAGGACCTTTTTGAAATCGTTTTTTAGGGGGTCAATTTGAAATGGCGAGAGGGGGTAAGTTTAGCTGGGATTTACACGAAATTGACCAGATCATACAAAATAGCGTTTATCCCAAAAAATAGTTTAAAATGAATAAAATTGTTTTTATAACCTTATGTTTTTTTACAAATCATGTAAAATCCCAAGAAATTCTGAAAAGAAATTACCTTGTTTTTACTTTTGAGGAACATTACAAATATACTCTTCATGGTACTCAAAGATATTTTTGGGTGTTACCTATCGATTCCCTAAAATCATCTCAAAGCTCCATTTATCCATTATATCCTAGTCAATATTCTAAATCTCAATTCGAAGATTGTAAAAATGGAAAAAGTATTGATCCTTCCATTCCTCCCATAAATCCCAATGACTACAATTTCGATTCTATTTGGGGTCCCTCCCATGATCGTCTTTATAAGTTGATTGAAAAAAAAAGGAGATTCATTCAACGAATTAAAAAAACTTGGCCAAGTAAGAATTGGGTTACTGTAACAGTTTATGCTACGGCAGTTACTGCAGAATTTTGTTCCTGTATAAATGCATATTCGAGTCAGGTAAAATATGGATACAAAGGACCGATTTATTTAGCAGATAATTTTTCAGAAAATTTTGATGGTTTTTGGAATTCTCCCCAGGCAGATTATGTAATAAAAAGGGATTTTTCGTATTTCAGATTTCAAAAAATGATTTATTCAATTGAGAATTAATAATTTTCCACGGCTTCGGGTACTGTTCCATTCGTCACCTTCAAAAAAATTAAATATAAGCATGGGCACAAGCACGGCCCACCCAAAATGAAGCCTATATTGAGTTGTATAATTATCGGGTACCAATTGCTTTAAAGTTAAGCTACTAAACTTTGAACGCAACAATAACAAAGCCTATTAAGGGGCACTGTTATTATTTATTCTCTTGTTTAAACTTATTGCTACTTCTTCTCCAACAACTTTTGCAACAATTCAACTTTTTCTTTTTCGCTTTTTACCAGCGCTTCATATAACTCTATTATTTTCTCAATTGGATTAAATGTAGGATAATAATTTATCCCATTTAAAATTGAACTATCATTAAATGTATTTGAAATAATATTCACTGCCGTCTCGTCGTCTAAATTTTTAATCGCCTCAGCAGGTACTTTTAAAAGTGCGGCGATCTGTTGCAGCAAAGGATCGTCTATCGTTTCTTTTTGTTCAAGCGCAGATACTTTTTTCTGGTTCCAGTTTTCGCCTAATTCATAATTACAACCAGGAACGATAAACCCGCAGGCTACCCCACCGATAATACCACCACACCCAATGATAAAGTAGCCAAAGTAAGCGGAAGCGGCAACAAGATAGGCCCATCCATAACTTTAAAGGTAATGGCAGGTGATAAGTTTAGCATTAAAGTAAGCAGCTGGTACAAAACCTATGGTGCATCTCCCAATACACCTGCAGACCCTTTAACTGATTTATTGAGTGCGCTGGTAAGCGGGGTAGGCGGCGTAAGCACAGTTGCAGGCCATGGCGTAACAACAAACGATTTGCAAAATACCGGTGCATTAACATCCAGCGCCACCAGCTTTTTAACCAACCAAAGCACTGCCACCAACAGCAGCAAGCCACAGGCTTATGTAAACTGGATACTCTTTGACGAACAGTTTAAAATGGTAAGCAGCAGCAGCGGTTTTGAGCAGGTAGGCAATAACGAAGAGTTTAAGCAACATATCAAGCCTGATTTGCCGATTGATAAAAATGGGTACCTTTATGTATATGTCAGCAACGTTACGCCCAACATAGATGTGTTCTTTGATAACCTGCAGGTAACGCATACACGGGGAGCGATTTTGGAAGAAACTCATTATTATCCCTTCGGTTTGACGATGGCGGGAATATCGAGTAAGGCGGCGGGGGGAATAGACAACAAGTATGAATTTGGGGGAAAAGAAAAACAAAGCAACGAGTTTA
>Ga0265327_10002022_pt1 | contig 22865 bp, 18 predicted proteins | sample 41621metaG_FD_202089 | JGI IMG/M metagenome (GOLD analysis project Ga0265327, IMG submission 202089) | Rhizosphere microbial communities from Carex aquatilis grown in University of Washington, Seatle, WA, United States - 4-16-21 metaG | ecosystem: Host-associated > Plants > Roots > Rhizosphere...
CGGACGGGTACGCTAATCTCCGAACGGTTGGGTTCCAACCCATCGTCACGATGAAAAAATGCTTCCTCTTTCCCATGATGGCGCTGCTGCTGGGCGGGCACCTGCCGGCGGAGCCCGAGGCAGCTCCGGAACGGCACCCGGGCGCCGAAGCCCTGTGGGAGGATTTCGCCAAAAATTATACCAGCTTGTCGCTTGAGCCGCTGCCGGCGGCGGATCTCGATTTGAAAGCGCGGGAGGCCTTGTTGAGCGCACTCGGCACCCGCTACCGATCCTGGAAACCCGACAAGGCGGCCACGCTGCCGGGACTGGCCAATGCGGTGAGCAAGGCGGATCCCGCTCTATCTCCTTTCGAACTTGTCGAGAAAGCGCTCGTCGTTCTGTTACCGTCAATCGACCGCTACGGTCGCTACGAGGCCAGTTCGGAGTTGGCCCAGATGAAGGAGGCTTCCCGCCAAAGCGGGGGCAAGATCGGGATGAACATCGAGATTGATGAAGGCGGGCACCTGCGATGCTTCCCCGAGCCCGATGGCCCGGCGGACCAGGCAGGCGTCAACCACGGTGCCGAGTTACTGGAAGTCGACGGACAGTCGGTGGAACGCAAGCCACTGGCCGCGGTCAACCTCGCGTTCATCAGCCCGGCACCCACGGTGGCGGTGAAGGTACGGCAGCCCCAGGGCAAGGAAGACAAGCTGACCATCACGCGGACGACACAGGTCTTTCCAGCCGTTACCTCGAAGAAAGGCCCGGCCGGGCTGACCGTGCGCATCCGTCATTTCGATGCCGGGGCGGCTGCCTCACTAAAGACCATTCTGACCGAAAACAAACCGGTGAACCGGCTGGTGCTCGACCTTCGTGGCAACCATGGAGGCCTCTACAATGAGGCCATGCTCTGCGCCTCATTGTTCTTTCCGGAAAAAACGGTGCTCGGCCACCTCAAGGACCGGGAAGGAGACCACGTTTCACTGGACGGGAACGGCGTCTTCGCCGAACCCCAGAGCATCCAGATCCTGATGGACCGGGGCTCCGCCAGTGGCTCGGAACTATTGGCCGCCTGCCTGCGTGAAAACATGGCCGACAAGGTGAAAATCTACGGCGACCGGAGCTACGGCAAGAGTCATGTCCTGGAGCGGCAGCCGATTTACGGCGGCGGTGCCATGACCGTCACGACCGCCCTGATGACCACCGCCTCCGGCCAGTCCTGGGACAAGACCGGGCTGAAGCCCGACGTGCTGCAGCAATCGAACGAAAAGACCGCCCGCTGAGCCGGCGGGAGCATTCCTGCGCCGCGGGGTCATGAGCACCCGGCACCCGCCGATGGCGCTTCCCACGGCGCAGGAAAATCAGCGAATCCTCGCCGACCAGAGCGACGGTCGCACTCTGGCTGAAAGCCGCGGCGCGCGCTGTTACGAAGGACCGCTGTGTTTGGAATTGGAGGAGAGGACTCCCCTCCCCCTCACCCGATCGAATAGGCGAGGTCGGTCTCGGTTTCGAGCGACTCGAGGGGGATGGCGTAGAAGTGCCCGCTCAACTTGAGATAGAGGCGCCCGGCATACAGGCCGAGAAAGCGCGGCTCCGGCGGCAGTGCGGAGACGTCAGAGGCGGGCGCGGGAATTTTCACGTATGAAACGTGGCCGGCCTGCAGCAGCAGGTACCGCTTCGCCGACCAGCTCTGTTCCTCGGCGATGAACGAGGTGCCGCTCAAGTTGTCCGAAAGTACGACGATTGCCGTATCTGAATTCCCCGGCACATCGGCGAGAGCGAGGACGCTTTCGGCCTCGGCCGCCACCCGGCCGTTGCCATCGAGAAGGCGGTAGCGGGACGCCGTCCGCCAACGTGAACTCTTTCCCACCGGGTGGCGGTCGCCGAGAACCAGCTCCAGACGGAAGTCTTTTCCAGCAGCGAGCGTCAATGGCTGGCCGAGCTGATGGAGCTCCATCCGCTCGAACCGATGCAGGTCGGAGGGAGTGATTTCGAAACGGTCGAAGCGGTCGTGAAATGAGGTGCCGGGACCGGGACCCGGGGTTGGCCCGGATAGGGTCGGCCCGTGCGACCTCCGGGAAAAAAGACCCGCGCAACCGGTGAGGAGGCAGATGGACAGGATCGGGAGCGCTCGGATCGGTTTCATGGATAGCAGAAGATCGTCAGTCCGGTCCCAAAATCGAGCCTGGTTTCCGGGTGATGCCAGCGGGAGGTCATTCGTTCGATGATACGGGATGACCGGTGATTCCTTCTCAAAAACCATTCGCGCCGGACTGGAACCCGGTTAGAGTGAAAAACTATGACCTCGATTGCATGGACCGTGTTGGGATGGATCGCCGCCACGAGTGGCCAGACGACTACCGGCGGTGGCTTCATCTCCTGGATGGTGCTGGGATTGCTTGCCGGTGGCCTGGCCAAGCTGCTGATGCCCGGCAACCAGAAGGGCGGCTGCCTGATGACCATCCTCCTTGGCATCGTCGGGGCGCTCATCGGCGGCTGGCTCAGCCGCTATGTCACCTTTCTGCCGACGGAAAACCTCAGCGGCTGGCTGCCCTCGCTTGGTTCGATCGTCACCGCGACCGTGGGTGCTTTCCTGCTGCTGTTGATCTTCCGTTTGTTGAGCAGCAAGAACTGACGGGCCTTGACCCGGTGCCGGAAATCCATGAAGTGATGCCATGAAGGCCGCATGGATTCCTGTGCTGTGGGCGGTTGCCGGATTATCGCATGCGCGGACCGTTACTGTCTCGGACGTGGCGCATCTGCAGGAGGCCTGCGCGAATGCGCTCAAGGGCGATGAGATCGTGGTCGCGAAGGGCGTTTATGCACTGACGCGCGCCATCGCGATATCCAACCGTCCGGGGCCGGTGACCGTGCGCGGTGAGACCGGAAACCCGGCGGATGTGGTCATTGAAGGGCAGGGACAGGACGTCGAGGCGGTAAAGATGATCTTCGAGCTCACCGATTCACCGGGGTGGACGTTCTCCGCCCTGACTACGCGGAAATCCTACTACCACGGGTTCAAGTTCAACGCTGGCTCGACCGATTGCGTCCTGCGGAACGTGGTGATGCGGGACCACGGGGAATCGGGCGTCAAAGGCACGAGCGATCCCGACAAGGGCCGGTTCCCGGACCGTCTGCTGGTCGAGAAATGCGACATCGGGTTCACGAACAAGGCAGGTGGCACGCGCGGTGTCGTCGAGGGGATCGACGGCGTTGCGGTCGAGGGATGGGTGGTGCGGGAAAGCCGGTTTTTGAACATCCAGAAGAACGGAGGCCCGGCCTACGCCGTCTTCACGAAGGGAAACTCCCGGGACACGCGAATCGAAGCCAACCGTTTCGAGAACTGCTTCATCGGGGCCTCGTTCGGCGGCGGCGGCACCGGTGCAGCCTACTTCCGCGACCACGACCAATCGGTCGAGCACCGTGGGGGCATCATCAAGGGAAACACCATCATCGCCTCCACCGATGCCGCCATCTATGTCAACAAGGGCAGCCGCTGCCGCATCGAAGGCAATCGCATGGAAGGCTGCGCCGCCAACATCCAGCTTCGCTATCCCGAGACCACCGCCTGGGTCTCCGACAACCACTCCAATAATACGGCGGAGCCCTTGGTCAGGCTGCGCGATGGCGCGACTCTCCTCGACGATCACACCAAGTAGCAGCCGACGGTCTTCGCGCGCGCGCTTTGCGAATCCGGGCATGCGTTTTCTGATTGGCCGGGGAGCGGAAAGCCGACAGACTGTGGGAAAATGCGCCAGTTCGACTGTCCACAATGCGGGGCTCCGGTTCTCTTCGCGACACCCGGCGCGGTGTTTGCCGTGTGCCAGCATTGCCAGACGATGGCGGTGCGGCGGGACACCGTGCTGGAATCGATCGGCACCATGGCGGAGCTGCCGCCGGATAATACGCCGCTGCAGATCGGTGCGAAGGGGGTGCACCAGGGCCGCTCATTCCGGCTACTGGGGCGGATGCGGGTCGGCTGGGATGACGGGACCTGGAACGAATGGTATGCGGATCTCGGAGAGGGCCGCAACGGCTGGGTGGCGGAGGCGCAGGGATTTTTCATGATCTCGGAGGGGGTGCCGGTGACTCCGGATCTCGCGGCGGCGGTGCCGAAGATGAAGCCGGGCAAGGCCTACACCATCGGGAATGATTCGTACCAGGTCACAGACGTGAAGCGGGCGCGGATGGTGGCCGGGGAGGGCGAGCTGCCATTCGTGGCGAAGCCGAACGACGAATGGACGACCGTGGACCTGTCGGGGCCGGGGCGGAAGTTCGCCGGAGCGGAGAGCCAGCAGGGACAGGCGCGGCTTTACCTGGGGGTATCCGCCCAGCCGGAGGAAATCACGTGGGAAGGCCTGCGGCCGGTGCCGGGCTGGAAAGGCGAGCCGGTGCCGGTGGAGAAGAACAAGACCGACTCGATCGGTTGCCCGGCCTGCGGGGGCGTGATCACGCTGCGCGCCGCGGGACAGACGATTTCGCTGGTGTGCGGCCACTGTGGGACGCTGCTGGATACCGCGGGGAAGAAGGCCTTCGTTGCCCAGAAGATCCAAGCGGAAGCGAAGCTGGAACATCCGCTGCTGCCGCTGGGGACGCGCGGCGTGCTCCGCGGCGTCGAATGGGAAATCCTTGGCTGCCTCAAGCGCCAGGACACGGACTCCCGATGGAACGAGATCCTGCTCTACAATCCGTGGTCCGGCTTTGCGTGGCTGACGGAATGGAATGGTCACTGGAACTACATCCGGCGGGTGCTGGAGACGCCGATCGCCGTGGCAGGCAGTCCGTCGTTGAACGGGAAACGGTTCCGCTTGTTCGCTAGCAGTGAGGCCACGGTGGTGCAGGTGGCGGGAGAATTCTACTGGCAGGTCCGCATTGGCGAGGTGGCCACGGTGTCCGACTTCATTGCTCCGCCGCTGGTGTTGTCGTCCGAGCAGTATCCCGATCTCCAGGAGATCACATGGTCGGAAGGCGAATACCTGCTGGCGGATGAAGTTGGTGCCGCCTTCAAGATTTCCAACCTGCCTCGGGCCGAGGGGCCGTATCTCAACCAGCCGAATCCGTGGGAAGCGCGCTGGCCGACGATCAAAAGATACGCGCTGATCGCGGCCGCGGTGCTCATCGGCGTCCAGTTCCTGTCGCTGCGCGGAGCCGCACGCAGCCAGGTGTTCGATCAGGATTATGTTTACCAGAAGCCGGTGGCCACGCTACCGACCGGAGCAGCGACCCCGGAGGCGGCCAATCCGCCGTTGATCACGCCGTCCTTCGATCTCAAAGGCGGCCAAAGCCCCGCCCGCATCGAGGCGAAGGCTGCGGTGGACAACGCGTGGCTGGCTCTGGATGCGGATCTGGTGAATGACACCACCGGGCAGACCTATCCAGCCGAGATTTCGGTGGAATACTACCACGGCTATGACGATGGCGATTGGTCGGAGGGCAAGCAGGACGCCGACGCCGATCTGCCCGCCGTGCCTCCCGGGCGTTATCATCTGTCGATTCGCCCGGAAGCTGATCCCTCGATCACGCGCATGCCCTTCCATGTGAGTCTTCAGCGCGGCGGACTGTTCTGGTCGAACTTCTTCCTGTGCGTGCTGGGCATTCTCATCGGTCCGGTGTGGATCTACGTCCGCCACCGGATGTTCGAGGCCAAGCGCTGGTCCCAGAGCGACTACACTCCCTGAACGAACATGAAACATCCGATCTACCTGGTCTGGAGCGCGCTCGCAGCCGGATACCTGTTCTTCGCCAATTCGCGGGGGCTGAGCCTCATCCACACGATGTCGCCGGCCCGCCTGTTTTCCTCGTCCTACTCCTCGCACTCGTCGTCCTTCGGATCCCACCACAAATAATCCACCGCCATGGCCATTCTCGCTGAACTCATCGTCTACAAGGATCTCGTTTCCTCGCTGCTCTACTCGTTCATGGGCATCGTGATCTTCTGCCTGTCGTTCATCATCGTAGACAAGCTCACGCCCTACGACCTGTGGAAGGAGCTGATCGAGAAGAACAACCTCTCGCTCGCGATCGTCGTGGCCGGAGTGGGCCTCGGCATCTGCATCATCATCGCGGCGGCGGTTCACTGATCGATCGCTCCCGCGTCTTTTATGGAATCACGAGGCATGCGCCTGCTGCTGCTGGCGTCGGTATTCACCATCGCCACCTGCGGGCTGATCTACGAGCTGATCGCCGGCACGCTGGCGTCCTATCTGCTGGGCGACTCGGTCACGCAGTTCTCCACGGTGATCGGGGTCTATCTGTTCGCGATGGGAGTGGGCTCGTGGCTGTCGAAGTTCGTGGTGAAGGACGTGCTGGCGGTCTTCATCCGGGTGGAGTTTCTGATCGGGCTGGTGGGCGGATTTTCGGCGCTGGTGTTGTTCGCGCTGTTCGACGAGGTGGCGTCGTTCCGGGTGCTACTCTACGGCCTGGTGTTTCTAACAGGGGTGCTGGTGGGGCTGGAGATTCCGCTGCTGCTGCGGCTGCTGAAGGACCAGTTGAAGTTCGAGGACCTGGTGTCGCGGGTGTTGTCGCTCGATTACATCGGGGCGCTGGCGGCCTCGCTGTTGTTCCCGCTGGTGCTGGTGCCGAAGCTCGGGCTGGTGCGCTCGTCGTTTCTGTTTGGCCTGATGAATGCGGGTGTCGGCCTGCTGGCCCTGCATTTCCTGCGGGAGCAATTGCTGAGGCGGAAGCTGTTGTGGGCGGGCGGCGTGATGTCGCTGCTGCTGCTGGGCGTCGGCTTCGCAGGGGCCGACCACTGGCAGGCCTGGGCCGAACGTTCCGCCTACAATGAAAACGTGATCTTCGCCCACAGCAGCCCGTACCAGCGATTGGTGCTCACCCGCCATCGCGACGACCTGCGCCTCTACCTGAATGGCAACCTCCAGTTCAGCTCGCGCGACGAGTACCGCTACCACGAGACGCTGGTGCATCCGGTGCTGTCGCGTCTCGCGTCCCCGAGGCGGGTGCTGGTGCTGGGCGGCGGGGATGGCCTGGCGGCCCGTGAGATCCTGCGCTATCCGGCGGTCGAATCGATCACGCTGGTGGACCTGGACGCGGAGATGACGCGGCTGTTCTCCACCCAGCCGGTGCTGACGGCGCTGAACAACGGCTCGCTGAGCTCGCCGCGGCTGCATGTGGAGAATGCGGATGCGTTCAGTTGGCTGGAGAAGGCGGCGGGGGAAGGCCGCAAGTTCGATGCCGCGATTGTCGATTTCCCGGATCCGTCGAACTTTTCGATCGGCAAGCTCTACTCGACCGCTTTCTACGATAAACTCCGTAATGTGCTCGCACCGGGCGCACTGATCTCGATCCAGTGCACCTCGCCGCTGGCGGCGCGGAAGTCCTTCTGGTGCATCGATGAGACGCTGCGGGCCTGCGGTTACGATACCGCCCCTTATCACGTACTGGTACCGTCGTTCGGCGAGTGGGGATTCGTGCTGGCGGCACCGGATGCCCAAACGCTGCATGATGGTTCTCCGCATGCGCTGCCGGATGGCCTGCGCTACCTGACCCCGGAAACCCTCGCGGAAACGTTCCACTTTCCTCCGGACATGTCGGCGGTGCCATCAGGCGTGAACCGGCTCAACAACCAGGTGCTGGTGCGCCACTTCGAGGAGGAATGGGGGCGCTATGAATGAACGTTTCAGCCGCCGTGCGTTTCTCGCGGGTTCGCTGGCCCTCGGTGCCTGCGGCAAGCTCGGGCGCAGTCCGTCGTGGACCGGTGGCATGGTAGGTGCCTCGCACCAGGTCGGACATCTATTGCGCAGCGGCACCACCATGGCCCCGAGCCAAACCGACACGGCGGATGTGATCGTCGTCGGAGGTGGCATGGCCGGACTCATCGCCGCGCTCCGGCTGAAGCAGGCGGGCCGCCAGGTGGTGGTGATCGAACTCGAACCCGATGTCGGCGGAAACGCTGCCAGCGGTCGCAATGCCACCTCCGCCTATCCGTGGGGAGCCCACTACGTGCCGGTGCCTTCCGCGGAGATGACCGACGTCTGCGTTCTGCTCGGTGAATTCGGCCTCGGCCGGCCGGGAGCGTGGAAGGAGGAAACCCTGTGTCACGATCCGAACGAGCGGCTGTGGATCCGCGGCCACTGGCAGGACGGCCTTGTTCCCAGCTACGGAATTTCCAGTAGCGACAAGGAACAGATCGAGCGTTTCTTCGCGCGGATGGAGGTCTTCAAGTCCTGCCGCGGCAGTGATGGCCGGCGTGCGTTCGCAATCCCCGTGGACCACAGTTCAAGCGATCTGGAGTTCACCGCGCTCGATTCCCTGACGATGTCCGCGTGGCTGGAACGCGAGGGCTTCAATAGCCCCGAGCTGCTCTGGCACATCGACTACGGCTGCCGCGATGACTACGGAGCGGGCTCGTCAGTCGTCTCGGCTTGGGCCGGGATCCACTACTTCGCCGCACGCGAATCGTCCGACCTTTTCACCTGGCCCGAGGGAAACGGTTGGCTGGTGGCGCGGCTGCGGGAACGACTGGAAGGCTGCCTGCTGCCGGGGCATCTGGTCACGCGGATCACGCCGGACGGCCGGGTCGAGGCGATCGACGCCACCGGCCGCAGCGCGCGGGCGTGGCAGGCGCAGGCCGTGGTCTGCGCGGCTCCGCGATTCATCGCCAGGCATCTCATTTCCGATCTTCCGGCCGCCACGGTGCCGGACTACTCGCCGTGGATGGTGGCCAATCTCACCCTGCGCAAATCCTTGTCGGAATGCTGGGACAATGTATTCCGAGAGAGCCGGTCTCTCGGCTACGTGGTGGCGACCCACCAAAGCCTCTATCCCGCCCAAGGGCCGACCGTGATCACCTACTATCAACCGCTGGACCACCTGCCGCCGGCCGCGGCGCGAGAGGACGCGCTCAAAACATCCTATCCCGACTGGTGCGGCCGGATTCTCGCCGATCTTGAGCAGCCGCACCCTGGGATTACCGAGCAGGTCGGCAATCTGGACGTGTGGCTGTGGGGCCATGCGATGGCCCGGCCGGTGCCCGGCCTGATCCACGGCGAAGCCCGCGCCCGGATGAAGGAACCCTTTGGCAAAATCCGCTTCGCCCACAGTGACATGAGCGGACTCTCAATTTTCGAGGAAGCCTGCCACTGGGGTCACGAGGCTGCCCGATCCATTCTCGCCTGATACTTTCCATGACGCTCGCCTGGCATACCCTCATTGATTTCCACGATTGCGATCTGGCCCGCCTCACGGATGCCGAGGGGCTGAGGGCGATGCTGTTGGACACCATCCGCGCGGCAGGCGGCACCTGCGTGACGGACGTGTTTCACCAGTTCAGTCCACACGGTCTCAGTGGCGTGATCGTGATCGCGGAAAGCCACGTGGCGATCCACACCTGGCCGGAAAACCGGTTCGCGGCGGTGGACATTTTCTCCTGCACGCGCGCCTTGGACCAGGAGGCGATCATTGCCCGGGTGGGCACCTGGCTGGGAGCCACGAGCACGCGTGTCGATCCCCGCGAACGCGGCGGATCAGCTCCGGCGAAAAATTCCTGTTAATCCCGGGCCGTCCGCTACGTATGAGGCGTTCATTCTCTATTGCCAACCTGACATCCTTCCCATGCGAACACTCCGCTCCACGTTCCTGCTGCTGGCCGGCTTCGCCGCCGCCATGACTCTCGCCCAAGCCGACACCGCCAAAAAGAAGATCGTGTTTGTAGCCGGTCGCCCGAGCCACGGCCCCGGTGAACACGAGCACAATGCCGGTTCCCGTCTCCTGGCCGACCAGCTCAACAAGAGCGGCCTCCCGGTCGAAGCCACCGTGGTCAGCAACGGCTGGCCTGCCGACACGTCCGTGTTCAAGGACGCGTCCGCCATCATCATCTACTCGGATGGAGGTGGCGGCCATGCTGCCATCAAGCAGCTCGACGCTCTGAAAGAGTTCGCCAAGCAGGGAGTGGGCCTCGGTTGTATTCATTACGCGGTGGAGGTGCCGAAGGGTGAGCCAGGCACGACATTCCTCGATGTGCTCGGTGGTTATTTCGAGACCGACTGGTCCGTCAACCCGACTTGGACGGCGACCTACAAGCTGCCGAAGCACGCGGTGACCCGCGGCATCTCCGATTTCACGATGTACGACGAGTGGTACTACCACATGCGCTTCCGCGAGAGCATGCAGGGCATCACTCCGATCCTCTCCGCCCTGCCCACGCCCGACAGCCTCAGCCGTCCCAACGGGCCGCATGAAGGCAACGCCGAGGTGCGCGCCGCCGTGCTCGACCGCAAGGAACCCCAGACGATGATGTGGGTGTACGAACGGCCCGGCTCGGTCGGCAAAGGTCGTGCCTTCGGTTTCACCGGTGGCCATTATCACAAGAACTGGCAGAACGACGACTATCGCCGCCTCGTCCTCAACACCATCGTCTGGACCGCCGGGCTGGAAGTTCCGGAAAAAGGCGTGCCATCGAAAACGCCGACGGACGAGGAAATGACCGCCAATCTCGACAAGAAGCGCTGAGCCGCGCGAGTGGCGGAAACCATCCGCGACAAATCATTCCACCCGCCACAACTTCCCGGTTCGTGGCGGGTTTTTGTTATGTGAACCCCGCCCGATTTCCCGCCGTCGCCTTCGCGCTTGTCGTCTCCGTTTCCGCGGTGAAGGCGGAGACCGCTGCCTACGATCCACTGAAGGTTCCAGATACGAAGATCCTCTCGCAGGCGCTGGAGGTGAAGGACGCCAAGCGGAACGTGACGATTCCGGTGCGGGTCTATTTGCCAGAGGGCGGCAAGCCAGCGCCGGTGGTGATTTTTTCCCACGGCCTCGGTGGCTCGCGGGACAACAATCCCTATCTGGGCAACCATTGGGCGAAGCGCGGCTACATGGTGGTGTTTGTGCAGCATGTAGGCAGCGATGAGAGTGTCTGGAAGGAGCTGCCCGTGGCCGACCGGCTGGCGGCGATGCGGAAGGCGGCCTCCGCTGAAAACCTGGTCAGCCGCACCAAGGACATCCCCGCGGTGATCGATGCCCTCACGGCTTGGAACGCGGACAAGGCCAATCCGCTTCATGACCGCTTCGACTTGAAACATCTCGGGATGTCCGGCCACTCGTTCGGCGCGGTGACCACCGAGGCGGTGTCGGGCGAAGCGATCGCCGGCGGCCGGATTTCCTTCACGGAGCCGCGCATCACCGCGTCCGTGATGATGAGCCCGAGCCCGCCATCGCTCGGGGATCCGGCGAAGGCCTTCGCGCCAATCACGGTTCCCTGTCTGCTGATGACCGGGACCCAGGATGTCGCACCGATCGGCAACGTGACTGCTGAAGATCGGCTCAAGGTTTTTCCGGCGCTGGCGAATGCCCCCGCCTGGCAGGTGGTCTTCGACAAGGGCACCCACATGAGCTTCGGCGAACGCGATCTGATGGGAGCGGCTCCGAAAGATACCCGTTACCATCGGGCGATCCTCGCGCTCACCACCGCCTTCTGGGATGCCGAGTTGAAGGGCGACAAGGACGCCAAGGCTTGGCTCAATGGCGATGCCGCCCGGTCGGTGCTGGTGCCCGAGGACAAGTGGGAGAAGAATGCCAAGGCCGGATCCTGAACGGAAGGCCAGCCGCTACACTGCGCCGGATGGATCGGTCTCCAGCCCGGTGGGATGGGGATGATCGAGCACCGTTGTCATTCGGTCGGTGTCGAGTTCGCCGGTCCATTTCGCCACGACGATGGTGGCCACGCCATTGCCGACGAGATTGGTCAGAGCGCGTGCCTCGGACATGAAGCGGTCGATTCCCAGAATCAGGCCGAGACCCTCGATCGGCACGTGGCCGACCGCCGAAAGCGAGGCCGCCAGCACGATGAAGCCGCTGCCAGTCACGCCGGCCGCGCCTTTCGAGGTTAGCAGCAACACCCCAAGCAAGGTCAACTGATGGGTCAGGGACATCGGCGTATTCGTCGCCTGGGCGATGAAGAGGGCCGCCATGGTCATGTAGATGGAAGTGCCATCAAGGTTGAACGAGTAGCCGGTGGGAATCACCAGACCGACCACTGACTTTTTCACGCCCAGGCCTTCCATCTTTGCGATCATCCCCGGAAGAGCGGATTCCGACGACGACGTGCCGAGCACAATGAGCAACTCGTCGCGGATGTAGCGGACGAATTTCCAGATCGAGAAGCCGTGAAACCGGGCGATGAACCCGAGCACCCCGAACACGAACAGCAGACAGGTCAGATAGAACGATCCCATCAGCTTGCCCAGCGACCACAGGGAGCCCAAGCCATGTTCGCCCACCGTGAACGCCATCGCTCCGAATGCCCCGATCGGTGCGACCTTCATGATGAATCCGAGCATGCCGAAGAGCACCCGCGAGACTTTGTCGATGACCTCGAAGACCAGTGAATCGCGTCCGCCGCAGCGCTGGAGGGCGAAGCCGAAGAGCACCGCGACCAGGAGCACCTGGAGGATTTCGCCCTTGGCGAAGGCATCGACGATCGTGTTGGGAATGATGTTCAGCAGGAAATCCTGCGCGCTCTGCATCTTCCCCGGAGCCGTATAAGCCTCGATCTTGTGGGGATCGAGTGAGGCCAGATTCGAGTTCATGCCCGCGCCAGGCCGGACCACATTCACGATCACCAGCCCGAGGATAAGGGCCAGCGTGCTGACGACTTCAAAGTAGAGCAGCGCCAGACCGCCGGTCTTCCCAACCTTCTTCATGTCTTCCATCCCCGCGATGCCGGTGACCACCGTGCAGAAGATCACCGGCGCGATGATCATCTTGATCAGACGGACAAACCCATCGCCCAGCGGCTGCATCGCCTTCCCCGCCCCGGGATTGAAATACCCCAGCAGCACTCCGATGCCAATGGCCACGAGGACCTGGAAATAGAGGGACCGGTAGAGCGGTTTTCGGGTCATGCGATCCCGCATCGTATCTGTCTGGAATTCTTTGGCAATTCCGCACAAACGACCGGCCGTCCTCAACGAAAAAGCCGCGCTTTCGCGCGGCTTTTGAAGAAGTAGGGGCATGGCGGATGGAACCCACCGCCACCGGATCAGCCGATGACTTCCGGCCACTCGGTGTGGAAGAATTCGCCGCGCGGCTTGTCGGTGCGCTCGTAGGTGTGGGCGCCGAAGAAGTCGCGCTGGGCCTGCAGGAGGTTCGCGGGGAGGACTTCGCTACGATAGCTGTCGTAGTAACCAAGAGAGGCGGAGAACGCGGGCACCGGAATGCCGGCGAGGGTGGCCAGCGAGACCACTTCACGCCAGTTCTGCTGGAACTCATTGAGCAGGTCCTTGAAGTAGGGAGCCAGCATCAGATTGCTGAGCTCCGGATTGGCGCGGTAGCTGTCGGTGATGAAGTTCAGGAAGCGGGCGCGGATGATGCAGCCGCCGCGCCAGATGGCAGCGATCTTGCCAATGTCGAGGCCCCAGTCCTTCTCCTTGCCCATGGTGGCGATGAGGTCGAGCCCTTGGGCGTAGGAGATGATCTTCGAGGCGAAAAGGGCGTCGTGCACCTTCTTGACCAGCTCCGCCTTCTCGGTGGAGATCGCAGTCTTCGGTCCCTGCAGCTCCTTGCTGGCGGCGACGCGCTTGTCCTTCATGGAGGACAGGATGCGGGCTTCAACGGCGGCGTTGATGGTGGAAATGACGACGGCGTTTTCGACCGCGTTCATGATCGTCCACTTGCCGGTGCCCTTCTGGCCGGCAGTGTCGAGGATGAGATCGACGAGCGGCTTGCCGGTTTCCGGATCAACCTGGGCGAAGATCTTCGAGGTGATCTGGATGAGATAGCTTTCAAGGTCGCCTTCGTTCCAGTCGGTGAAGACGGTGGCGAGCTCGGCGGGGGTGAAGCCGGCGGCCTTGAAGATGTTATAGGCTTCGCAGATGAGCTGCATGTCCCCGTACTCGATGCCGTTGTGGATCATCTTCACATAGTGGCCGGCACCGCCGGGACCGATGTGGATCACGCAGGGCTCACCATCGACCTTGGCGGCGATGGATTCGAAGATCGGCTTCATCACATCCCACGTGGAAGCAGGGCCGCCGGGCATGATGGACGGGCCCTTGCGGGCACCTTCTTCACCACCGGAAACGCCGGCACCGATGAAGCGGAAACCGAGATCGCCGAGCCACTTGTCGCGGCGCTCGGTGTCGGTGTAGAGGGAGTTTCCGCCGTCGATGATGATGTCACCCTTGTCGAGAAGCGGGATGAGTTGCTCAATGACGGCATCCACGGGACCGCCGGCCTTGACCATGATCATGATCTTGCGCGGAGAAGCCAGAGACTGGACGAACTCCTCAAGGGACTTCGAACCAACCAGCTTCTTGTCCGGATTGGCCGCGACAAACGCGTCCGTCACGGAGGTGGTGCGGTTGTAAACCGAGACCTGGAAGCCGCGGGATTCCACATTGAGAACGAGATTCTGGCCCATGACGGCCAGACCAATGAGTCCGAAATCGCTGTTGCTCATGGTGTGATGAATTTTGAGAGGCGACGGGGGTGTAGGACACCTGTTGGCGGCAAGCAACCCCTTGTTGCGTTTCTCGTATGCATTTCCCACATTGAGACCGTGAATTTGCCGAATGCGATCACCCTCTCCCGCCTCATCCTGACCGTGGTTTTCGTGGTCGGGACGCGGGCCGGGCATCTGCCGGGGCACATCGTGGCCTTGGTGGCGTTCACCATCGCCGCCGCGAGCGACTGGCTGGACGGCTATCTGGCGCGGAAGCTGGGCCTGGTGACGCCGCTCGGAAAACTGCTGGATCCCTTGGCGGACAAGATCCTGGTGTGCTCGGCGTTCGTCTTCTTTTCCTCGAAAATGCCGGCCTATTGCCCGGTGTGGGTGACCTCGCTGATCATCGCCCGCGAATTCCTGGTCACCGGCCTGCGCCAGATCGCGATCGAAGCGGGCCAGGTCCTGGCAGCCGACAGCCTCGGCAAATGGAAGACCACCTTTCAGCTTACATTCTGCATCACCGGACTGGTATGGCTGACATTCCATGACGTGGAAACCCCAGGGACAGCGACGGCCTTCTGGGTGGAGCTGTCCAAGCCGGATGGCTGGCTGATGCAGCTTTCCCTATACGCGGCGCTGGCGCTGACCGTAATCTCAGGCACCAACTACGTTTGGAACGGGCGCCATTTGCTGAAAAGCTCAGGCCGCTGAGACGACGCGGCGAACTTCCGGGGCACCCTCGAGAATCGTCTCCGACAGCCGGTTCAGTCGGGTCCTAAGCGCCTTCCACGGTAGAGGGGCGAGGGCTGGGGAAAACCCATGGGCTTCCAGCCAGGAACCTAGCACCTCGAGATCGTTCACATCTCCTAGCAAATCCGCATATTCGACAAGCGACTTGTCCGCATCCTCTCCGAGATGATGAAGCGCGCCGATCCACGCCTTGAGCGCCTTGCGTAGTTCGTGGAGCTCGCTCGCACCGGGATGGTGGCGCACGGTTTTCAGTCGCTTCCGCAGTTGTTTGGCCAGATGGCGTCGGCCGGCCTCAACCCGCGCCTCAAGATCATCGGCGGCCAGCGCCAAAAGCGCGGTGCTGGCATGCTGTAGGCGGATCTCCTCCCACTCCACCGCCGCAGCCGGTGGCCGGCGGGTGGCGGACCTGGCGTGGACCCCGAGCAGCGCGCTGATCGCCAGCACCGAGGATTCCCCGGCATGCGGTCCTTCGGCCAACCCGAGACGGTGCCACGTGGTGCTGCGCGAAACCGAATCGCGGGGGGCACCCAACATTTTCCCCACAGCTCCCACCGCACGGCGGGCTGATTTGGGCACCCCCAGCAGGGTCATGCCGCCGCGAAGGGACTTCCCGAATTTCCGCAGCGCATGCGTCTCGTCCGCCACGCGGGTCTTCGCATCCAGTAATCCCCGCAGCCGCCGCGCCATCTCCTGGCAGGTGGTGACCAATCGTTCGCGCACTTCGGCGGGGCTCCGGAGTTGTTCCTTGTTCATCGGGAAAACGAATCGGGATGATCCAAGGCAAGCTAATGGGTCTCTCGCGACTTGTCAGCCATCGAAAACCACCCGACCATGCGTGCACACCTTTTGTCCGCCATCGCTATGAAAACATTGATCAAGAACGCGCGCGTCGTGTCTCCGGACCGTGAAATCGAAAACGGCGCCCTGTTGCTGGAAAACGGCCGCATTTCCGCGGTCTTCGAAGCCGGTGCCGCCCTGCCGCCCGCCGATACCGTCATCGACGCCGGGGGCCGCATCGCGATGCCGGGCTTCTTCGACATCCACTGCCATGGCGCGGACGGGCACGACGTCTGTGACAACTCGCTCGAAGCGATCCGCCACATCGCGAAGAAGAAGCTTCAGGAAGGCGTGACCACCTGGCTGCCCACCACCCTCACCCAGCCTCAGGACAAACTTGAGGAAATCGCCGGGAAAATCGCTGAGTACATGGCGAACCCGGAATTCACCCGTGCGCCCGGCGTTCACGTCGAAGGCCCCTTCATCAACAAGGAAAAGGCAGGAGCCCAGAATCCGGAATTCGTCCGGCTACCGAACTTTGGCGAGCTCAAGGCCTTCCATGACATCGCCCCGGCCCTGATCGTCTCCCTGGCTCCGGAAATGCCCGGTGCTCTTGATCTGATTCGCCAGGCCAAGGCCATCGGCATCACCAGCTCGGCGGCCCACACCTCGTCCACCGCCGCCCAGATTTTTGAAGCCAAGGCAGCCGGCCTCACCCACCTGACCCACTTCGGCAATGCGATGACGCCGCTCCACCATCGCGAGATCGGGGTGATCGGGGCCGGTCTCATCGACGACTCGATCAAGATCGAACTCATCTGCGACACCATCCATCTGGCTCCGGACATGCTGAAGCTGGTGTTCAAGCTGGTTCCCATCGAGCGCCTCTTGATGATCACCGATTCCATGGCCGCCTCCTGGATCGGCAATGGCGAGTGCCTCCTCGGCGGTCTCGAGGTGGTGGTGAGCGACAACGTCGCCCGCCTGAAGCACGGCGGTGCCCTCGCCGGCTCAGCCCTGCTCTACAACCACGGCGTGAAGAACGTCGTCGACATCACCGGTCTGCCGCTGCACCAAATCGTCAAAGCCACCTCATGGAACCAGGCTCAGTCGCTCGGCCTCGAAGGCTTTGGAAAACTGGAGCCCGGCTTCCACGCCGACATCGTCCTGCTCGACGACAACTTCGAGGTGTGGAAGACCCTGGTGGGCGGAGAAGTCCGGTGAATGCGGCCTCGCGACAAGCGGCCGGCCACGAGAGGATCGGCCGCTTCGCGCTCGGAGATGCGCTGAAATAACCTGGGAGGCCCTCAACGCTTGACCGGCGGCTTGGCCCCTTTGCTCCCTTTTTCACCAGGGCTGGCCGCGTCCTTGTAGGGCAGTTCAAAGTAGACCACGATCTTCACAGGCTTGGTCTTGTCATCCCCATCCACATCGTAAGCCACCAGGTTGATACGGGCATCCGCCGGATAGGTGGTCGCGGTTTCAGCGATGACGACCGGAGCCCCCTCGCCGCGGGTGGTGATCTTGTATTGGAGGATGCCTTGCTCGGCAGGCGGCAGCGGTACCAGGTGAGGGACATCCGCCGCCGGGGTCGAGGCAGGGACGTCCGTCGCCTCTCCCTTCATGGCCTGAAAGGTGATGGGAACCTTGGAGAAATTGAGAATGCGCAGACTGTTTTTTGGAAACGACTTCAGGCCGTTTTCATAGACCTTGACCAAGGGTGCCTTGCGCCAGCTCTTGGTCTCCGGATTGCGGACCATGAACACGGTCGTGTCCTCCTTGGTCGCAGGAATGGCGACCTTGATAAAAGGCTCGGCTCCCGCCTTCGGGGTGGCGAAGAGGGATAGTTCCGGCGCGCCATCATACCGGATGGTGGCCGCCGGGCTGTTCAACCCGAGGTTCAGGGGCGTGAGCTTCCCGCCCTCCCGGTAGTACAGAAGCAAGGGCGGGGTTTCGGACTCCGGGGTCTCCTTGAACACACGCTTGCCGTCCGGAGTGAGGTCATACTTCGGCTCCGGCACGTCTCCGATCGGCACCAGGGAAATGCGCGCTCCTCCTCCACCCGGCTTGCCTCCCGGGGCGGCCGGATCACCCAGGACGGGATAGGCCGGGACACAGATTATGATTCCCAGGCAAAGGCATTTGAGACGGCGCGACATGGGTCCAGCCTCCCACATTCCGGTGGAGCGGGCGAGAGGAATCGAACAAGCGCCCCGCTGGACCCAGGTCCCTGGAGCCAAATGAAACGAAAGCGGCCACCTGTAAAGGTGGCCGCTGAAGAACATCGGAATGCGAAATGCGGTATCCCGATCAGTGCGCCGGAGACGCCGGAGACGCCGGCGTGGCGGTGGAAGCGGTGCTCTTGTTGCTGGCTGGTTCCGGATCCTTAAAGGGAAGTTCGAAATAGACGGCAACTTTCACCGGCTGGTGCTTGTCCCTGCCGTCCGCCTCATAAATGACCAGATTGATCCGGGCATCCACCGGATAGGTGGTGGCGGTGTCCGCAATCGGAATCGGCCCTTCCTTGCCAAGGACAGCCGCGCGGTAGCTGAAGATTCCCTGCTCCGAATGAGGAAGGGGCACCAACCTGGTGTTGGTGTGGTTGCCCTGGCTGAAGGCGGGAACTTCGAACCACTGCCCCTCCATCGTCTGGACCCTCACCGGAACCCGGGCGAAGTTCATAATGCGCACGCTGTCCTTCGGAAAGGCCTTGAGCCCATTCTCATAAACCTCGAACAAGGATTGGAGACGCCAGCTTTTGGTGGTGCCATTGCGGACGAAAAAGATGGTGAGGTCCTCCGGATTTGGCGGGATGGGCACGGTCGCAAACGCCGGTCCGGTACCGTCCTTGGTTCCGAAGAGTTCCATATTTCCGCCGCCCGGAGATTTGAGGGTTTCGGCGGGCGTGTTCAATCCAAGGCTGACCGGTTTGAACTCGCCTTTGATCTTCACATACAGAGGCGTGGGTGGATACTCCGACTCTGGCGTAACCGATAACTGCCGCCTGTCACCTTTGACCGTGTAATCGGGAGAGGGTGGATCTCCGATGGCGACCAGGGAAACGCGAGGTTCCACCTTTTTCGAGGAGTCCGGCGTGCCGGAGGCGGCGGGAGCTGTCTGGGCGTTTCCCGCGCAGAGAGAGGCACCGAAGGCCGTCACAAGCAGCGTGGCCCGAAAATTGAGCATGATGGAGGTGCGCATGATTGGGATCATTCAGATTTCACTTGGATTCAGCCAGCGAAAATCAACGACCGTCATCCGACGTCCGAAGGTTTTGTTGACAGCCTGCATACTGCTGTTGGCGACCAACGCGAAGCTGGCGGGGTTCCGGATCGTCATTGGGTCGAGAGGGTTGTTCCCCGCCGCCGCACTGCCGGTCTTGGTGATCGTGGAGTTGAACAGGTAGTCGGCGGTGCGTTGGATGGTGGCTTCGCACCAGGCACGGGCGACGACTTTCCCGGTGCTGTCCCGCGAATCGCCATAGGTGCGGACCACGAAGGTGTCGCCGCGGGCGGTCATGTTCGGAGCGAGGGTCTGGAGCAGGTCACCTTGAGTCAGGTAACCGGGAGCTCCATAGGTTTTCCACTTGAAGAACGCGTTCACGTCCGAACTGTAGCAACCACTGCCGGCATTCGCGGTCAATCCGCCGCCGGCACTGTAACTGGTGGCATCCGAAGAAGTTTCCAGGGTGGTGTTCAAACCCGCCTTTTCAATGGCGGCCTGAAGGGAGCCGCAGTAAGTTTCATCGTCGAAGGTCGATGCACCAGCCGGAGCCAGGCGACGGTTGACGAAATCAGCGAGGCCGAGGAATGGTCCACGGGTCTTGACGACCGCAACCATGCTGGTGGCAAGGGATGAGATTTCGGCATCGGTAAGGGTACGGACGCCGGACCAGGCACCCGGAGATCTGACGCCAGCCGACAGCACCGAGGATGCAGGATACAGCAGGCGCGAGAAGGTGTTTAACGCGGTGCCGCCGGTCGCATCCGGACGACCAACCCGGTTCAAGGTCGAGAAAAACGCTTTCCATGCCTCCACACTGGTGGAGTTGATGTTGAAAGCCCCCTTGTTCATGAGGAAGTAGGATGCGTAATCGAACGGCTTGGTTCCGGTGAAGTAGGTCTTCATCGTGGTATCCGGAGCGTCCGGGCTCCTTTGGAGAACGAGGCGGGAGTTCGGCAAGTCGGAGGTCATGTTCCAGGTCACCGACCCGCTGCCACTGGGATCGTAGGGCACGGTGGACAGGAAATAGCGGTCAAACAGCATCTCGTTGACCATGAAGGCCGAGTCGTAAGCGAGCGTTTCGGAAGTGGCACCCTGGATCAGATCGCTCCAGTTGCCGCTACCGGGGGGGTTCGAGCTGAGCGTCGTACCCCAAGCGCCGCCTCCGTCCCCGTAGAAGGCGGCCTGCACGGTCTTGTCCCGGTCGCAGCGCGGCTCCGCGAGGGATTGGCCGACCACGTAAGTGGGCTGCCACCCTTGGAAGCCGAGCTGGGCGTGCTGGAACTGGGCCAGCGAGAATACGGGCATGCCGGCCACCGGCAGATCGAACATGGCGAAGGAATGAACCTGACTGTAATCATTGGGCATGCCGAAGGGCGAACCATGGGCCTTGCTGTTGGTGAAAGGCAGAGCCGCAGCCGGGTCTCCAAGCTGTGGAGACGCCCAGGGAAGGACGGTCGGCCCCGGAGAATAGTTGGGCCAGCCGTCAAAGAAGCAAAACGGGCTGCGGTGGATGTTGGTGGCGCGCACGTTGAAATTGCCGATCACCGCATTGTTATACTGGGCGCCCCTCGCGCCACCGTCGGCCGCGCCCCAATGGCCGGCGGCTGAAGCTTCGGCGGACTCGTCCATCCAGCGGAGGCGTCCTTCGTTGTACCAGAGCCGCGGAGGGTTGATGTTGGTGCGCTGGGTATAATCGGCGAAACCGACCGCCGCACGGTTGTTGGCTGGAAAGTCGTTATTGGGGAACACGTCCCACCAGGAGCACTGGCCCCGGCCACCGCGGTCCTGAAGGATCGAATCGATGGTGGCGCAGGAAGCAGACTTCACGATCGAATAGGGCATGGAACCCGTGGCCGCCTGCTTCAGACAGAACATTCGGCCTTCGGAATAGGCCGAGTTCACGTCGGTGGTGCATCCGTATGAGATATTTCCTGCCAGGGAGGTGACGAGGGCGTTCACGCTGAAGCCCGAATTGAAATAGAAGTTGTTCTGGCCGGTCGGGATATTCGCACTCAGCACGTTCGCGCCGACGTCGGTGCAGACATACTGGCTTGAATTGCCGCCAAGCTTGGTACCGGTGGATTTCGTGTAATCCGGCGAGAACACCAGGCATTCCCCGGGAGCCATGTCGATCCCATCCAGGGTGAAATACACCATCTTGTTGTTCTGCGGGTCGGCGTTTCCGGACGTGGCGTCGGCATACCACTTGCCGGAAACGGTGCTGCCGTCGGCAGTCGCGGGTTGGCCGCCGATCTTGAAGCCGTTGAGTCCCACCACCGAGGCACCCACCACGTAACGCGCCGCCTTGAGCGTGACGTTGTAAGGGTTCCACAAGGTCACCCGGGGATAGACGTGAAGACGGACACCGCGACCGGAGCCGGCGGTCCCGGTGGCATTCAAGTTCCGGTTGGGATCAAGGCTGGCGTCCCAGTTCACACGAACGTCTGCAAGTACCGGATGGATCGGCTGGGTCTGCTTCGTCAGGTCCATGTTATAGCCCTCACCCAAGGAATTTCCGGTTGTCGCAGCCCGGGAAACCGGGAACTGCGGGGAGATCGTGGCGTTGCCCAAGGTTCCCGTCACCTTGGTCCGGAGACCGTACCAGTTTTTTAAATGAGTGAAATTCGGTCCCATGGTCTGGTAATGGGCACCGGGCAGGATCGCGGTCCCGGCGGTGAGGCCGGTTTCCTGAATCCCGCTGACAACAGGAATGCCGGAGGGACTTTCCAGAAAGGAAGTGAGATCCTTCTTGAGGCCGCCATTGCGCACATCCGCCAGCACGCTTTGCGAAGTGGTGGTGACGTCGTGAAAATTCCGCTTTGGCGGATCGGTGGAGGACACCGCCAAGGCGATCGACTGACGGGAAAGCATCTTCTGCCGGACGGCCTGACTCTGGCCATCGATCGCGGCATAGGGAGTGGAGGTACCAGCCTTGACCTTGGCGAAGCCGGGACCATCGGCACCCGCGAGTCGGTAGTAACCCCCTTCAGTCAGGTTCGACGGGTTCGGAGTCTTGGTATAAGGAGACGCTTGGTCGATGCGGGCCTTCTGCGATTCATCCCCAACCCAGTAGCCGTAACCGCCAGTGGTGCCGCCGGTGGAACTGGTATTCAACAATACCAAGGGAACCTTGACTTGATCCGTGGAGGCGAAACCGGAGCCGAGTGTTCCTTGGCCCACCAGTTCGATTGTGTTATTGGTACTTCCCGGAGCGGGCACGGCGGTCGGAGAACCACTGACGAGCCAGCCAAGACGGAGGGAATTTTTCCAAGCGCCGTTGGACATACTCGCGTCGCTGGAGCGAAGGTCGATGAGATAGTTCGGATCGGTATGACCCCCGACCACAGGGGCCGTCGGGGTATTAAGCTTGGTCGTGGACCAAACGCCGGTCCAGCGGGTATTGGTGGTGGCCCCGGTGATGTCGGCGGGGGCGGTCACGCGCTGGTCGGGGCCCGCATACCGCTGGAGGTCGCCAATGGCCAGCATCAGCGCGAGCCTCGCATTTGCCCGGGCAACGGCCATCCCTGACGCGCTGTCAGCCGTGCGCAGGCTGATCGTGGAAAGTGACAACATTCCCAAGGCGAGGATGGTCAGGAGAACCATCATCATGAGCGTGATCACGAGGCTGAAACCTGCGTGCTTCGGCGGAGCTTTTCGAGCCGGTAGGCGGGGGTTATTATTCATGGCATGCAACTGAGCAAGTGGCAAAAAGGAGACGCTTGAAAAATCGCCGAAA
>Ga0265327_10002023_pt1 | contig 22864 bp, 19 predicted proteins | sample 41621metaG_FD_202089 | JGI IMG/M metagenome (GOLD analysis project Ga0265327, IMG submission 202089) | Rhizosphere microbial communities from Carex aquatilis grown in University of Washington, Seatle, WA, United States - 4-16-21 metaG | ecosystem: Host-associated > Plants > Roots > Rhizosphere...
GATCCGATCGCGGTCGAGGATGCGGACAACTTCGCCAATCCGGGCTACGTGCTGAGCACCAGCGACTACACCGGCAAGGCGATCCGCAACTATCGCTACGGCCCGATCACCTTCTCCGACGGCGGCGCCTGCGCCAGCGGCTGCCCGGTGCAGGCGACAGGGTCGGTGCAGATCGAATACGGCGGCGCGATGACCGTGCCCGGCAAGCCCTTCCAGCTGACCACCGCCAACGTGCCCTGAAGCCGACACGCTCCGGAGACCCACTCATGATCTCGGCCATCCTCACCCTCGGCGTCCTGGCACTGCTGGTGGCGGCCGGCTGGGTCATCGAGCTGGTTGCGCATCGCACGCCGCCGACACGCCTGCAGCGGCGGCTGGCGGCGGCACGGTCGGCATACGCAACGCGCGAGACCGGCTTCATGGGCTGACGAACAGCAGCGGCGGCGCAGGTTCCTGCGCCGCCGCTTCGTTTCGTTTCGTTCAATCGGGAGCGTTGCCGGAGGGCCGGTCCGCCGCCTCGCGCGCCAGCAGTCCGGCGCGCGACTGGCGGCCCCAGGTGCCGCGCCCGGTGAGGAACATCCACCATCCCAGCGCCGCGCCGGTGTGGCGCAGGATCTGGAAGGTGAAGGGCTCGATCAGCGCCGCGAGAAATGCCTGAGGCATGTTGACCTGCCGCTGCTGCCCAACCCAGCGCCGGTACAGGTGCACCGACCACAGATGGAAGAGCAGGTCGAGCACGATCTTCGCGCCGATCACGCCGGCCACCGGTGCCAGCACGCCGAGATCGCCTTGGGCCAGGTACACCAGCAGCAGGAAGAAGGCGGCCAGTCCGTAGAGCGGCTGCAGCGTGTCGATGGCCTTGACCGGCAGCATCGCGACGCCGAGCCATCCATAGCGCCGGTCGCCGACCATGGCGCGATACCAGTACTGCGTCTGCAGGAAACCGCCGAACCAGCGCCTGCGCTGGCGCAGGAAGGCGCCGGTGCTGCTCGGTGCATCGGTGTGGGCCTGCGCATCGCCCAGCACCCGCACCCGCCACGGAAGGCCGTGCGCCTGCGCATAGTGATGCAGGCGGTGGATCAGCTCGTAGTCCTCGACCAGGCAATCGGTGTCGAAGCCGCCGACCGCCCGCACCGCTTCCAGCCTGAAGCCGGCGAAGGCACCCGACACCAGCAGCAGGCCGTCCACGCGCATCCAGGCATAGCGCGACAGGAAGTTGCGGATGTATTCATAGGTCTGGAACCACTGGAAGCAGCGACCGCCCAGCGTGTGGCTGCACACCGGCGTGATGACGCCGGTGGCGGCCACCAGCTCGGGTTCGTCGGCGAAGGCGCGGCGCACCGCTGCGATGGCGTTCACGTCGAGCAGGGTGTCGCCGTCGACCGTCAGCACGGTCTCGGTGTCGATGCCGACGATCGCCGCGTTCAACGCCACCGCCTTGCCGCCGTGCGGCAGACGCAGCCAGTGCAGCGCCGGATACAGCGTGCTGGGTGCGCTGAGCCGGCCGAGCTCGGGCGCGACCAGGCCATAGCACGAGACCAGCAGTTCGGCCGTGCCGTCGGTCGAGCCGTCGTCGGCGATCACGATGCGGTCCGGGATGTCGGTCTGGCCCAGCAGCGCGGCCAGCGTGACCGGCAGCACCGCGCACTCGTTGTGTGACGCGACGATGACGCCCAGCGTGGTGCGCGGCCGTGCGCCAGCGGCCGGCGACGCTGGGGCCGGCCTCAGCAGCGCCAGCGTCTGCCAGCCGACGAAGAACAAAAGCACCGTGTCGTACAGGACGTAGGCCACGCCGACCGACCACGACCAGACTTCGTCGCTGCCGCGCCCCATCTGGTTGCCCTGCAGGAATGCCCGGCTGAAGAGCACGATCCACAGCGCCAGCACGGCGCCATGGATCAGGATGCTGCGCCAGGGCGTCGCGGGTCGGGTGATGCGCGGCGAAGCGGCGGCGAATGCGCGATGAAGGGCGTCGTTCAAGAAGGATTCCGGACGTTGGGAGAGTGGATACGCAAGCCGACATGCGGCGGATCAAAGAGCCCAGGGAATATTGGGACAATCGCCCCGCTTGCGGACAGAGTCGTTCGCGGCCCCAGAATTCCCCGATGCTCGCCGAAACCCGATACACCCGTCCTGCCATCGTCCTGCACTGGCTGATCGCGCTGCTGATGGCCATCAACGTCCTCATCATGCTGACGATCGACCACTGGCCCGACGACTGGGTGCGGCCCGCCGTCGACACCCACAAGTCGATCGGCATCACCGTGCTGGGACTGGTGGTCCTGCGCATCCTCTGGCGCTGGACGCACACCCCGCCGCCGATGCCCGACTCCTACGGGCGGACGGAGCGCCGCGCGGCACATGCGGCACACATGGCGCTCTACCTTGTCATGATCCTGCTGCCGATCACGGGCTGGATGCACGACTCGGCCTGGAAGGACGCGGCCGACTACCCGATGAAGCTCTTCGGCCTGGTGCCGTGGCCGCGCATCGGCTGGATCACCTCGATCGAGCCGGCCACCAGGGAAGTGCTGCACGACCGCTTCGGCGCCTGGCATGGCTGGGCCGGCTATGTGCTGTATGCACTCTTCGCGCTGCATGTGATCGGCGCGTTGAAGCACCAGTTCGTCGACCACGAACGCGAACTGCAGCGCATGCTGCCGTGATGCGGGGACCGGCCGCGCTCACCTGGCGGCGATCCGCGCGCCGCCGGGCCCCTTGCCGACTGCCGCGATCACTTCCCGCGTGAGCCGCGCCACCGCGTCCATGTCGCTGCGCTCGGTCCAGGCCGGTCCGAGGCGCGTGATCACCAGGTCCTGCGAAGGCACGATCACCACGTACTGGCCATAGCTGCCGCGGGCCATGAAGGCATCGGCCGGCATGCCGGCGCCGATCCGCAAGCGGGCGCCGGCGCCGCTGCCGCGGTTGCTCCAGAAGCCGGCCGCGTAGCCGTAGTCCTCGCTGCCCGGCGTCTCGCGCGCCGAGGCATCGACCCAGCCCGGCGGCAGGATGCGCTCGCCGCCGGCCATGCCGTCGTGCAGGAAGAGCAGGCCGAGCCGCGACCAGTCGCGCGCCGAGGCCCACAGGTGGCTGCCGCCGACAGGCGTGCCGGCGGCATCGAACTCCAGCACGGCATGCGCCATGCCGAGCTTGTCGAAGAGCTCGCGGTGGACGAAGGCCAGGGTCGCGGCCTGGCCGTCCGCCGAGGGCTCGGCCGCCTGCACCGCGTCGGCCACGATGCGCGACAGCAGGATCGTGTTGGCGTCGGTGTAGTTCCAGTGCGTGCCCGGCGGATGCGCCAGCGGCGAGGCGGCCGCGAAGGCCGCCATGTCATGCTCGACGAAAAGCAGCCGCGCGGCGGGATTGAACGGTCCGACGTCGTTGAGCGACTGGCCGGCATCGAGGCCGCTGGTCATGCGCAGCAGCTCATCGGGCGTGATCGCGTGGCGCGGATCGGCCGGATCGGACCAGGCGGCAATCGGCGCCGGCGCCTGCATGTCGAGCCGGCCCTGGCGCACCAGGATGCCGAGCAGCGCACTGGTCATCGACTTGGTCGCCGACCAGCCCGGCAAGGGCGTATCGACACCGACGCCGTCGGCATAGCGCTCGGCGATCACGCGGCCCCCATGCACCACCACCACCGCCTTGGTGTGGCGAAAGGGCGGCTGCGGCGCTTCTGCGAAGGCATGGTCGAGTGCGGCGGACAGGGCGGGATCGGTGGTCCGTACCGGATCCGGGCCGGCGATCGGCGGCAGCACAGGGCGCGTGGCTGCCGGCCGCGGGGGCGTGCCCGGGCTCCCGGCTGGTGATGCCAGCGTGCTCGCCTGTCCCTGCCACGAGGTGCCGGTGGCATTGATGCAGCCGTAGGGCGGCCGGTAGATGGCCCGGCTCTGCGCCATGCCGGCGAAGCTCGCGCGGACCTCGCCATGGTCGCGGTCGACCACCTGGTCGAACATCCCGGCCAGGGCGCCGCCGACCGGCGCGATCGCATCCCGATAGAAATCGTCGGGTGCCTGCCCGGCGACGAAGACCGCCGAACAGAGCTGATGGCTGACGTAGCCGGTCGCGACCGAAGCGGCGCGCTCGGGCGAGAACTGGCCGCAGCCGGCGAGCCAGGGTAGGCCGGCGGCGGCGACGGCCGCGACGGCGAGCAAGGGACGTTTCATGGTCGAGGGCCGTGAGGCCAGTGGCAGCCGGGATCGGCCGCGCCACTTTCCGCGCGCTGGCGCAGCCGGTCCTGCCGTATTCGAGCTTCGGCTAGCCGATTTCGGATTCGGCGAGTCCGGTGCGCGGCGCCGACGGCATTCCGGCGCCGGCGGTCGGCAGCGCGGGCCCCGGCGCAGGCTGCTCGGCGACCGGCAGGCCCGCGCCGCCCAGGCGCCTGAATTCGCTCGGCGTGACGCCGCTCTCGGCCTTGAAGGCGCGGTTGAAGGGGCCGAGCGACTGGAAGCCGGCGTCCATCGCAATGGTCAGGATCGGTGTTCCGGCCTGCGCCGGATCGGCCAGCCAGCGCCGCGCATCGGCCAGGCGATAGCTGTTGAGGAAGGCGCTGAAATTGCGGTGACCCAGGCCCTGGTTGATGAGCCTGCGCAGCCGGTGCTCGGGCAGCCGCATGCGCTCGGCGAGCGCGCCGACGGTGAGATTCGGCTCGCGATAGGCTCGCTCGAACGCCATCAGCGATTCGAGTGCGGCAGCCTGCTGCCGATCGACGGGAAGAAGAAGTCCGACTGCCGGGGCGGGCGCGTCCGGCGCGGCCGGTGCATCCGGCGCATCGAGGACAGCCGAAGGGCCCGCAGGCGCGCGCTCGTCGTCGACCACCGCCGCCAACAGCCGATCCGCACCGCCGCGCAGCAGCTTCCAGCCGAAATAGAGGCTGAGGATCGCGGTGCCGGCGGCGTTGGTGGTGCTGGCCACCACCGCATGCATCGTCAGCCCGGACGCCAGCGCGGCCAGCAGTTGCGCCAGCGTGTAGAGCGCGGTGGTCGCGACCACCAGGGTGCGCAGCCGGCGCCGGCCTTCGACCAGGTCGTTGCGCCAGTCCGCGAGCGACTGCCCGATCGCCAGCAGCGCCCAGACGACCGGCGACAGGCCGAGCAGCCATCCGCTTGCCGCCAGCCAGGGCAGGGCTGCCGGCGCCTGCGGCGCCTCGCAGGCGAAGACCCCGACCACAGCCAGCGCGGCCCAGGCCGCGGCATGCCAAGGATGCGGCGCGAACTCGTCGTCGAAGAGCGCGCGGGTGAAGAGCCAGAAGACGAACATGCTGCCCGCCGACAGCGCGGCAACGAGCGCGCGCACCAGATCCGGCGCCGCGCCGAAGCCCGGCGTCGACCCCAGGGTGGCGGCCGCCACCGACAGGGCGAAGCCGGCGCCGATGCGGGCAGCCCTTGCCCGCGGATGGTCGCGCCACAGGGCGGCTGCGGTCAGCAGCAGCACGGCAATGCTGGCGCCGCGCAGCAGCAGGTTGAGGGTCGGCTCGGAGGTCGGCATGGCGGCGGGCGGGTGGCGGCCAATGTAGAGGCAGATCGCCCGCTCCGCAATCTCGGCGGGCGGGCGGCAGCCGCTGATGGCCGGGTCGCGAGCATGCCGATCCCGTCGCATCACCTGGTGGATTCGCCAGGCATCGACGTCGCGAAACCACGGAATTGCTTCTGCGTGTATCTCCTACGAAAACGCGGCTTCGCGACGTACCCAAGTCGCACGCGGCCGCGTCACACCATGCGCCGATCCACCCATACAAGGAGACGCGATGACACCAGCGGAATACGCGGCAGCCTACCCGGCCGGCATGCAACCGGTCCTGCAAGAACGAGTCGCGCTTCCCGAGACGAGCGCCAGCGGCGTGTCGTGGGGCGCGATCCTCGCGGGCGCGGCCGGTGCCGCGGCGCTCGCGATGCTTCTCCTGATGCTGGGCGTCGGGCTTGGCCTTTCGTCGATCTCGCCGTGGGCCGAACAGGGCGTCGACGCCAGGACCGTCGGCGTGGCGACGATCGTCTGGCTGAGCTTCACCCAGCTCGCTGCCTCGGGCATGGGCGGCTATCTGGCCGGCCGCCTGCGCACCAAGTGGGCTGGTGCGCATACCGACGAGGTGTATTTCCGCGATACCGCCCACGGCTTCCTGGCCTGGGCCATCGCGATGCTGGTCACGGCCGCCATGTTGACCGGCGCCGTCGGCGCGATCGTCGGTAGCGGGGTGCAGGCCGGTGCTTCATTGGCAGGCGGCGCGGCGGGCGCTGCGACGGCAGCGGCAACGGGTGCCGGCGCCACTGCGCTCTCGTCGAATGACGGCGGCGGCAATGGCATGAATGGCGGCTCGATGGGCTATTTCGTCGACTCTCTGTTCCGCAGTGCCGCTGGGCCGTCGTCGCCGACGGCTGCTGCGCCGGCGCCTCAGGACGGCGCCGCCGCGCCGAACGCCGGCACGCCGGCTGCACGCCCCGCGCCCATGCCTTCGGCCGAGGTGGCACGCATCTTCGCCAACAGCCTGCGCACCGGCGCGCTGCCGGCCGACGATGTCCACTACGTCGGGCAACTGGTGGCGCAGCGCACGGGCATCAGCCAGCAGGACGCCGAGAAGCGGGTCACCGACACCTATGCCAAGGCCCAGGCCAAGCTGCACGATGCAGAGACCGCTGCCCGCGATGCGGCGGACAAGGCACGCAAGGCGTCCGCGTACGCGACGCTCTGGATGTTCATCGCCCTGCTGATCGGCGCCTTCGTGGCCAGCCTGGCAGCGACCTGGGGCGGTCGTCGGCGCGATCTCTGACGGCAGCCGCACCAACGACACCCATCACATCCACATCAACGGAGGCAAGAATGCGTTCACTGCTGCTCTTCTTTCTAGGCGTGCCGATCCCGATCATCATCCTGATCGCGCTGTTCGTGCATTGAGCCGACGTGCGACGGCGCGCGCCGCCGTCAATCCAGTTGGCAAGGCCGCCTCAGTGCGGCAGCACCTGTCCCAGGAATGACCGCAGGCGCGGGCTCTGCGGCCGCTCGAAGAATTCTTCGGGCGGCGCGCTCTCGATGACCTGGCCCTGGTCCATGAAGATCACCCGGTCCGCCACGCGCCGCGCGAAGCCCATCTCGTGGGTGACGATCATCATCGTCATGCCTTCGCCGGCCAGTCCTTCCATGGTCTGAAGCACCTCGTTGACCATTTCCGGATCGAGCGATGCGGTCGGTTCGTCGAAGAGCACCACCTGCGGCTGCGTGCACAGCGTGCGTGCGATCGCCACACGCTGCTGCTGGCCGCCCGAGAGCTGCGCCGGATGCTTGTGCGCATGTGCGAGCAGGCCGACCCGCTCCAGATAGTGCATCGCCCGTTCGGTGGCTTCGCGCCGGCTCACGCCATGGCCCCAGACCGGTCCCACCGTGAGGTTCTGCAGCGCGGTCATGTGCGGGAACAGGTTGAACTGCTGGAACACCATGCCGACCTTGCGATTCAGCGCCAGCCGGCTGGCCCGGGTGATCTCGTCGGCGCCGACCTCGATGCCGCAGACATTCAGGCGGCCCTGCTGGAAGGGCTCCAGCAGGTTCACCGTGCGCACCAGCGTCGACTTGCCCGAGCCCGAAGGTCCGCAGACCACGATGCGTTCGCCGGGCGCCACCTGGAGTTCGATGTCGCGCAACGCGTGGTAGTCGCCATACCACTTGTTGATGCCGTCCATGCGCACCATCGTGGCCTTCGCATCGGAGGAGTTCGTAGTCATTCGTCGTTCCAGAAGGCGTCAGCGTGCGGCCTCGAGCCGGCGGCTGTAGTGCGAGAGTCCGAAGCAGACCAGGAAATAGGCCAGGGCGAGGAACACATGGCCGGAGGTCAGGATGTTCGAATCGCCGGTCCAGTCGGGCGACTTGGCGCCATTCTCGACCGCGCCCAGGAAATCGTTGACACCGATCACCGACAGCAGGGTGGTTTCCTTGATCACCGCGATCATGATGTTGACCAGCGCCGGAACCACCGCGCGCACCGCCTGCGGCAGCACGATCAACGCCAGGGTCGCGAGGCGGCCCAGGCCCACGGTGGTCGCGGCTTCGAGCTGGCCGCGGCCGATCAGCTGCAGGCCGCCGCGAAACACCTCGGCGGCCAGCGCCGCGTTGAAGAGGGCGAAGGCGGCCAGCGCCCGCACGAAGAGGTCCAGCTTCAGGCCGGGCGGCAGGAACATCGGCAGCAGCGTGGCCGCGATGAACAGCACGACCAGCAGCGGCACCGAACGCATGCCCTCGACGAAGGCGGTACAGAGCCAGCGCACCACCGGCAGCTCCGATCGGCGGCCCAGCGCCAGCAGCAGGCCGAGCGGCAGGGCGGTGGCGAAGGTGGCCAGCGTCGCGACCAGCGTCAGCAGCAGGCCGCCCCAGCGGGTCGGCGGCACGAAGGGCAGCACGCCCGCGCCGAGCAGCAAGGCGAAGAAGGCGAGCGGCAGCAGCAGGAAGCCCAGCAGCACCCGGCGCAAATCGGCGGTGTGCGGACGCCGCACCACCCAGATCCAGAAGACGGCGAAGCCGGCGAAGCAGCTCGCGGCGCGCCACAGCTGGTCGGACGGATAGTCGCCGACCAGCCAGGGCTTCCAGCGCGCGATGACGAAGGCCCAGCAGGCGCCCTGGTCGTCGGTGCAGGCCTGGCTCGAGTTGCCCAGCCAGTGCGCATTCAGCACCGCCCATTGGAAGAAGCGCCAGGCCAGCGGCAGGAGCAGCACCAGCACCGCCAGCAGGGCGATGCTCATCGCCGGGCTCGACAGCCAGGCGCGGCGCCAGCGCAGCGGCGTGGGCAAGGTAGCGACCGGCGCGCCGCGCGCTTCGACCAGGGCCACGCGGACGAAGCGGTTTGAATCGGTGTCGCTGCTCATCTTCGCTCTCAGCGTCCCTGCGTTCGCAGCAGCCGGCGGTTCGCGAGACCGACCAGCAGTGCAATCGCCAGGTTGATGAGCGCATACAAGAGCACCACCAGCGCCATCGCCTCCAGCGCCTGCCCGGTCTGGCTCAGCACGGTGCCGCCGACGATCTGCATGATGTCCGGATAGCCGATCGCCGCCGCAAGAGAAGAGGCCTTGGCCAGCGTCTGGTACTGGCCGGCCGCCGGCGGCAGGGCCAGCCTCAGCGCCTGCGGCAGCGTCACCAGCAGCGCGGCGCGCAGGCCGGTCAGCCCGACCGTCGCCGCCGCCTCGGCCTGGCCGCGCGGCACCGAGAGAATGCCGGCGCGGAAGATCTCGGCCAGGAAGGTGCTGTTGTAGATCGACAGGCCCAGCGTCAGCGCGATGAGTTCGGGCAGCACCGCCAAGCCGCCGCCCACGTTGAAGCCCTCGGCGCTCGGCCGATCCAGACCGAACTGCCCCTGCATCAGGACGAGCGGCGCCAGGCAGCATAGGAGCAGCCCGAGCCCGGCGACAGCCATGGCGATCGGCCCCGCGGCGCGGGCGCGCAGTGCACGGCGCAGCGGCATGAAGAGCGCGGCGAAGGCCCCGATGGCACCGAGCAGGCCCCAGGCGCCGGCTGCCGTCATCAGCAGGCGCGGCAGGAAGAGCCCGCGGTTGTTGAGCAGCACCGGGCCCAGCTCGAAGCTGTCGCCCACGCCCGGCAGCAGCGCCAGCGCCGAGAAGTACCAGAAGAAGATCTGCAGCAGCATCGGTATGTTGCGGAAGACCTCCACGTAGATGCGCGAGGCGCCGCTGATCAAGGGATGCGCGCTCAGCCGGCCGAAGGCCGCCAGCAGTGCGATTCCCGTGCTGATGAGGCCGGCCAGCACGATCACCAGCAGCGAGTTGAGCGTGGCGACCAGGATCGCGTCGCGATAGCTCGACGTCGGGCCGAAGGGGATCAGCGACTGGGCGATCTCGAAGCCGGCCTCGCCGCGCAGGAAGCCGAAGCCCATCGACACGCCGAGCGCGCGCGCATTGCCGATGAAGTTCGAGACGCCATGCCACAGCAGCCAGGCCACCGCCGCCAGCAGCAGCAACTGGCCGAGCTGCCCCGGCAGGCGTTCGATCGAGAAGGCGCGATGCGACTTCGCGCGCGGACGTGGCGTCATGCGCAATTCGAGGTCGCGTTCGGCGCCCGGGCTTTCACGCCGCAAGGTTCATCGGACAGGAATTGCCATCATCAGCCCGCCGTTCGAAACCAGCGCGTTGCGGCCGCGTTCGAGGCGCAGCGGCGTCTTCGGGCCGACGTTGCGGTCCCAGATCTCGCCGTAGTTGCCGACCGCCTTGACCGCCTGGTAGGCCCAGTCGTTGTTGATGCCCATCTTGCTGCCGAAGTCGCCGGTGACGCCGAGCAGGCGCTGCGCATCCGGGTTCTGGCTGCCGCGCTGGGTGTCGACGTTGGCTTGGGTGATGCCCTGCTCCTCGGCCGCCACCAGCGCGTTGAGCGTGAAGCGCACCACCGCTTCCCAGCGCGGCTGGCCCTGGGCGACGATCGGGCCGATCGGCTCGTTGGACACCGTCTCGGCCAGCACCTTGAAGTCGTCGTGGTTCGGCAGGGCCGCCAGGCGCGCGGCCAGGCCGGAGCGGTCGTTGATGGCCGCGTCGCAGCGCTTGCCCACGAAAGCGTCCCAGGCCTGCTCCTGCGAGGCGAAGGTCACGATCTTGTACTTGAGGTTGTGGGCACGGAAGTAGTCGGCCACGATCAGCTCGGAAGTGCTTCCCTGCGCGGTGCAGATGGTGGCGTTGTTCAGGTCGGCCAGCTTGTTGGCCTTCGACTTGGTGGTGACCGCGAAACCCTGGCCGTCGAAGAACATCACCTTGGCGAACTTCAGGCCGCTGACGTCGCGGCTCTGGGTCCAGGTGAAGCGGTGCGTCAGCACGTCGACCGCGCCGGTGGGCAGGCCGGCGAAGGCGGTCTTGAGGTCCATCGGCACCAGCTGCACCTTGTTCGCGTCGCCCAGCGTGGCGGCGGCGATGGCCTTGCACATGTCGATGTCGAAGCCCTGGCGCTTGCCGGCGTTGTCCTCGGCCGAGAAGCCGGGCGCGGCAAGGGTCACGCCGCACTTGACCACGTCATGCGCCTTGACGTCATCGAGCACGTCGGCGCGCGCGGCGCCGGCCAGTGCCGCGCATGCGGCCAGGCCGAGCAGGACTTGTCGGCCCGGGCGGGTTGCTTTGAAATTCATTGGCTTTGTCTCCGGCTTGTCTCGTCGTGGGGGGAAGCTTCTTGGCGAATCCCTTCGGCATGGCGATTTCGCAGGCGGCGCTCGATTGGCGGCGGCAGTGTAGCAGCCCGGTATGACGCGCGGGCGCGGCTCAATCGGCAGTCTCCCAGGCGCCGGTAGCCGGATGCGGGCGCACCCGCCGGCCGCCGAGGCGGACCTGTTCTTCATGCAGCCGCGATGCCTCGAGCGCATCGACATCGAAGTCCACGCCCAGCGCTGCGGCCACGCCGGCGTGCTCGATCGGCAGCTCCCAGCTCAGGAACACCTGGGTGTCGTCCCGGCCGGACGCGAAGTCCGACATCTCGAAGCCGCTGGCGTGACGCGCGATCACCGCATGAGGCTGGGCCGTGTCGAAGAGCACCGCGGTTCCGCGGCAGAGCGGGATGCGCCGCCCGATGGCCGGGAAGTGCAGGTCCAGGCCCTTGTCCTCGCTCAGGAAGAGATTGCAGAAGGCGGCAGCGCCGTAGTGCTCGGCATCGAAGTGATAGCGCGCGCCGCGGCAGGCCATCAGCGCCGGCTCGCAGGCGTCGAGCAGGCCATCGGGTGCGAAGCGGCCGGCGCTCCATTCTTCGGTTGCCTGCAGGCAGCGCCGCAGCCCGGGCCAGCGCATGCGGGTGCGTGCGAGCGGCATCGGCTCGACATCGCCCGGTTCCAGTCCCAGGCGCTGCAGGATCTCGCGCTGCCAGTCCGCTGCCATCGCGGCCGGGGCTTCGGGAATGTCGAGCGTGGCGAATGCAAGGGCCGCGCCGACGCCACGGCTGCGCATCCCTTCGCCGCTGCGGTAGTGGCAGGCGAGGCCTTCGGGTGGCGCGGCGCCGTTCATCTTCTTGCCGGACATCCGCTAGCGAAAGCCTTCCTGCCAGTGCGCATAGTTGCGATTGGTCATCTCGGGATTGCGGTTGACCAGCGGCCGCCCATGGAGAGGATGCAGCAGGCTGCGCACTTCGTGCTCGATCATCGCCAGCGGCGCCTTGCTGCGCGGGTCGACGATCTGCCTGAAGCGGTACTGGAAGGCGTCGTCCTCGCTGGTGATCAGGCCCAGGGCCTCCAGGCGTCCATGCGGCCCCGAGAAGTCGGCGACGTAGACCTGCACATGGTGGCCGTCGTAGTCGCGCGACGGCTCATCGCATTCGCGATAGACCAGCGTCTGGCCGGGGCCGACCACGACGCTGGCGAACGCGCCCGCCGCATCGGCCTGCGCCTGCGCCAGTGCGCCCATCACTTCGCGATAGAAGGCTGCGATGCCCTCCGCCGTGCCGCGCGCCACTTCGAGTTCGATCGAAGGCATGCCCAGGCGCAGTCGCGGAAAGCGTTCCGAAGGCTCGTGGATGCGGAAGCGATTGCCCCAGGGGCATGTCGCTGCGACATGGTCGTCCTTCGCCTCGAAGCCGAAGCGGCTGCCGGCCAGGAGCGGTGCGACCCGGGCCAGCCGTTCGAGCAGCGCGGCGCGATCCGGCATCACCAGCGTCACGCTGCCGCGCAGCACCATCGGGGCGCCGGTCGGCATGTGGACCTGGTTGCGGCCGACATTGATCCACATGTTGCCGATGCCGGTGAACAGGTAGGGGTCGCGCGTCAGTCCGAGCCCCATGACGTAGAACACGGTGGCCAGCTGCTGGTCGGGGATCTCGACGTTGAGATGCTCCAGCAACACGATGTTGCCGGTGTCGCCGAGCTTGCGGTCGAAGTCTTCGTTGTTCATGGCTGGGTCTCCAGTGCTTGCCAGGCATTGTTGCGTGCCGAGGCGAACAGCGCCTCGATGGTGCGCAGCGTGCCCAGCGCGTCCTCGATCGGCCAGCTCGGTGCAGGCTGCCCGAGCAGCAGGCGCGAGAAGCGCTCGACCTGCAGCAGGTAGTGGTCGACCGGCTCGAAGTCGAAATGCTCGGTCGGAAAGGCGCCGACGCTGCCGGCATCGCCCACCTCCAGCCTGCAGGCGGTGGGCCGGGCATGCGCGAAGCCGAAGTTCATCCGCGCCCAGCCGCGCGAGCCGAGCACCGAGAACTGCTGGTGCGTGCCCCAGGCATCCGAGCCCGATTGCGTTCCGACGGTGAAGGCCGCATGCCGGTCTCCGTAGTCGAGCAACGCGCTCGAAAGCCGGTCGATGCCGAAGGAAGGATCGCGGTCGAGCGTCGCGACCACGCGCAGCGGCGGCCGCTTGAAGACCAGGTTGCAGGCGCTGATGGCGTAGGAGCCCAGGTCGTACAGCGCGCCGCCGCCGGCCTGCGGGTCGTTGCGCACATCCTTCGGATCGAGGAACTGCTTGGCCAGCGTGACGTGCACGCCGCGCACCTCGCCGATGGTGCCGGCACCGATGATCTCGTCGAACCGGGCCCATTGCGGATGGTTGCGGAAGGCGAAGGCTTCCTCGATGTGCCTGCCGCTGCGGTCGCGCTCGGCGCAGAGCCGGGCCACCTGCTCGGCGCTGATGCACAGCGGCTTCTCGCACAGCACGTGCTTGCCGGCCTGCATCGCGCGCAGGGCCCATTCGAAGTGCAGCTGGTTGGGTAGCGGCAGGTAGACCGCATCGATCTCGGGGTCGGCCAGCAGGGCCTCGTAGCCAGCATGCAGGCGCGGAATGCCGAACTCCTGCGCCACCTTGCGGCCCTTCTCGGGGTCGCGCGAGGCCAGCGCCTGCAGGGTCGCGTTGCCGGCGGCCCGGATGGCCGGCATGGTCCGGCCGGTGGCGATGGCGGCGGCGCCGAGCACGCCCCAGCGGATCCTGGAGGTCATGGTCTGTTCCTGTGTCGCATGCGCGCAGGCCCGGCCGGCTCAGGCCAGCATGAAGCGCAGCACCATCTCGACCACGTTGTCGCGCCGCGCGCGCAAGGCAGCCCGCGCCTGCGTGTCGCGCCGGTAGATCAGTCCGAAGGTGTGCTGGTTCGAGACGTTGAAGAAGGTCAACGCCGAGATGGAGGCATGGATGTCGATCGGATCCAGCCCGGGCCGGAAGAGCCCCGCGGCCAGCCCGCGCGCGTAGATGCGGGAGACCGCGTCGATGGCCGGCATGTTGAGCTGGCTGATGGTCTCGCTCTGGCGCAGGTAGGCGCCGCGCTCCATGTTCTCGACCATCACCAGCCGGATGTAGTCCTGGTTGCCCTGGTGGTGGTCGAAGGTGAAGACCACCAGCCGGCGCAGCGCGTCGACCGGCTCGAAGTCCTCCAGTCGCTGCGCCGATTCGATGGCGCGCATGCGCCGGTAGGCTTCTTCGAGCACGCGGAGGTAGAGGCCCTCCTTGTTGCCGAAGTAGTAGTAGATCATTCGCTTGCTGGTGCGCGTGGCGGCGGCGATCTCGTCGATGCGCGCACCGCTCAGGCCCTTCTCGGCGAATTCGTGGGTCGCGACCTCGAGGATCTCGGCCATCGTGCGGCCCGGATCGTTGGTGCGATGGGGCGAGGCTTGCGCCTTCGGGGCCGCGCCGGTGCGCGACGCGGCGCCGCGCGAGACGCGGGCCGGCCTGGCTTCAGGAGATGCGTGTGGAGCCATGCTCTGGACTGGGTTCGGCCAGCGGCGCGCTGCTGCCTTCCTACTTCTTGCCGTCGGCTTCCTTGACCGCGGTCTGGATGCCGTCGATCAGCTTCGTATCGATCTTGGTCTTGAGGAAGTCGATCACCGGCGGCTGGGCGGCGCTGCGGAACTGGTCCAGCTCGGCGGCGGTCGGGGTATAGACCGCGACGCCCTTGTCGGCCAGGGTCTTGTTGCCGTCGGCGGTGAAGGCGCGGTTGGCCTTGCGCTCGGCGGTGCAGGCGGCCTTGGCCGAATCGGTGACGACCTTCAGCAGGTCCGGCGGCAGCGACTTGTAGAACTTGTCGCTCACCACGAACCAGTCGATGCCGTAGTTGTGGCCGTCGAGCGTGACGTTCTTCTGCACTTCGTAGAGCTTGGCGAAGATGATCGTCGGGACCGGGTTCTCCTGGCCGTCGACCACGCCGGTCTGCAGCGCGGTGTAGAGCTCGGGGAAGGCGATCGGCGTGGGCTGCGCGCCGAGGGCCTTCATCTCGGTGACGTAGAGCGGCGTCTCCTGCACCCGGATCTTCATGCCCGACAGGTCCTTGGGCGAGTGCACCGGCGTCTTGCCGGTGCTGAAGTGGCGGAAGCCCACTTCGCCGAAGCACAGGTTGTGCATGCCGGTGGCGGCGTTGAACTCGGCCGACAGCTTGTCGCCGAAGGGGCCGTCCATCACCTTGTCGGCCACCTCGGCGCTGGGGAACAGGTAGGGGATGTCGGTGACCATCGCGCCGGGATAGAAATTGGCCATCACGCCGGAGGCCAGGCCGGCCTGGATGAAGCCGTTCTTGACGCCTTCGACCAACTCGCGCTCGCCGCCCAGCGCGCCGGCGCCGAAGATCTGCACGTCGATGCGTCCGCCGCTGCGGGCCTTGACCTCCTTGGCGAAGGTGTCGGCCATCACCGCCTTGCGCGAGGTGCCGAGGTCGACCGAATCGGAGTGCGCGAGCTTCAGCACGATCTTGGTCTGGGCGGCCGCCATCGAGGCGGCGCAGCACAGGATCGCCGCGGCGGCGACGGCGGGCAGCAGGCGGGACGAGGGCTTCATGGAATGGATCTCCGTTGTGGTTGGTGGTCGAGCAGAAAAGAACTCAGCATGCGCGGCGCCGTGCAGGAATCAGAGCGCTGCGGAGCAAGCCGTGCCAGGGCACCCGCGGAACCGGCTCTGCCGGGCCGCACGGTGCGCCCCCTGCAAGTGGGTTGGCGAAGCGACACGAAGTGCGTGCAGCCTGGGGGTGGGTCATTTCAGGTTGAATGCGTGCGGGAGCGCCAGGCTGATCGCCGGGAAGAGCGCGATGCAGACCAGGCCGATGAGCAGCACCGCCAGGTAGGGCAAGAAGCGCGGCGTGACCTTCTCGACCGTGGTGTCCATCACCGAGCAGGTGACGAAGTAGCACACGCCGAAGGGCGGGATGAAGGTGCCGATGCCCATCGAGATGATGATCACGATGCCGAAGGCCATCGGGTCGATGCCGTAGCTGCGGGTGAGCTGCAGCAGCATCGGCCCGAAGATCAGGAGCGATGGCAGCCCTTCGAGGATCGAGCCCATCACCACCATCAGCACGATCGAGAAGGCCACGAAGGCGAAGGCCGATCCGCCCAGCAGCGCCAGGAAGTCCCCCACCACCGACTGCAGGCCGCTGAGCGCCAGCGTCCACGAGAAGGCGCTGCCCGCGCTCACCATGAACAGCACCATGCCGGCCATCGCGCCGGAATCGGCCAGCGTGGTCACGAAGCTCTTGAGGTTCATGCCGCGGTAGATGAAGACCGACACCACGATCGAGAACACGACCGCGATCGAGGACACCTCGGTGGTGGTGGCGATGCCGCCGACGATGCCGATGATCAGGATGATCGGCACCAGCAGCGCCGGCAGGGCGCGCACGCTGAGCCGGATGCGCTCCGCGCCGCTGACGGCGGGGCAGCGCGGCCAGTCGAACTTCCGCGCGCGCCGCGAGATCATGATCATCAGGCAGACGCCGAGCACCGCCGCCGGCACCACGCCGGCGACGAAGAAAGTGGCCACCGACAGCGTGGTGATCGAGGCCAGCACCATCATCACCAGGCTGGGTGGGATGGTCTCGCCCATGATGCCGGCGGCCGACAGCACGGCGCCGCTTTCGGCCGGGTCGTAGCCCTGTTCCTTGAGCATGCCCTTGAGCGTGGTGCCGACCGCGGCGACGTCGGCGATCTTCGAGCCCGAGATGCCCGAGAAGATGTACATCGCGATCACCAGCGCCTGCAGCAGCCCGCCGCGCATGCGCCCGACCATCGCGGTGACCCAGTCGGCCAGCGGCTTGGTGAGGCCGCCATCGGTCATCACGTTGCCGGCCAGGATGAAGAAGGGCACCGCCAGCAGGATGAAGCTGCTGATGCCGTTGGACATCGCCAGCGACACCGCCATCGGATCCTCGCCCGAGCTGAACAGCATGATGTAGGCGGTGACCGAAAGCACATAGGCGATCGGCACGCCGGCGAACACCAGGAACAGCAGCAGCACCAGCCCGAAGCCGATGCCGGCGCTGCCGATCCACGGGCCGGTGAAGTCGTTGACCAGGAACCAGGCCAGCGCCAGGCCGCCGACCGCCAGCGCGGCGACGATGTTCTCGCGGACGGTGTGGCGGCGCAGCTCGGCCAGGGCGAAGACCACGGTCAGCGCCATGCCGATGAAGAAGGGCAGGAGCGTCCACGACTTGGGGATCTGCAGCACCACCGTCAGGTTGGTCCAGGAGTCGTGCCACATCGGCCAGGCGTAGCGCAGGCCGATCAGCGCCACCGCGATCACGAAATAGTGGCGCGCGCATTCGACCGTCTCGTGCCAGCTGGCGGGCAGCCTGTCGATGCCGAAGCGCACCACCAGGTGCAGCCCGCGGTGATAGGCGATGGCGCCGCCGATGAAGGCCAGGCTGGTCAGCGCGTATTCGGCCACCTCGTTGGCCCAGACCAGCGAGGTATTGAAGAGGCCTCGCATCGCGGTGTTGCCGAACAGCAGCACCAGCTCGACGAACAGCACCAGGGCCAGCAGGATGTCGAAGCTGCGCTCGACGCCGTGCGAGAAGCGCTGGTGGGGCAAGGACAGCTCCGCGGACGCCTCGACGCCCAGGGCGTGGCGCTCGGCGTTCGCGGCTGCTGGGTTCATCCTTTGTCTTCCTTGTTTGGTCGCGCCTCGTGCGCCGCGCGAGCAGAAATGTACGAACTGGTTAGTGTCTCCGCCATCCCGACTAACCCTGAGGCGGCCGGCCACGCTGGCCTGCATCCCCAATGTGAACTACGCCGCATGCCCGGTTGCGGCGCCCGGGCCCTGTTCGTACGCTCGGCGGCAGGAACTGGAACCGGCCCTCGACGGCCGATATGACGCGCATGAAGTGCCTTGCCCTGCTGGCCATCGTCGGCGCCGCCACCCTCGCGGGCTGCGGCGGGATCTCGCCGTCCACCTACGAAAGCCGCCACATCGCCTTTCCGCTGCCCAGTTGCACCGAGCAGCGGCTGGAGGCGGCGCGCAAGGCCTATGCCTCGCAGGACGCGGTGCAGCTCGACCCGGGCTGGGTCTGCGTCACCCGCACCCGAGCCAGGATGGAAGAGGACGACCGGTTGGCGATGCAGGGCGTCAAGCCGGCGGATGACGCCGCGCACCTCGAGGCCGGCTCCGGAATCAACGTGACCGGCACCGAGGCGGCGGACGACGCGGCGCTGCGGCTGGAGGCCCAGGCCTACAGCTCCAGCGACGAGATCGAGCTGCGCAAGGAGATCGAGATGCCCTACCTGGCCGACGACCCGCGGCGCCTCGGCGTGGCGCTGTCGGGCGGCGGAACCAAGGCCGCCGCATTCGGCATGGGCGTGCTCGCAGGACTGGCGGATGCCGGCCTGCTCGACTCGGCCTCCTACATCAGCTCGGTGTCGGGCGGCAGCTACGCGGCCTACTTCTACTACACGCACAAGATCCTGCCGTTGAGCCGCGGCATCGCGGGCGGCGTGCCGTCATCGATAGACATGTTTCGCGACTGCGTTCGATACCCGGGAAATCGCCAAGGCGAGGGCAGCCCGTCGGACGATGCCGGTGCCAGCCCCGACGTCCTGCGCCGGCTGGACGAATTCGGCGGCTGCACCATCACCCAGGTCACGCCCAGCCGCGACGACATCGAAGCCGCCAAGAAGGTCCGCTACCAGGCGCTGGTGCGCTGCCAGCAGGACGTGCTGAACCCCGGCTACTGCTCGCTCGACCGCACCTCGCAGGACTTCGGCATCTCCGGTTCGGCCGTCCTCGTGAACATCCTCACCGCGGTGCCGAGCTGGTTCTCGACCACCATCTTCGACTGGGGCCTGGTCACCTCGCCCAGCTCGACCACCTACCGCGACGGCATCGGCATGACCTATGGCAGCAGTCCCACCGGGCTGAAGCCCCTGATGCAGGTGGGCGAGGCCGGTCGCGTGCCGCCGGTCGGCAGCTGGCACCCGCCCGACGAACTGCGGCGCTACGAGAACTCCGACCTGGTAATGCCGGTGGTCTGCGATCCGGTCGACGGCGGCGCCGATCCGCATGCCTATGCGCGGGACTGCCGCAGCCAGGACGCGACCCAGAGCGCAGCCCCGGTCGACATGAACTTCGAGGAATTCAGGCAGGGCCTGGTGAAGGCCAGGGAATCCGGGCATCCGCTGCCCTTCTGGATCATCAACGCGGTGGCGCCGCAGAACCGGAGTTCGCTCGGCTGGTGGACCGTGGCCGGCAAGTACAACACCACCAGCAGCGATGTCTTCGAGATGACCGCGGTGAGCCACGGCTCGGGCCGCTATGGCTACGTGCCGACGTCGATGGGCTTCCATGGCCTGACGGTGCTCGACGCGGTGGGCGTCTCGGCGGCCTTCCTCGATCCCAACCAGAACGCGGTGGGCGGCAAGTACTGGCGCGGCGCGATCGGCGTGGCGCAGCGCTTCGGCAATTTCGACTGGGGCAAGGACATCTCGAACTACAACGTGAGCGATGGCCGCCGCACCCTGCACACCGCGATGCCCTTCCCGTTCTGGGACGGCCTCTACTCGCGCAACATCACCCATCGCAACCAGCCGGAGGAGGACAAGGAGCGCATCGGCTCGGTCTTCATCCGCCTGATCGACGGCGGCAACGGCGAGAACCTGGGCGCCTACGCGCTGCTCAAGCGCGGCGTGCGCAACATCGTCGTCTCCGATGCCGGGCACGACGACGGCGGCACCTTCGAGGACATCTGCGAGGCGCGCCGGCGCCTGGGCTATGCCGGCAGGCAGCTCTACGTGCCGGGCCTGCGCCAGCTGGCCGCGCACTGCGATGCGCTGGAGAAGGGCGAGACCCATACCTACGGCCTGCACGAATGGCCCTTCGACTTCCCCGTGCTGCTGGGCTGCGTGAGGAAGAAGGAGGCAGGCCGGCCCGAGGACGGCGCGGCATGCACCGGCCTGGATGCGTCGGACAGCCGGCTCTTCATCGTCAAGCCGGCGGTCAACGTGACCGCCTTCCGCAAGAACCTGGAGAACTACCGCTCCGGCAAGAACGAGCTTCGCGCGCGCATCCGCGCATGCACGCTGCCGGGCGCCGCGCACACCCAGCCGGAGGCGCTCAACTGCGAGAGCGCCATCTTCCTGCTGGAGAACTGGGACCCGGCGCGCGGCCATTGCCAGGTCTTCCCGCAGCACAGCACGGTGACCGACACCGCCAATTCCTCGCACCTGATCTTCGCGGCCTACCGGGAACTGGGCAGGCAGTACACCGAGGCGGCGGGCGGCCTGATCCGTCGCCTGGCGGACCAGGAAGAAGCAGCGGTGAAGGAGTTCGACGCGATCGGCATGGCGCAGTTCGCGCACGGCCTCGTCCCCGACGACAGTTCCTGCGATGCGCCCAAGCCCTCTCGCTTCCACCTGGCCGCCCTGGCAAGCGGCAGCGACGACTGAAGGCGCGGCGCGCTACAGGCTGCTGCGCCGGGCGGCGTGCAGCCGGGTGCCCTGCTTGAGGCTGTCCTGCTGCTGCGCGCCGTCGTCCTCGCCGTCGTCCGGCCCGCAGACGTTCCACATCGGCCCGCCGCACTCCGAGCGGAACTGGATGAAGCCCAGGCAGCTGCCGAACAGCGCCAGCGCCAAGAACAGCAGCCAGGCCGCCGCCGCAGTCCAGCCCCGGCCGATCCGCCGGGCGGCATGGCGCGGCGATTGCGCCGAGGCCCGCTTCTCGCGCTCGAGCGTATCGATCTCGCCGGCCAGCCAGGCGATGTGCCGGCGCAGGGGCAGTGCCTTCAGCATGCCGAACAGGACCACCACCACCGGCGCGAACCAGACCAGCCCGGCGAAGCCGACCAGCCCCTCGGCGTTGACGGCGATCCAGGCGAAGATCGCAGCCGCGCCGAGCACGGCTGCCACCTCGATCATGGCCAGCTGCGTCGTGCAGGCGGTCAACTCCTTGTGGAGGGCCGCGAATTCCTCGTTTCGCAGCCACGGGGCTTCGGTCATAGATCCTCTTTGTCGATGATGGTCTTCAGGCGATACGGCCGAGCCAGAGCATGGACAACAGCGCTGCCGCCGTCGCGAGCAGGGCCGAGATCAAGGCCAGCAGCCCGGTGAGTTCGGTTTCGCGCGTGACGATCTGCACGCGCGTGCCGAGATTCTCGTAGACATCGTGCAGCGTCTCGGCCGAGCCGGCATGGTAGTACTCGCCGCCGGTCATGTGCGCCACCTCGCGCAGGGTCGGTTCGTCCAGCTGCATGTAGATCGCCATGCCCTCGGGCGAGGCGACGTCGCCGTCGACCGTGCCCACGCCGACCACGTAGATGCGCACGCCCCGGATGGCCGCCATCTTCGCCGCTTCCAGGGTATCGACGCCGGTGGTGCGGCGGCCGTCGCTCAGCAGGATGATCGCGGCCGAAGGGTAGGAGCCGGGCGCGACCGGCGTGATGGCGAGCGGTGCCGGCCGGGATTTCTCGTCCAGGCTGCGCGCGGTGGTCCGGCTGCTGGCCTGGAGATCGCCGAGCTCGATGTTCTGCTCCGGGAACAGCTCCGCCAGGCACTGGACGATCGCATTGCCCACCGCCGTGCCGATCTGCATCTGGAAGCCGTCGATGCCCGCGACCAGCGCATCGCGGTCGAGCGTGGCGCGCTGCGTGACCTGGCTGCTGCCCGCGAAGCTGACCAGGCCGACCTCGACGCTCTTGGGAAGCTCCTTCAGGAAGGTCTTGGCCGCCTCCTGCGCTGCGGCGAGCCGGGTCGGCTTGACGTCGCCCACCCGCATGCTGAGCGAGACGTCCATGGCCAGCATGATCGTCGAGCGCGCCCACGGCAGCGTCAACCGGGCCATCGGGCGCGCCGAAGCCAGCACCAGGCCGATGCAGGCCGCGAGCAGCAGCGCCGGCGGCAGGTGGCGGCGCCAGTGGCGTCCGGCGGCGGCGCTGCGCACCACGCCCAGGCTGCTGAAGCGCAATGCGTTGCGCATGCGCCGGCGGATCAGCCAGACGTAGGCCGCCGGAAGCAGCGCGAGCGCCAACAGGAGCCAGAGGTTGTCGGGCCAGAGGAAGTACATGTCCAGCGCAGCAGGATGGCCGGCGCCTGTCGCGCTCGATTCGGCGATGGCAGGCGGGGGCGGGACGATTCTCCGGAATGCGCTGCCATCCTGCCTGCGAAGATCCTGCTTCGCAACCGAGGGGGCTTGGCGGGCCGGCGTCATGCGCTGCGGCTAGAGTAGGGCGTTCCAAATGAAGAAGGCCGCTCCCATGTCGCAAGTCATCCCCGCCACCCTGATCGCCGGCGACGGCATAGGCCCCGAGATCGTCGACGCCACGCTGGCCGCGCTCGATGCCCTGAAGGCGCCCTTCGAATGGGACCACCAGGTGGCCGGGCTGGCAGGCATCAATGCCGCCGGCGACCCGCTGCCCGAGGCCACGCTGGAGAGCATCCGCCGCACCCGGCTGGCGCTGAAGGGCCCGCTGGAGACGCCGTCGGGCGGCGGCTATCGGTCGTCCAACGTGCGGCTGCGCGAAGCCTTCCAGCTCTATGCCAACCTGCGGCCGGCGCGCACGCTGGTTCCGGGCGGCCGCTTCGAGAACATCGACCTGCTGGTGGTGCGCGAGAACCTCGAAGGCCTCTACATCGGCCACGAGCACTACGTGCCGATCGACGACGATCCGCATGCGGTGGCGATGGCCACCGGCATCAACACGCGCCAGGGCAGCCGGCGGCTGCTCGAATTCGCTTTCGAGACCGCGATCGCGACCG
>Ga0265327_10002024_pt1 | contig 22863 bp, 21 predicted proteins | sample 41621metaG_FD_202089 | JGI IMG/M metagenome (GOLD analysis project Ga0265327, IMG submission 202089) | Rhizosphere microbial communities from Carex aquatilis grown in University of Washington, Seatle, WA, United States - 4-16-21 metaG | ecosystem: Host-associated > Plants > Roots > Rhizosphere...
AAGAACGTCTCATGGGCGACCAGCAGCATAATGGATCGTTAACAGGGCAGGAACAAAGGACATTAAATCAGCAGGAAAATAGGCTCGGCAAAGAAATAGGGCGTTAACGGTCCGATAGTGTACGAGCAGGATTTACGCTTTTTAGGAGATAGCCAAGAAACGGCTTGCTCATTAAAGGGGATATGGCAAGAATCCGGTTTTTGGATTCTACATCTCTGTGACAACGGATAGCTAGGAGCTACTTCTCTGATGATCAACCATTCGGTGATCGTCGGTGTTTTAGAGCCGTTACTCTGACGGAGATAGTTGACGCCGGACGCTCGGTCCGGCGTTGCCAAAAGTATTAGTCCACTTCGACAGGCTTTAAATTAACCACGCGTCCTTTGTCGTCGAAGTCGGCAATCATTTTCGAATCGCGTTGTTTTAAATAGTCCTCAATTTTAGATTTGATCAGGGTTTGATCTTTAAAACTCCAGGTTTTATTAACCAAGCCTTCCATAATCATCCCATACACACAGGCTTCTATGGCTTCCATGACCGCCATTTGCGGCGGTTCGTTACTGGTAATGCCGGCCTCGGCTTCCAGCAAGCGCATAAAGGAAACGAAGCGGTACAGCCCGGAATCCAATTGCATCGAAAAAATCGTCTTTCTGGCATCGACATGATTGATAACCGAGCCGTTTTTTACCGACACCGCTCTTAGCATACTGGTTACCGTATCTCGCCTGAATTCCGTGGAGCCTCCCAATCCGAAATAGCGCGCACCCAGGCCGCCGGTTAACAGGTTGGTCTCGTAGGCAATAATTCCGCCTTCCAGCAACACCGGGGCATACAGCAGCGGCGGCAGGTTGGGGCCGTGGGCTTCGCTTTTACTTTGGTCGTTGGCGTACATCTCACGGGTTTGCGCGATGATTTTGCGTTCGTTCATTAAATCGGTCAGCCCCTCTCTTTCCAGTACGGTAAACCATCTGCCGTTACCGGCTTCCATTAAAGCGCGAATCAGCATCGAGGTTGCGCCTTGGGTGACCGCGGTGGAATATTGCACTTGCGCGTCGCTGCTTTTGTATTGACCGGTCTGGTCGCGAAATTTATACACCGCAACCACAATCGGCTCTACCGGAGGCGGCAAGGAGCGCAATAAGTCGGAAATGCCGGAGCGATAATCGGTGGTCGCTTTACCGGAACTGATCGGCTGGAATACGCTGGAACAAGAGCTTAGGGTCAACGCGGCCGCAACACCGCACAGCAATCTGCGAGAAATTTTAGTCATGGTGGAGTTGTAATGGTTAGGTTAGCGCGGCGCAATACGACATAGTGATGTGCGGAAATTATTGTTTATGGCGTAGTGGTAGTAGGTACATAAGGAACGGTCAGCGAGGTATCGGTAATGCCGTCGGTAATGTTGATGGTGATATTGCCGTTGACCGGTTCGGAACTCACCTGCACGGAAAAAGTATTACTGCCGTCTCCGCTCAGGTCGAAATTAAGGGTAGAACCCAGTTTAATGTTACCGTTGCTATCGAACAGATTGAGTGTCGAAGAGCGTGACACCTGGCTCAGAATGGCGCTTTGTAAGCTGCTTTTGAAACGATCGATGGGGGTTTGTTGGGTCGCCGAAGTGCGGGCGGCGGCCGGATCTTTTTGCGTATTTTGAGCGTTAGCCTGATTTAGCAAAGTTGAGCCGTTCAATGGATTGCCGCCAAAGCTGGGGTTTTCAAAATGATGCACTAATTCCGTGGCCGTCGCCGGCGCGGAAAATAGGGCCAATAAGCCGAGATAAATCCATAATAGATGCATGTCAATAAACCTCTAAACCGTGCAAAGCATCCTTGTTCCGCTGAATATATGATTCCAGTAAGGCGCGCGCCGCCTGGGCTTTTTCTTCGATACCGCTGGGACGGGTGCCCATCCGTTCTTGAAACACGATATCGTCGTTGATTTCTATCCAAATAATGTTGCCCGCGAAGATGTCGGGGCGTTCGTTTACGGTAATGGTGACGCTTGGGTCCGGCGGTTCCCAGCCATTAATCAATTCTTGATAAAACAAATGGCCGACGCGGGAGACGGTTTGATCGACGGTCAGCCCGCCTATTTCAATATTCGGTTGGGCGCTTGCCGTTAACGCCAGCGCCAGCAACAAAATACCAAGGCCATAGCGTTTCACAACAGCTTGCCTTGGCGAATGACCGCGCGGTTGCCGCCGCCGTTTTGCTTAACTGTCGCTTGATTATTGCCGCCCGATTGAGTCACTTCGTTACTGTTGCAATGACCGCGCTGGCTGATGTCCGCACTGTTGGCGCGGCCTAGTTGTCGGAGCGTCAGGGCATTGTCCCGGCCTGATTGTTCAATGAATTTTTCATTGTAGGGATCGGCTTGGACGATAGTTTGTTGGTTACCGTTCTCGTCTTTCATGGTATTAGCCTCGGTTGCAGCAGAGCTTGTGCAGTTTTCTTGCTCCGCGGCGCCGCTGGATAGCGTAGGCAGGCACAGCAGTATCGCTAATAAAGTTTTGTCGATTTTCATGGTGTTTTCCCTCATCAAAGTAAAGATAGGGTTCGTAATGATCTTCGCGAACTGCCTGCTTTAAGGCAGAGCTAGAGCTGTTTGTAGGATAGAGAGTTCAGTTTTTTAATCAATAAGTACCATTACTTATCGATTGAACCCTCTATTAAGCTAAATATCTCACTAAAGATCGGATATTTTTTAAGTCCAAGACTTGTACACGTAGGTCTTCATGATGGCTGCATGTTGAAGAGACCGATTCCGGCCTGAAAGCCGGAATCATGGTCGCTTGTTGGCGGAAAAGGTCTACCGGATCGTATCCGGCAATCCGGAGGGCAGGCAGAGACAAATCTCTGCCTATCTTCTTTATTGCTAGAGTAAGCTTAGCCAAATTAATTTTGGTTCACTGTAGCGACATTGAAAGTGCCGACCTGATCAACTTCGGAACTGTGTAAATTTCCTGTTTGAGTCACGGTTGCCGAATTACTAATCCCCAATTGATCAACGTCTGAAATAGTGTTGTTACCGTTTTGGGCGACGAGGGCATAGTTCCAGTCGCCCGAACCATCCCATCCGGCAAAGTTGCCGTGTTGAGCGACTGTGGATTTGTTGTAATTACCGGTTTGAGCGACCGAAGCCGAATTATTGTCGCCATTCTGACCGATGGTCGACTCATTGGAATTACCTGTTTGAACGGCTACAGCGACATTGTCCGAGCCGCCTTCATTCGGACCTATAGGACCGTTATGCCCCGTATAAAGGCCGTTGCCGGTTTGTGGAGCAATAGTGGACTTATTGCTATCGCCTGTTTGCGTGCTGGTGGCGCTATTGCCGCTGCCGTATTGATAGTGGCTGGCTTCATTGCTGCTACCGACTTGGCTTACGTCGGAATCGTTTTGCGCCAATCCTTGGCTGATTTGCTCTATCGTGGCCTTATTGCTGCTGCCGATTTGGTCTACGTCGGATGCGTTCGTGCCGGTTTGGTTGATGGTGGCTTCATCCGATGCTCCGATTTGAGTGACGGTGCTGGTGTTAGCGGCGAAAGCGGTGGAAGACATGATGATGCTGATGGCGATAGCCAAACTGGTTTTTTGAATGTTCATAGGTCTGTACTCCAAATTAAGGTTTTTGATTGTAAATTGAACGATGGAACCTAGGGTGCCTAACGCTTTATTTACAGGTTAATGGGGCGTTATAGCCCAGGGCTCCTGCCGCCGTGTCCGTTATCGTGAGTTCCTGTTGTTTTCCTTTTACTGCGAGCATCCTGCTGAGGCTTCCTTGCCTCAACTTCCATTTTGGGTAACACCGATACTGCTGTTGTTACCGTTAAGCTCCAAGCTGTAATCTAATGCGTTGCCGAGTTGTAACGCGGTCACGCTGTTATGATTGCCGGCGATCTGAATATTGGAGGTGTTGCTGTCGCCGTTTTGCGTCAGGTAAAGCCGGTTGCTGTCACCGTCAATCGCCATCGCCGCGCTGTTGTAGTCGCCCAGTTGCATTACCGACACGGTGTTGCCGTTGCCGTCCGAATTGACCAGCACATCTTGGCCCAGGCCGTTTTGCTCAATGCGGACTTGATTGTTGTTACCGTCCACATTAGCCAAAGCCATGTTGTCGCTTTGCCATTGCTGAACGGTGACAGCGTTGATCTTGCCGAAATCATTGATTTCAGCGTAATGCCGGCTCCCTGATTGAGCGATTTCAGCGCTACCGTTAACAGCCGTTAAATCCTCATCAAGCTCGGTACGCGTTGCGACTTGACGAATATGCGCGATATTGCCGTCGCCCGATTGGCTGATTACGGCTTGGTAGGCATTACCAACCTGTTCAATAGCAGCCGTATTGGTAAAATCGGTATCGGCGTAAGCAAGCGGCACCACCCAAAAAATACCGGATAAAATCCGGGTCGCTCTGCTTTTTGTAAGAGGATTTTTAATCATTACATCTCCATTTAAGTGAGCGGTCTTTTAAAAAAACGGTGCTTTAAGAAGCCATGTATCACCTGTTTTTTGTTCGGTTTGTCTGTAACGTTGGGTTATAGTCTAGCGATAATGTTATGTTGCAACAATGGCATAATAATGCATTCACGGGTTTTATTTTGATTCGATTTATTCTTTTAACCTATTGAAAATAAATTAAAAAATAAAAATACTGAGGTTTTTTCGAGTGGCCATATTTAAAAATAGAAAATGCCGGATTTTTCTACTGCCACAGCATCGATTTCTTTTACGGTCGGCTTGTCGTTTTTGCCGGATGAGCGGAGTTTCAGGGATGGATTTCGATATTCCGGTCAGTGCAAAATCGGACCGGAGATATGGGGTTTTAGACGACTCAATCAGGAAGCTACATGATAAATGCTGCGTTCCATTGTCTTTTGTGCGGGCGCTTTATCGCCGCTTCCCAATTTTTAGAGGCTGTGAAAGTATTATCAAAATCAGTTTAAAAACCTATTCACCACGAAGACACTAAGTTCACGAAGAAATAACCGATTAAACTCAAGGTATTAAAAACTTCGTGTCTTCGTGGTGAAGGCTTTTGCTTTTTGTTCTAAAACGAATACTTTCACAGTCTCTTTAGCTTGGGAATCGGTCATAAAGTTTTGGGAGGCTTTACATGAGCTAGCTGGTATGGATAGAGCTAAGGGATGAGCATGAAATAAACCGGACAGCCGGAGTGCAAGCTTTGCTTGCGTTTGCAGGCCGAGCTTGCACTCCATGGGCAGTTTGACTAAGTTATTCCATGCTCATTCCTAAGGGGATATGAGAGGTCGGTTAAAGATAAACAACTCTGGCTTTTTTCTTGTAGCTTAAGCCGATAAGATTTCTATCGACCGCTTTGGCAATGGTCTGCGTTCGATTAGTGGCGTTCAAGGCGGTGGAAGCTAAATCCAAGTGTTTATTGACTGTCGAGGTGGCAATATTAAGAATTAAAGCAATTTCTTCGGTCGTTTTACCGTCAGCGGCCCAGGACAAACAGGTACGCTGTCTATTGGTCAGTACCGGGCAAACGATTAGCGACTGGCAAATCAATTTATGCTGAGTGTCCACGATGCGTTGCGCCAAATAGACTAAAAACGGTTGGATATATTTCAGCCAGCTGTCGATTTTTTTCCTTTGGGGGTCATAGGTGAAATGGAGTACGCCGAAAAAACGATGCGGCCCATGCACCGGAACGGTCATGCCGTCAAAAGTCTCCCGCATAATATCGTTGGAAATAAAACTCGAAAGATTGTCGATTTCACTCCAGCGAAAAGGAATAGTCTGATTGCGGGCAATAATGACGCGGGTATCGATTTTCCAATAGTCATTTTGAGTATAAATTTGTTTCCATGTTTCAGGTTCGTCCGAAGCTAGATGATAACTTTCACTCTGGAAATTATTCTGCATGACAACGCCGTAACAGATGCTGTAAAGCCCGAAATATTTCTTGATGGTCATGGCAATATCAAACAGTTCTTGCTGATTTTGCACCGCATCCAAAGCCCGCTCTATGCTATTAAACCATTTCGTTGGAATGCGGTTATTGTTAAACCTTGTATTATTCATAGGTGTTCCTTGCCAGTTCTAAACCAGCATTTGAGAAATCTTTTATAAAATATACTAGTCAATGTTCTTCGCTAAATGCCGGCTATGTATTGAGCAATCGCGACAAATATAGAGTCCGAAGTGAATAAAGCGACATCGTTCCCACGCTCCGGCGCTCGTCTTTATACACAAGTAGGCCGGAATAAGCCCGCCCGGCGATAGCCAGGGTGGGCGTTTCCGGCACTCCCAAGCCTCGGGCTGCCGGAAACGCCGGTCCTGCGCTAAAGCGCGGACCGGCTTACTTGTGCCCTGTGGGTATTCCGGCCTACATCGAGATATGTATAACGATGAGCGCTCCGGCGTGGGAATGCCGAAGTACCGCTCTAGCGGTACGGGACGCAGGAGCGTCCCTCACTGCGTTCCCACGCCGGAGCGTGGGAACGATAGCAGACCCTCTACAGACTTTACGTCGCTCTATTAATTCTGGGCTCTATAATAAAGCTGCTGAAAATTGGGATGGGCCGGCTTGTTTGCATGGTGGTTCACTTCAAAGCCACTCCGCGTGCAAGAGCCTATTCAATCTTACTAATGGATTGTCTCTTTTGATGAATGAAGTGGCTCATGCTTCCGTGTCAATTTAAATAGGCTCAAAATATAATTAAAGCAGGGTTAAAATATCAATATTCACGCTAAAAACAACTCGCATAAACACTTATAGGGATTGGGTTTTATCGTGCTATCGGCTGTTGATACCGCGTCGTTTGATGTCCGGCTATACATTTAAGAAGCTACCCATCAGGCATTTATCTTGTTGATTTAAACTAAGCGTTTGGCGATGAATAGCCGGTATTTATCGGCAGCGATAAATGCTGTCGCGCTTCATAATTAATGCTTATTTGTACCGAGGAGCTTCGCTTTGAAAACTTTTTTAGCTTTGATGTTAATACGCCTGCTTAGCAGCACTGCTTTTGCCGCGGATACGGTGATTGAAGTCATCCCCTTAACTAACCGACCGGCCTCGGAGATAGTGCCGTCGCTTGCGTCATTGCTTGGCGACAGCGCTCAGCTTGTCGATAACGGTTTCAATCTGCTGGTCAAGACCCGACCTGAACAGCTGGCTGAAATTAGGGCCATCGTCAAAAAACTGGATGTGCGCCAAAGCAACCTGCTGATTACCGTTGTCCAAAGCAAACAAACGACCGCCGATGAGCTTAATGCGGCGGCCGGGGTTCAAGCGGATGCGCCCTCACGATCCGGCGGCAGGAGCATCGGCCATTTGTATCAAACCCAAGGCAAAAGCGCCGATGAAAACACCCAGTCTATCCGGACCCTGGAAGGCGTAACCGCCCACATTAAAACGGGCAACAGTTATCCAAGACAAAACTTTTCAGCCTTTGGTTATCCTTCGACGACCGAGTTTACCGAAGCAAGCACCGGCTTTGCGGTGATACCCCGGTTGGCCGGACGGCAAGTCATTCTCAGCGTAGCGCCTTGGTCCGATAAAATGAACGGCCGGGGACAGCTTGAGAGCCAGGATGCGCTTTCGACCATCCGGATTAATCTGGGCGAATGGGTGGAATTGGGAGGCAGCGGTGGAAACAGTAACCGCAGCAGCGAAAGTGCGTTCGCTAATACGCACCAAATCGACAAAGACCGGATGCATATTCTGGTGAAAGTTGAGCGGGTGGATTAGGCAATCGAAAGGCATGTTAGTTTGAGCTTACTGCCATTGCGTTAAATGTTGTAGGAGCGGGCCATGCCCGCGATATTTACATAAGCTGAATTATCGCGTCCTTATCGCGGGCATGGCCCGCTCCTACTGAATGGCAATGAAGCGGAGTTTGGATGAGCACTCTATAACAACATTTCAGTCGGCCTTGTATTTCGGGTAATCGGTATACCCTGTTTCATCGCCGCCATAAAAAGTGGCCTGATCGGGCGTATTCAACGGCAGGTTTTTTGCGAATCGCGTCGGCAGATCCGGGTTAGCGATAAATAACTTACCGAACGCCACCATGTCGGCATCGCCCCGTTCAATGACGCTATTGCCGCGTTCCAAATCATAACCGTTATTCGCGATATAACAGCCGCTAAAACAATGTCTTAAAGCCGCATAATCGACCTGCCGTTCGCCGCTTTGCATGTCGCCTTCCAACACATGCAGATAAGCCAGCGGATACTCGGATAATTTTTCGGCGACGGCGGTAAACGTGCGTTGCGGCCGACTGTCTCTAATATCGTTAAACCTGTTTTCCGGCGACAGCCTTACACCGACACGATGGGCGCCCCACACGGTAATGGCCGCTTCCACAACGTCCATTAACAAGCGCATCCGGTTGGCGACATTACCGCCGTAATTGTCTTCCCGTTGGTTGGTGCCGTCTCTTAAAAACTGATCCAGCAGATAACCGTTGGCGGCATGAATCTCCACGCCGTCAAAACCGGCTGTTTTCGCATTTTGTGCGGCGCTTGCGTAGTCGGCAACAATGCCGGGCAATTCATCAATGTTTAATGCGCGCGGCGTTTCGAAATCCTGGAAGCCCTGAAAGGTTACGGCTTGACCGGCGGCTTTTAATGCGGAGGGCGCAACCGGCAATATACCGTTAGGTTGCAGCGATGAATGGGATATTCTGCCGGTATGCCAGAGCTGGATAAAAATTCGGCCGCCTTGCTCATGAACGGCGTCGGTGACCCGCTTCCAACCGTTAATCTGGGCTTCGGAATGAATGCCCGGCGTGCCCGGATAACCGACGCCGGTCGCCGAAATTTGACTGCCTTCGCTGATAATCAGCCCGGCTTCGGCCCGTTGCCGGTAATAGTCCACATTTATGTCCTGAGGCGCATTGCCTTCACCCGCTCGGTTGCGCGTTAACGGCGCCATGATTATCCGGTTGGCTAAGGTCAAATCGCCCAACAGGATGGGCGAGAACAAGTTGGTTTTATTATTTGGTACTGAGGTCATGGGCTACTCCTAATTAGAATAAAGGGGGATTTTAAAGCTTAACGATCATCGCCGTCGCGTTGTCTATAACGATGGAGGGTAGAAAAAGAGAATGCAGATTTTGATAGCCGAGTCATCCCGACCGTAAAATAGAGTGTCGATTAGCGCGGCTAAACTTTACCATTAATTTAGAGACTGTGTTACGCGGCTGGTGTTGGTATCATGACCGGCCTTACATTTTCCTCAAAAGGAATCATTAATGACCTCTCCATTAGAACCCGCCACCTTCGAACAGAATGATCCGGGTATGCCGAAAGAACATGATCTCGAAAGGCTCAAGGACATTTCACGAGATATTCTTGAGCCACAAAACACCTTAGTGGATTTGATTCCGCGTATTGTCGAGCTAAAGGACTTGCTTGAGAAATACACTTTGTTAAAGATGACCCCGGAGGTCAGTTTGATCGAAGGGCGAACTTTGCTCGATAGCGGTATGGCGGTTTCGCCTTTGGTTGCCGCGATATGCGCACGCGAAGTTTTTTGTAGCGCCGCTTTCATTAAGGGAGTAGGGCGGTGGTACAAGATGCTGCGCATAATGATCGACCGGTGCGCGTTCTGTATGCCGGTTGCAAAGGACACGGAGAAATAAAAACGTCGTGTCCTCGGCAACTGCTCCCGCGCTGCTCTACCTCCTGCATCCTTACAAGTCGTTCGCGTCTTTGTGGTGAGTTATTCAAGATTTTTAATCGAATTTGTCCGTTATTAACGCGCTGCTTTTTTGCATCAAAAGGATGCCGAACGCTCTACCGCCATTTGAGAAAAAATCTTGCACCGCCATGATCTCTATCTTGATCATGTCTTGCCCGCTCCGATTGTTGGCGTTCTGTGAACGTTTGGTCCTTCATCTCATGCTTATGAGGCATAACCGATGGATAAGCGGGGGTTGGTTGAATAGTCGGAAAGGCCGGGAATGGCTGATAGCCGGGCGAAACAAAATACGGATAGGGTTGCAGATAGAGGTTTTGCATACCTTGCCGCTCCAGCGCATCGGCTTGGCGTTTTGCCTCATAAGCCTGTTGCTGCTGGTATTCCGCGCTTCGTTGCAGGGCTTCAACCGAGGCTTTTCTGTCTTTTTCGGCCTGGAGTTCTTGTTCTTCCTTGACGCGCGCTTGTTCACGCTTGGCAAAGTCTTCTTCCCACGCTTTTAGCTTGGCTTCCGCCTCCGCCACTTTGCGCGGATCGGTTTTTTCAATTTCAATCGTTTGTTGTTTTAGGGCCGCTTGACAGGGTGTCGATTGATAAGCCGTTTTACCTGATTTTAGCCGACATTTAAAAACCTCATCTGCGTGAGCGGCGGTGTTGAACAGGACCCATAGAATAAAAATTGTCTTTTTCATAATTGAATACCCGTATCGATAGCTGTTGGCGGGAGGATGCAAATAATCCGGGTTGATGTCATTGCGATGACTGCTGTGATGCAATAGCCGATACGTTTTTACCACAAAGATATGAACGGTAATATAATGAAAAATACCGGTTTCTATTTTAGCCATGTCGCGCCAAGGCCCAGCGAACATGTTCTTTAACCAGCTCGGAGTCATGATTAAGCATCGGCTTTAAGGCATCAATAATAAGCGTGGATGTCGGCGCATTGCCTAAAGCCACGGCAATATTTCTGAGCCAGCGTTGATGACCGATTCTGCGTATCGCCGAACCTTCGGTTTTTTCCAGAAATTCCGCTTCGGTCCACGCGAACAGCTCAAGCAATTGCCGGGTATTGAGCCGATGTCTGGGGCTGAAATCCGCTTCATTGCTTAGTTTGGCGAATCGATTCCACGGGCAGATGAGTTGGCAGTCGTCACAGCCGTAAATGCGGTTGCCGATTAGCGGCCTTAAGTGTTCTGGAATCGAGCCGTGCAGTTCGATGGTCAGGTAGGAGACGCAGCGTCTCGCATCGACTTGGTAAGGCGCAATAATCGCCTGGCTAGGACAAATATCCAGGCAGGCCCGGCATTCGCCGCAATGCGCGCTAGTGGGACTGTCGATAGGCAGCGGCAGGTTGGTGAACAGCTCGCCCAAGAAAAACCACGAACCGGCTTTGCGGTTAATGACATTGGAATGCTTGCCTATCCAGCCTAAACCTGCTTTTTCGGCCAAGGCTTTTTCCAGCACCGGGGCGCTGTCGACAAAAGCCCGCATGGCGTTCGGAGGCTGGGAGTCGATGGTTGCCTGAATCCTGTCGGCCAGTTTTTGCAGGCGGCCTCGCATCAGTTTGTGGTAATCGCGGCCTAAAGCATAGCGGGAAATATAGGCCGAAGTCGGATCGGCCAGCGCTTGCTTCATCGTTGCCGTGGCTTCGGATTGATAATCCATGCGCACCGAAATCACGCGCACCGTTCCCGGATGCAATAACTCAGGCCGACTGCGCTTAAGACCGTGGCGTTGCATATAATCCATGTCACCGTGGAAGTTACGGTCCAGCCAGTTGTGCAGGTGCTTTTCCGCTTCCGGCAAATCCGTATCGGTAATGCCTACTTGTTGAAAGCCCAGTTCCAGTCCCCATTGCTTGATTTGCAGGGCGAGATCGGTCATTTTTTGACTGTTTGTGTCCATAGCTAACGACAGGGATAGAATGGTTGTAAGTGGTAGAGCGGAGTTTCTTAACAAAGCTATTATAGCGGCAAGGTGAAAGGAAAAGGACGACAGGTGATTTTTAGGCTTTTACCAAGCTCATTCGGCGTAGACTATGTCGCCTTCTCCAGGCAAGGCTGTCGCCGTGGAAGTCACTACCAACACGATATATGATAGACTAAACTAATTGAACTTAACTCAATGAGGTTCGTCATGCAGACAGTCAATATCCACGAAGCCAAAACCCAACTGTCCAGGTTAATAGATCAGGCGGTACAAGGTGAGTCGTTCATCATCGCCAAAGCTGGAAAACCCCTGGTTAAAGTGACTCGTCTGGACACTCCATTGGCAGGACAAATCCGAAGGCTGGGTTTCATGGAGGGGCAGATTACCGTTCCTGATGATTTCGACAGCATAGGCGTTAAGGAAATCGAACTGCTTTTTGGCGATGAAGAATGAAACTGCTGCTGGATACCCACTTGTTATTATGGGCGGCCGGTTCGCCTAGCCAATTGTCGGAGTCGGCGCGGGCATTGCTGGAAGACCCATTGAACGAACTGCTTTTCAGTGCGGCCAGCCTTTGGGAGATTGCCATCAAGCGCGGTCTTGGGCGTTCCGATTTCCAAGTGGATGCAAGGGTGCTGCGTCGTGGACTATTGGACAACGGCTATCAAGAATTGGCGATTACCGCTGAACACGCCGTTTCTATCGACAGTTTGCCATCCATTCATAAAGACCCATTCGATCGCATTCTTGTTGCTCAGGCGACCGTTGAGGGAATTACTTTGCTGACAACGGACGCTTTAGTGGCAAAGTATCCGGGGCCGGTGCGGCAGGTTTAACCCAACGTAAGGTGTTTTATAGCTCGTAAGATATGCGTAGCGTACTCACGGCTACTCAGTTAAATGAAAAGCACAGAATGACCAAATCAATCAGTACATTTCAAAAAGCAAAAACACGCAATGCAAAACTTCGCGCTCTATTTATGTAGAAATTACGCATTGACGCTCAGGGCAAACGCATTAAAACCATTTGAAAAACAGGTCGTTAATTACTATCAAATTTTTTATTTGAGGATTAGTTCCATGTCCCAAGCTGTTGGCCTTATTGGAGTTGAAAGGCTGCATTGTCACTATCGACGCAATGGGCCGCCCATGGGACACTGCCGAGCACATTATCAATCAAGGAGGGGATTATTCGTTGGGACTTAAAGGTAATCAGAGGACTTTGCATGAAGCGACTGAGGATAATTGAGCAAAACTCTATCAAGGCCGATGCCGGAATCTTTGCGCGGGCGGTGCGTGGACATTGGGGCGTGAAAAATAGATTGCACTGGTGCTTGGATGTGACGTTTTCGCCATATTTGTCTAAATCTTCTTCAAAAGCATGGCTTAAAGCTTAGCATCAAAAAAATGCGCTACAGAGTCGCATTGAACGATGACTTCCGCGCTAAGATTCTGTTTGGCTAAATGTTTTAATGCGTTTGCCCTGTAACTGAAGATTCATGCGTTAGCGTAATCAGATAAAGCATGTCGTTACCTTCCACATCTATCAAGCGACTGCGTTATAATCAAATCCAGGCAATACCGCCCTAAGCTAACCCTACAAATCCATGATGAATAAGCTGTGTGATTTGGCGGCATGTGACACATTAACTTGCCATTGGGCTCCTTGTGCTACTAAGCAACCTAGCGGTTGCTGCTACGAAAAAAACATCACCACATCATGCAAAACTTACCAATAAACCTCTATCGATCCGCGCAGGTCAGGGAAATGTATCGCATCGCCATTCAACAACGCGGCATTCCCGGTTTTGAGCTGATGAGCAAGGCAGGGGCCGAAGTTTTTCAATACCTTAAAAAACACTGGCCGGGTGCCCGCTCTATAGCCGTTTTTTGCGGTTCCGGCAATAATGCGGGCGACGGCTATATTATTGCCGAGCTGGCATTGGCCGCAGGATTCGACGTGTGTGTTTATGCCGTTTCGGAACCTGAAAAACTTCATGGCGATGCCTTGTCCGCTTACCGGAAATACAGCAAGATCAATGGCATCGTTATCCCGTTTCAGGCAGGGCAGACCGCGAATGCCGATGTGCTGGTCGATGCGTTGCTGGGCACCGGACTGGACCGGCCGGTAAGCGGACTTTACGCGGAAGCTATACAGACCATCAATTCCAATTCGTCGCCGGTTATTGCGGTGGATATTCCGTCCGGTTTAAATGCCGATACCGGCAACGCGATGGGGCATGCGGTAAAAGCCGATTGCACGGTGACGTTTATCGGCCTCAAGCAGGGCTTGTTTACCGGTCAGGCGGCGGAATATTGCGGCGAAATCGGCTATACCGACTTGGCGGTGCCGGATGATGTGTTTGCAGACGTTAAGGCTTCGGCCGAGCGGGTGGTCAAGGTCCGCTTGCCGCGCCGCGACCGATGCGCGCATAAAGGCAGCTGCGGCCATGTACTGATAGTGGGCGGCGAGTTGGGCTACTCCGGCGCCGCTAAAATGGCGGGCGAGGCGGCTTTGCGCGTAGGCGCGGGATTGGTTAGCATAGCGACGCGGACCGAACATGCCGGGCTGATGAATCTGAACCGGCCCGAATTAATGTGTCATGGCGTCGAAACCACCGCCCAATTGGCGGCATTGTTGGCAAAAGCCGATGTCGTTGTGGTCGGTCCGGGCTTAGGCCGTAGCGATTGGGCGAAAGCCTTATTTAAAACAGCAATAAGCGCGAACAAACCGATGGTTATCGATGCCGACGGCTTGAATCTTTTAGCCGAGACACCGGCAGCGAAGACGGACTGGATTTTAACGCCGCATCCGGGCGAAGCGGCCCGGCTATTAAACCGCTCGGTTGCCGACATACAGCAAGACCGGTTTGCGTCGGCTTTGGCTATCCAGGCTAATTACCGGGGAATCGCCATTCTTAAAGGCGCGGGAACCGTTATTGCCTCGGAGCACCGGCTTGCCGTTTGCAATACCGGCAATCCGGGCATGGCGTCCGGCGGCATGGGCGATGTCCTGTCCGGAGTGATTGCCGGTTTGTTGGCCCAGGGCTTAACTTTGTCGGATGCGGCGCGGCAAGGCGTTTATAATCACGGTTTGGCCGCCGATTTGGCCGCCGCCAAAGGCGGTGAAAGAGGTTTGCTGGCCGGTGATTTAATGCCTTATCTCAGGCAATTAGTGAATTGATAAGATATTTATTCAGCATTAAGACATGAAGAAAAACAAATTAAAAACTTCGTGTCTTGGTGCTGAATTCTTTAAAATCTGTAATCGATTAAACTGACCTGTTATTAATAAGAAACTACCTCCATGAAAGCATATTTAGAAGATACCGCGGCAACAGAGCGGTTTGGCGCCAAGCTTTGGGCGGCGCTGCCGTCAAAATGCCTGATATTCCTGCATGGCGATTTGGGCGCGGGAAAAACAACGCTGGTCAGAGGTGTTCTAAGAGCGGCGGGGTACACCGGCGCGGTCAAAAGTCCGACCTACACGCTGGTTGAGGAATATACGATAGACGGCCGTAAAATATTTCATTTTGACTTGTATCGGGTTGCCGATCCCGAAGAGCTGGAATGGATAGGTATACGGGATTATTTCGAGCAGGATTGCATCTGTTTTATAGAGTGGCCCGATAAGGGTAAAGGTTTTTTGCCGGAGCCGGATATGACCGTCAATTTGGCTGCGGACGGGGCAGGGCGGTCAATAAATATGGAAGGGCTCGTTGACAGTTAAAAATATATTGTAAGTGCTCTGGAAAAACAATCACATACTGTTATAATCTAACCCAAATTATCACTTTGTGAGTCGTGGCGATGGGAAGTTATTGGAAGGCCTTGTTTATTATCGGATTACAGTCATTGGCTGTAACCTGCTATGCGCAGCAAATCGATATTAATTCCTTGCGTTATTGGAATACGCCGGATCAAACGCAAATATTGTTTGATGTCAGTTCCTCGCCTGAACATCGGATTTTTCTGATGAATAAACCGGCGCGTTTAGTGATCGATCTGCGCAATGCGAGTGTCAAGCAGGCCTTAAGCCAGCCGCCATCCTCTCATCCACTGTTTTCCCATATCCGCGTTGCCGCCAGAAATATCAACGATGTCAGAGTTGTCGTCGATTTAAAAAGAGAAATCAGCTCAAAAACGATGTCGCTAAGGACCAATAACCTGAACGGCCAGCACCTGGTTATTGAGTTATTGAGTAAAGGCTCCGGCAATTATGCAAAGGCCGAGGAAAAAGCAGCGCTTAAAACCATAGCTAAAATTCCCACCATCAAAGTCACCGAAGAAAAACCCGCTAAAGAACTCGAAAAGGTGGCGGTTAAAAAAGTCGATGTCGACGCGGTTGAATCCGCACCGGTGAGAGCGACAAAAACCGCAAAAAGAGACAAAGACATTGTTATTGCCATTGATGCCGGTCATGGTGGAGAAGACCCCGGCGCTCACGGGCAAAACGGCACCGAAGAAAAACACATTACCCTGGCCATTGCTAAAAAACTGGCGGATTTAATCAATAACCAACCGGGCATGAAAGCTGTTTTGGTGCGCAAGGGCGATTATTACGTGGATCTTAGAAAAAGAATGCAAATTGCCAGAGCCGCAAGGTCCGATTTGTTTATCTCGATTCATGCCGACGCTTTTCAGGATTCGACCGTTAAAGGCGCTTCGGTGTTTACTTTATCCAACAAAGGAGCTTCCAGCGAAGCCGCTCGCTGGCTGGCGAACAGCGAAAACTCATCCGATTTAGTCGGCGGCGTCAGTCTTAATGACAAAGAGGATGTGCTGGCTTCGGTATTGCTGGATTTGTCGCAGACCGCGACCCAAGACGCGAGCGTGAGCGTGGCTAGAAAAGTGCTGAAAAACTTTCAAAATATCGGTGAACTGCATTATGCCGCTGTGCAAAAAGCCGGATTTCTGGTGCTGAAATCGCCCGACGTACCCTCTATTTTGGTAGAAACCGCGTTTATTTCGAATCCGTCGGAAGAACTTAGATTACTGAGTACCGATCATCAATCCCGAATCGCCCATGCTATTTTTAACGGCGTGCGCAGTCATTTCAGTAGAGATGTTGCGACGGAAAGCAAGGTTGCAGCCTTAGCGCTGTGAGGGAAAAGGTTAAAAGTTTCAATTACGGATTTAGGCCAATCCTCTAAAATCGCGATAAAGAATACCAAGTTTCGTGTTTTTTCGTACTCCCAGCAGATCGCTAAGCTATTCCGGCATTGATATAGACCGGAATGATTTAGTCCTACAGCTGCACAATTATCGCTTGTCCCACCACTGAGTGTGAATAATTATCGCCACTCCTATAAAATACGTTTTTTGCTTTAGGCTGGCCGATGCGTATTCATTCTCTTCCCACTCAACTTGTCAACCAAATTGCTGCCGGCGAAGTGGTCGAAAGACCTTCGTCCGTCGTTAAAGAATTGGTTGAAAATTGTTTTGATGCAGGCGCCAGTCAAGTCACTATCGAGATAGAGCAGGGCGGCGCCGGACTGATAAAAATCAGGGATAACGGCTGCGGCATTGTCAAAGAAGACTTGCCGTTGGCCTTGTCCCGCCATGCCACCAGCAAAATCGCCAGCTTGGACGATCTGGAGCATGTCGTCAGCATGGGCTTTCGCGGCGAAGCCTTGCCCAGTATCAGCTCGGTTTCAAGGCTTACGCTGATTTCACGCATTCATGGCGCCGATTGCGCTTGGCGCGTTAACGCGGACGGCTCCGAACGGAATTTCGATCCGCAACCCGATCCACATCCGCAAGGCACTACGGTTGATGTGCGCGACCTGTTTTACAACACGCCGGCGCGGCGCAAGTTTTTAAAAACCGAAAAAACCGAATTTGCCCATATAGAAACCTTGATTCAACGGATGGCGCTGAGCCGTTTCGATATAGGTTTTACTCTTTTGCATAATCAAAAGGAAATACTCAAGCTGAAACCGGCAACGACTGATGTTGAGCAAGAGCAACGCGTGGCCGGTATTTGCGGTTCGGCTTTTATCGAAAACGCGGTAAGCATCGATTTTGCCGCTTCGGGGCTGCAACTAAGCGGTTGGGTCGGTTTGCCGACTTTTTCCCGCAGTCAGCAGGATATGCAGTTTTTCTATGTTAACGGCAGATTAGTCAGGGACAAGTTGGTTTCCCATGCGGTCAAACAGGCTTATCAGGATGTGTTGTTTCATGGCCGCCATCCGGTTTTTGTGTTGTACCTGACGCTGGATCCGGCGCTGGTCGATGTCAATGCGCATCCGGCGAAGCTGGAAGTCCGGTTCAGGGAAGGCCGTTTGGTGCATGATTTCCTGTTCTCGGCCTTGCACCGGTCGCTTGCCGAGTTAAGGCCGGGGCATAGCCTAGCCCAACCGGCGGAGCCCGAATCGCCGCTGCAAGCACCATCCGTTCCGGACGCGAAGCCAAGCAATGTAGTGTGGCTGGATGATAGTAAAGCCCCGCAGTCAAAGTCCGACTTGAGTTTTAAGCCGACTTACAGACAGCCACAACAAGCCTCTTTGCCTTTGCAAGTGGAAGAAGCCATACAGGCTTATGCTTCGCTGTATCCGAAACATGAGCCGATAGTACCGCCGGTGCAACAAGAAGCAAGGCCTTTAGGTCATGCTGTCGCGCATCTGCACAATATCTATATTTTATCCGAAACGCCTAACGGCATTATTTTGGTCGATGCGCATGCCGCGCACGAGCGGGTTACTTATGAGCGACTCAAACAGCACTATCAAAACGGAGCGGTTCCCAGCCAGCCTTTATTATTGCCGATTAAGATAAAAGTCAGTGCGGCGGAAGCCGACTTGGCCGAACAGGAACATGAATTTTTCAATACCTTGGGCTTTGAACTTAACCGTTCCGGGCCGGAAACTATCGTGCTGCGCTCGATACCGGTGTTATTGACTAATACCGATACCGAAACCCTGATTCGCGATGTACTGGCCGATATTATTGAGCACGGTATGAGCCGGCGGATTCAGGATAAATCCAATGAAATATTAGCGACAGTCGCCTGCCATAGCTCGGTACGTGCGCATCGCCGTTTGAGCATCGACGAAATGAACGCCTTGCTCCGGGATATGGAGCAAACCGAAAGAATAGGACAGTGCAATCACGGCAGACCGACTTGGGTGGAATTATCGACCCAGGATCTCGATAAGTTCTTTTTGCGCGGGCAATGAAAAGAATTCACCACGAAGACACGAAGGACACGAAGTTTTCAATACATTTGAGTTTAAACAATTATTTTTCCTTCGTGAACTTCGTGCCTTCGTGGTGAATGCTTTTTGCTTTTGTTCTAAAACGAATACTTTCACAGTCTCTCCAGTGTGGGAACGAGCTAAGTAAGCTATTTATCCCTTCTCTTAAATCAAGCAAACCTAAGTCATGCAGAATCAATCCAATCCTCCGGCCATCTTTCTGATGGGGCCGACCGCTTCGGGCAAAACCGCTTTGTCGGTACAGCTGGCCCAAGCGCTTAACGGCGAAATCATCAGCGTCGATTCGGCCTTGGTCTTTAAAGGCATGGACATAGGCACCGCCAAACCCACGATGGAGGAAAGAGGCGGCATTCCGCATCACTTGATCGATATACTCGACCCGACTGAATCCTTTTCCACCGGCCGGTTCAGGAAACAGGCGCTGGTGTTAATGGACGACATAACCCGGCGCGGAAAAATCCCGATATTGGTTGGCGGCACTATGCTGTACTTTAACGTACTGAACAGCGGGCTGGCGGTATTGCCCGAAGCCGATCCTGAGATCCGGGCTAAACTCGACCGGGATTTGGCGCAATTGGGTAAAGAGGCTTTGCATCAACGCTTGGCTGAGGTCGATCCCGAATCGGCGGCAAGAATTCATCTGAATGACCCGCAACGCGTCCAACGTGCGTTGGAAGTTTATGAAATCAGCGGCAAACCGCTAACGTCTTTTTTTACCGAAGCCCAGATGCAGGACATTCCTTATCAAAGGATTAAACTGATTATCGCTCCTGAAGATCGCAAAATACTGCACGACATCATCGCTCGGCGTTTTAGACAGATGCTGGAACAAGGCTTTATGGATGAAGTGGAAGCACTTTATAAACGCGGCGATTTAACCGAAAAAATGCCGTCGGTCAGAGCCGTCGGTTACCGCCAAGCCTGGTCTTACCTGCAAGGCGAATACGATCTTGAGACGATGACCGAAAAAGCCATTGTCGCCACCCGGCAACTGGCTAAGCGCCAATTTACCTGGCTGCGTCGTGAAACCGATGCGGCGAATTTTTACACCGGTCAAGCTGACTTATTAAGCAAAGTGTTGGCGGAAATTAACGATAAGCTGTCGCGAGCGTAGATAGAGGCGAACGAAATATAAGGTGCTTCATCCAAAGAATCTAGCGGAAATGGAACGCGGATGGGGCAAATCAACACGAGTAAAAGCGACATCGTTCCCACGCTCCAGCGTGGGAATGCCGGAACACCGCTCCTGCGGTGCGGGACGCTGGAGCGTCCCTCACTGCATTCCCACGCCGGAGCGTGGGAACGATAAGATAATAACCCAAGTGAATTATTACAATCGCATCAAGCTTTTAACAGCTCCTTAACTTTCGCCATAATTCCTGCCGGATCGATACCTTGATGCGGAAACTGCTCCCACAGACCGCCGCACCCTTCTTTATGCGTTGCAATATGCGCGTATTTCGGCGTTAACCCACGCTCCAGCAACCACGAACCGAAACGGCTGCCTAATCCGGTTTTCCGGTTATACGATTCGACAATCAACACCATCGGCGAGGCGCCGATTTTAGCCATCATGTCTTCATCAATAACATTCAATGTCGGTTTGTTGATCAAGCCGACATCGATACCTTCTTGTTTTAATCGTTCTACCGCATCCAATGCCCGATACAAGGCTTCACCGAAGCTGACGATATAACCTTGAGTGCCTTCGCGAATCACTTCATCCTTGCCTGAGACGAATTTGTAATCGCCGCCAAAGTAATCCTGACCGTCGGTATTCAAAATAGTCGGTACTTTAGAGCGGGTCGAGAACACAAAACGCAAGCCCGGATTAAAGAAGATGGTTTCCAAACAGGCTTTCATTTGCAGCGGATCGGCCGGAAAGTAAAGGTTGGTCGCATAGGCGTCGCTTAAACCGTTGTCGGCGAACATATTGTTTAAGCCGAAATGGCAAGTATTGTCGGCCATGTCGTCAATACCTGAATGCGAGAAGTGGCTGAGCACATTGGAATTGTTCAAACGCGCCATGGTGATTTCAGACAGCAGCATTTCCAGGAAAGCGCTGAACGTGCCGAAGATGCCTTGCTTGCCCGCCGCCATGCCGAAACCGGCGGCGGCCGAAAAGTTGCCGCGCTCCATAATGCCGGAAGAAATAAATACTTCAGGGAATGCGTTATGGATTTTGATCAGGCCGCAGGAGCCTTCCAAGTCGCTGTCAACGACGCGGACTTTTTCGATCCGCTCGGCTTCGCTCATGCGGCCCATAATTGCGACGCAGGCATCGCCGAAAACGTTGCGGTTGGCGTCCCACTTGTCGCTGGAACCCAAGAATACCGCGTCGTTTTTGGGCGCTTGAATGGTTTTAAGATGATCCGCCGCCGCCTGTTGACCGCGAGACTCCAAATACTCGACCGCCACTTTAACTGAGACGACGTCATGGCCGTGGGTTGAACCTTCCAGTCCGACAATGCCCGGACACATCGGACGATGGTTAATAACCGCGACCGGACCGTCGGTGTTGATGGCGGTGCAAATACGTTTATACAGATCGTCGATATCTTCGCCGTTGCCTTCCAATACGGTCATGCCTTGGCCGCTCAGCGTTTTAGCGGTAGAGCAACCGGCCAAGTAGTGGGAAGGATGACCGGCGATAGTGACGTCGTTATCGTCGATAATCAATTTAACATTCAGGTTTTGAGCGACCGCCAGGCGTGCGGCTTCGGCATCGTTGCCTTCCTGCTGAGAGCCGTCGGAGCCCAGGCAAAACAGCACTTTGTTCGGATTAGCGATAGCCACGCCGTTGACATAAGGCCACATGTGGCCCAAGCGTCCGGAGCTGAATTTTACGCCCGGTGTAAAGCCCAGCTCAGGATGACCCGGTAAATGAGAATGCGCGGCGCGGTATTCCATCAGGCGTTCCGCGGGTAAATCGCCGTTAAGCGTCGACATCAGGTATTGAGTGGCAACGCGGTGTCCGGCTTCGTCAAAGAAAATAGGGACGTATTTATCGGCGTCGCCGCGAAACAAAGCATCCATAATGACAACTTCAGGCACGGTATCGTAAGGTCCGCCGGTATGGCCGCCGACGCCTCTCGCAGCGCCGGTAGCGGTAAAAAAGACGATGGCGTCGCGACACAGTTGAATATTCGCCTTCAGGCTGGCGCGTTGCTCGTCGGTCAGCGTGGTATTGTTTGCGTTCAAAGCGATGCGTTGATAAGCGCTAAGATCGATTGGGAATGTATTCATAGTTAACCTCTTATTATTAAAATTAAATTGAGTGGATAATTCAGAAACAAGGCGATGCTGGAAGAAAACTTAAGGAGCGTAACCAGAAATAAAATACCAAAAACGGCACCATCTCCACGCTCCGACCTCACTGCCGTTAAGTTAAGCATAATGATACCCGCGACCTTTGCCCAGCGACCGCAGAGTTGTAGGATTCTCGTCGCGGGCAGGGCCCGCTCCTACAACGGTCAACTTAACGGCAGTGAGGCCGGAGCGATAACGGGGTATAGAATTTATTATCGCGTCCTTAACTCAATCAATGATAAGGTAAAACAGCGGCCTTCGATATAGCATTTTTAATGGCTGGGATGCTTGCGCGCAATGCCGCTGCGATCAAGCCATTTAAACAATCCCCGTCGATTTTCATCCGCTGTAGAATTTCATTTTTTTATCAGTGATAATCTGTTTAATCCGCACCCTCCGTGTTCCATTCTTCCAGCTGCCGAATAGTCACTTTTTTGACTGGAAAACCTGATAACGTGTATACCCACTATTTTCATTTCAGCGAATTGCCGTTTTCGATAGCGACCGATCCGCACTTTATTTATATGAGTCCGCGTCATCAGGAGGGATTGGCGCATCTTCTTTACGGCATTAATTTCGGCGGCGGCTTTGTGGCTTTGACCGGCGAAGTGGGGACCGGCAAAACAACGCTTTGCCACTGCCTGTTGCAACAGATACCGGACAATATAGAGATTGCTTTGATCTTGAATTCAAAGCTGAATGCGCTCGAACTGTTGGCGACGATCTGCGATGAG
>Ga0265327_10002025_pt1 | contig 22862 bp, 13 predicted proteins | sample 41621metaG_FD_202089 | JGI IMG/M metagenome (GOLD analysis project Ga0265327, IMG submission 202089) | Rhizosphere microbial communities from Carex aquatilis grown in University of Washington, Seatle, WA, United States - 4-16-21 metaG | ecosystem: Host-associated > Plants > Roots > Rhizosphere...
TGCTGCCGTTCAACCCCGACTGGCGCTGGCTGCTGGCCCGCGACGACAGCCCCTGGTATCCGACCATGCGGCTGTTCCGCCAGCCGCGCCTGGGCGACTGGGGCAGCGTCATCCAGCGTGTCGGCGCGGAATTGGCCGCCATTTAAGCGCAGCGCCAGCGGGGCGGCTGGAACCGGGCCTGTCCGGTCTCAGAGCGTGTCCAGGCGCAATGCGCGGAACAAATCCTTTAACAGGCGTGCTTCCTCCACTGAAATCCGCCGCTCCGGCTCGCCCTCGGCGCGGGCGGCGGCGGCAACGTCGGTGCAGATACGGAAGAGCTGCGACCGCTTATCCTGGGCATACGGCTCGACCACATCCTGGACGATCTGATCCACCAGCCGGGCCAAGCTGGCCTGTTTGCGCGGATCGCTCGGCGTCGGCGGTTCCAGCAAGGGCAGAAAGAAACGCCGGGCGCGTTCACTGGTGATTTCCGGCACGTCGCGGCGCACCAGTTTCACGAAGGCGTCCACATAATGGAACAAGGTTTCAATCTCTTCCTTTTGACAGCGGCCATCCGCCCACATCACTTCGATAATAGGCATCAGCCACAGGAACTGAAAGTTATAGCAATCCAGATCCAATTCCAACTCCCGGCACAGGGAAGCGATCATCTCATCGTCACGGCGCATCGTGGTTTCTCCCAAAATCTTAATAGAATAATCATATCATCCCTCATATGCCTCATCCTGGCTGATCGCCGCCAGCACCCATGAGAACTGTCCTTCCGATATTTTCGATCCACAGTAACCGCATTCCCCGGCTTGGCCGATTTTATCGGCCGGCGCGCCACAAGACGGGCAGGTTTTCAGATCGTATTCGACTGTGCGCTTGTCCACCCCGGAAACACGGATAAATGTCCAGTATTCGCTGAATTTTCGCGGCTTCTTGGGCGAGCCGCCGATAAGCTTGCCCTGTTTGTCAACAGTATAGTCCAAGCAAGAGGCAAATAGTCTAACGGTGATGGATTCGTAGAACCTGTCCAGCTCAATCCGCGCCGCCACGACACTTTGGATTTGGAGATTGTCCAGCCGGTTCTGCCAGCCTTGCCGCGCATATTCTTGCATCCAGAAATTGTTCGACTCGTAAAGCCGGTCGGACACCAAATGACGCGCCTGCCGCCAATCGCCTGCGCTCCAGGCAGCGTAAGTCGCCAGGCAATAAGGCTGGACCACGGTTTCGCGGAAACCCGTGAAAAACGCCTCCCAATCCTGAAAGCCATGGTTTTTGGCAAAGGTTTCCCCATAAGTTTTCAGCTCGGCCTGTTTAAGCGTGGGAAGCTCCGTGCCCGTCTCCTGCACATAGCCGCCAGGGTCTTCGCTGGTAAACGGCAGGCTGCTGAGGACGCTCATTTTGAGCACTTGCCACTGCTTTTCACCGGCTTGGATGAAGACGTGGCAATATTGGCATTCCCCGGCGTCGGTGAAATCGGCCGGGGCACCGCAAGCAGGGCACGACAGGGTTCGCATTTGTTCAGGCTGCGGGGACAAAACGCCTGGCTGGCGCGCAAAAGTCCATTGCTCCTGGTTGACAAAGCGGGCTTGCTCGCCGGTCTGGTATTGGACGGTCAGGTTGGTTTCAAACGCGACGATCAGGCTGTCGCCGCCGCCCCGTGCCAATACATTCACAATCCTGGCTTTGCCGACGACAATGTCATGGACGCGCTGCTTGGGGTAAAACACATTGGCTGCCGTCTGGTCGGCAATGGCTTTGGACAGATACGGTGCCAGCAGCTTGAATTGATCGGTACCTCGGTAGGTATAAAATTTGTGGTATAGCAGGCTGGCGAAATCCAGAAACAATACTTTGGAAAAATTTGGGTCGTGCGCCCGCAAATCCAGCAATTGCCCATCCAGGCTAGTATTGGTCGCGGCGGGCCTGCCAGCATAGCTGGACTGGAAAGTTTTGACGGCTCCGGACGGCGGCTGGCTTAATAGGCGCAGCAGAATATAAATCACCAGGATCAGCACGACGATTTCCACAAACAAGGCGAAACCGCCGCCGCTATCACTGGATGGGTTGGCGCTCGACAGGCCGCTGCCTGCATAAGAATGGCCGGCATATCCGGACGCGGGAAAGCCGCTCCAATGGCCGCCTCCGCTGGAACTCCCGGAACTGCGCGAACCACTGGAGCTGCCGCCGCTATAGGAATGCCCGCCGCCCATGCGGGCCTGTGACGGCGAGATGGACAGCAGCGACAACACTAGGCCAATCAATGCCAGGCACAGCCAGCCGGTGGCTAATAACGGTTTGCGCGGTTTCATAAATCAATATCCAGCGTGTCGGGCAATTCGTTGCTGTCGTCATCGACTTGGGGGATATAGTTGCTTATTATTGGCTGTAAGCTTTCCAGTTGTATCAACAGTTCGGCTGCTGGGTTTTTCGCCTGAAAAATGCGGCTAAACCCTAGGCGAATTTTGAGCCATTCGCCGGGGGGGATTGCCGATTCGACGCCGCGGTCGGGAATAATCGCCACTTGCCGCTCCAATAAGGCGACAAAAATCAACACGCCCGTTTTATCCCGGGTATGGTGCAGGCCACCTTTTTGGAAGCAAGCCCGCGCCATGATTTCGGTAGACCTTGCCAGGCGTTTCCGGCCCACGGCCACCCTTAGCAATCCGGGCAGGCCAGCCGTCAGCGCCGCCCCCAGCACAAAAGCGGTAATGGTGCCCGCATAGATAATCCACTCATCGAAGAAATCCGTCGCAAATCGTACATAAGTCAAAGCCAGAAAGGCTGACGCGCTGCCGACGCCCAAAGGGTATTGTGCATAGCTGTCGGCGCGCTCTTTAACCAGTACCACCCATTCGCTATGGGAGTGGGTTTCGAGCCGGGCGATGGCGCGGCCAATCTCCGCACGGAAAGTATCATCGAACTGTTTTAGCATGGTATTAAGCGCATGGTTAGTTAATCTATTCGGTATTACTGGGGCGGCGGGCAATGGCCGGTGGCCGCGCAAGCAGAGCCGCAGAGAGGCGAGGGGGCTTGGATGGCGCTTTACTTTCTCATTTCCTTATCCGTGGCGCAACGCCGGCCTTTGCCACGCATCCAGACCACCCCGCCAGGATGGTGGCGTGCTAGGCGCAGCCTCGTGGATCATCATTGGCCGGTTGCACAAGTAGTTGATTTTAAATGGCGGGCCACGTCTTTATGCCGATATGGCGGACGCGCCAAAGCAAGCGGGCTTTGCGGAGCGCAATACCTGGAATGGCGCTTAGGGTAGGCCTATCTAGGGGCTGGGAGGCCGGGCGGGATACGATTTTCATGGACAGGCCGCGTCTGTTGCTGTTTTCGGGCAGCAGATCAAGGACCGCTATTCAGCGCCTGATGGTTAGCGGAGTGCGGGGCGGGAAAGTGGGGGCGTGCAACGGAAAAAATAGCCGGGATAGTCCTTTACCCGCGGCAAGAGCAGTGAAAGCAGATTGGCATGCTCCAAAGGAGGCAACTAATGAGGAAGAGAGTCCAGTCTTAGTTATTTGATAATATAACCGATGAATCATCGCTTGTTAATGTGGCAAATTGTCGCAGATTAATCCCGATTTTGCGGTTGCGGCATATCGCGCAATCATCACGTCATATGCCACGCCAAACACCCTTAAGCGAAGATTATAAGATTATAATTGATTTGGCCAAGACGCGATTACTCCCGCAATGGCGTACGCTAATTTGCCGCGCGATCCAGTGCGGGCACCTCGAAAACCCCCGCGTTTCGACAGGCTAGACGCGAACGGAGCGATTAAAATCAAGCGCTTCCGTTCGTGTTGAAGCGGTCGAGGCATGAGTGCAAGCGATTTTTCGAGGTGCCTCGGCGGGGCAGGGCCGGCGTGTCAGCTCCGCTGGAAGTGTCCGCGCGGATTGAATGTTGAACTGTCGGCCAAGGACTGGTACAGGGTGCGCTCGGACTCGCTGACCAAAGTCGGCACGACAATTTGCACGATGGCGAACAGATCGCCCGCCCCATGCTGCGGCTTGGGCAGGCCGCGGTCGCCGATGCGCAATTGCTGGCCGGCCGGCGTTCCGGGCGGCACTTTGAGACGCACCGCACCGCCTAGCGTAGGCACTTGCACGGTGGCGCCGAGCACGGCTTCCCAGGGAGCCAAGGGCAAGTCCAGGTACAAATCGTGCCCGTTGACGCGGAAAAAAGGATGCGGCTGCAAGCGGATGTTGAGGTACAGGTCGCCGTCGCGGCCGCCGTTGACGCCCTTGCCGCCGCGCCCCGCCAGGCGCAGCCTTTGCCCGTCCGTCGCGCCTTTGGGGATGCGCGCCTTCAAAGTTCTGGACACCTTGCGCGTGGCACCCAAGGCGTCGGTTTCCGGCACGCTCAGATTGAGATCCAATTCGGTGCCGGCATAGGCTTCTTCCAAGGTGATATGGGCGTTGACTTCGTAGTCCTGGCCGGGCCGTGGAATTTTGCCGCTACGCCCGCCACGGTTTTTACCGGTGAACGCCGCGAACAGATCCGACAAGTCGATCCCCTCGTCGGCAAAGCCTTGGCCGCCGTAATGCTGTTCCCAGCCCGGCGGCGGGCGGAAGTCCTGCCCAGGCTGGAAGCTGCCCAGTTGGTCGTAGGCGGCGCGTTTTTCCGCATCGTGCAGGGTTTCGTAAGCCTCTGAGACTTCCTTGAATTTCTCCTCCGCCCCCGGTTCCTTGGACACGTCCGGGTGGTACTTGCGGGCCAGCTTGCGGTAAGTCTTTTTAATTTCCTCGGGGCTGGCCTTCCTGTCCAGGCCCATGGTCTTGTAATAGTCTTTGTATTTCATTGGCGTTTGGATTGGGTCGCGTGGGGCATAGATATACCTTGACAGGGCAGCGCAGGGCAAGCGGTTCTTAAGAGCGTGTTTTAAAAGCGACTGCGCGACCCGATGGCGGCGTTGCGCGGTGCTCGCAATCCTCATGTGCCACTCGTACACGCCGGTTGCTGTGCTCCGGGTGCCTTGCACTCGGGCCGTTCGTAAGGCCTTAAAACACGCTCTTGCAGCGTGGCGGGGTTGCAGTAAACTGGGCCGCTTGGAAGATCGCGCCTATTCGCAGCATGTGAATCACGGGATCGCCAATTCCGACACACTTCGGATTCTAAGGATTCTCGATGAGCCCTAAATTGACTTGGCTACACCTTTCGGACATTCATTTCCATCCGCGCACCGAATGGCGCGACAGTGCTTCCAGGGACGCTTTGCTGGGCTATTTGCAAGCCGAATCCTTGCGGCCCGACTTGATTTTCTGCACCGGCGACATCGCTTTCGGCGAAACCGCCCAGACTCCGTTAGAACAACAGTACCGGCAGGCGCGGGAATTTTTTGACAAGCTCCTGGCAATTTGGGAGTTGCCAACGGACAGGCTGTTTGTCGTTCCCGGCAATCACGACATCAACCGCAAGGCCGTCAATGAAGACGCCCAAGCCACGCTGACTCAGTGGGCGGAACAAGCCGCAGACCATGCGCAGAAGATGAACCAGCGCTTCGCGGATCGCCCTAGAGTTTTCCAAGATGCCATCGCCCGGCTTGACGAATATGCCGGTTTCGTCAACGACTACCTGCCCCACCAAGTCGATGTGGACGGGCGGCATTGCTATGCCCGCATCGTCGATATTGGCGGTCTCAAAATCGGCGTGGCCGGGTTTAATTCGGCCTGGTCTTGCGCCGGGCCTGAGGATGACCGCCACCTGTGGATGGCGGCGGAATGGCAGTTCAACGCGGCCAAGCCTGCATTGAAAGAGGCGGCGTTGCGTATCGGCCTGGTTCACCATCCGGTGGATTGGCTGAATACGGTCGACCGTGACATGGCCACCCGCCGCATCGCTGCCGATTTCCATTTTTGGCTGCACGGCCATAGCCATAATGCTTGGGTGGAACCCGGCCAAGGCCACACCGTCATCGCCGCCGGCGCGGTCGGGGCGGAAGAAACTGATGAATTCGGCGTGAACTGGGTGACATTGGATTTGGAGCAGGGACAAGGCACGGTGCATTTACATGCTTACACGCCGCGTTCTGGCTATTGGGCTATTGCGCCAGAGCCCCCGCACGCGCCTAAAGCCCTATGGCCGCTGACCCTGCCCGCTGCGTTGCGACAACCCGTCAGCCCCGCGCCGACGACAGCGCCAACCGCCGCGCTGCCGCCCAAGCGCGACCCCGGTTTTTTCGGGCGCGAGGCTTTGCTCAAGGATGCCGCCGCCAAATTGCGCCGCCAGCCGGTGTTGCTGGTGTACGGCTTGCGCGGCAATGGCAAAAGCGAGTTGATTAAAGTCTTAGGCAAGGCCGACCCCTTGGCGGGCAAGGAACTGATGCGTTACACCGTCAACGCCGCCACCAGCGCCGATGAATTGTTCCGGCAGTTTTCCGCGTTGCTAGGGGAAACCGCCGAATCGCCCAAGCCGCCGACCGGCGACGCCAAGGCCATCGCGGCGGAATTGCGCCGCCGCTATCTCCGCCCGCGCCCGGCTTGGGTATGGATCGAGCAAGCCCACCAATTGATCGACGGGCAAGCCTTCCGCCACCCCGAAGTCCGCAGCCTGTTGCTGGGGCTGCAAGCCGCTTTGGGCACACAATGGCACTGGATTTTTGAATTGCGTGAACGCCCACAGCGTGGCTTATGGAGCGCGGACGCCGAGGAATGCCAGGTGCCGGGCTTGGACAAAGCCAGCCTGGCCGAATGCCTGGCCCATGCCGCACCGCCCGGCAAAGAAGCCGAATGGCGCTACACCGGCAACGAACTCAAGCGCATTTACCAATGGCTGGGCATCGGCCATGGCGGGCAGGCTCACACCCAGGCCACGCAATTGCTGATCGAAGTGGCGCGCGGCCATGGTGAAACGCCGAGACAGGCATTGGAGCGGCATCTGGGTGTCTTCGAGGAATCCGTCGAGGCACAGCTATTGGGCGACTTGTACAACAACGTGCTGAATGACGCCGAGCGCCGCCTGCTGCAAGCCCTCGCCTTGTACCGCACGGCGATCCCGCACGACCATGCGGACGCGCTGGAACGGCATCTGCGGCTGGCGGGCAGTTGGGACGGCCTGGATCGCCGCTGCCTGCTGTCGCCGTCGGCAGACCATGCGAAATATTATCTGCACCAGTTCATCGCCGCCTGGCTGCGCGTCGGCCTGGGCTATGCCAACCACGGCGAAGACCCCGAAGCCGATTTCGCCGCCGCCACCGGCGAGGCGAGCCGCGACCATGCCCGCCGCTTGCACCAAGCCGTCGCCAGTTGCTGGCTGGAAGATCTGGGCGACACGCCCCGGTTTACCCCGCTGAACATCGACCGGGCGCTGGAAGCCTTCCACCATCTGATTGCCGGCGGCGAGCCGGAACGCATCCAAGCCATCGCAGTGGGCTTGCTGACCGGCAACCGGGCTTGGGCGCTGCGGCGCATCGAGCAACTCTGTGATTATCTGTTCCACAGCCGAGCCCCCTTCGTTCAACGGTGTAAAGCATTGGAATACTGGGTGGCGCTCGATGCTGAAAATCATAAGGCCCAGCGCTTTCTCGGCGAATGCTGGGCGAAGGAGGAGGGTTGGGACAGTGCTAAGGCTTTGGCTTGTTTTGAAACTGCCTGCTATTTGCAGCCCGATTTCCCGCCTTACTGGACGAATCTAGGCAAATCCTTGCTGGCCCAAGGCGAGGCCGGGGCGCGGGAATTTCTCCGGCGCGTAAGCACAGAGGAGCAATCCCGCCCCCAATTGCTTAATGAACATGGCCGGGCTGTCCGGGCTGATTGTTTAAAACTGGTCGGCGACACAAGCGGAGCCAGCAAAGCGCGCCGAGATAGAATCGACGCCGGCAGCCACAACCCGGCGTTTTACAATGACGAAGCTCAAACCTTGCTAAAGGCGGGCGACGCCGAGGGTGCGTTGGCCGTCCTCGACCTAGCGGCGCACAACCACGCCGCCAACCACTACACCGACGCCATCCGCGCCCAGGCTTTGCAGCAGGCCGACAGGCCGGAAGACGCTGCCCGGCTGCGCCAGCAAAAAATCCAAGCTCGCAGCCGCCACCCGGCGTTTTACAACGCCGAAGCCCAGGCGCGGCTGGAGGCGAATGATGCCGAAGGCGCGTTGGCCGTCCTCGAACTCGCGGTGCGCAACCACGCCGCCGACGACTACACAGACTCCATCCGCGCCCAGGCTTTGCAACAGGCCGGCAGCACGGAAGACGCCGCCCGGCTGCGCCAGCAAAAAATCCAAGCCCGCAGCCGCGACCCGGTGTTTTACGTCGCCGAAGCCCAGGCGCGGCTGGCGGCGAATGATGCCGAAGGCGCGTTGGCCGTCCTCGACCAGGCAGTGCGCAACCACGCCGACAACGAGTACACGGCGAATATCCGCGCCACTGCCTTGCGGCGGCTGGGCCGGGCATGACAGCCCTGATCGGCGGACACGCCGCCGGGGCTATGCCTAGTGACGCAGGCGATGGGGTCGGCGGTGCGCTTCGCCGACCGCGACGCTTTTCAAACGCCGGCCAGCTTGCCTTGCTCGTCGAACGCCATCACCGTGATTTCTCCATCCACATCAATGATTTCGGCGCGGCGCAACACGCCGCCGGCGTCGTATTGGTAGCGGTGTTCCATCTCGACTTCGCCGTAAACCATCTTCTGAACCCTGGCTAGGCGGTCTTCGGCGTCGTAATCGCCGCGAAAAAAAGTGATCCGGTTTTCAAGCTGGGCCGGCTCTAATTCGTTGAGCAGGGTAAGCGGCAGTTTGACGCCGGTGTAGGTCAGAAAATAGCGGCAGTTTCCAAAAGTCTCGTCGGTCATAGTTTTAGGCCAATGGAGGGTTGATGGGCAAAACCGCCAATGCAGCAAGACTCGCACCAAGGGCGGCCCACGCGGCCCAGGCATCCCGCACGGCTTGCTATGGATTTCCTAACGAATTGAAATAAAAACAGTTTGTGGCGGAGGCGCAAATGGGCACCCTTGGGCTCTTCGGCTATCTTTCGACATGCCGCCGCCCCGGTTTTGTCGGCTTGTTGACAAGCGGCTGTTAAATCGCCGTCTGGGCAAACAGACCGGATGCCGCCGGGGACGCTTTTGACGCCATCTGTTACAAATGGGCGCTCAATTGCCAAACACGGAATAAAGCATGTAAGCGCTGAGGACGAGCGACATCAGCATTAACGCCAGATTGGTCAGCAGCGGGAGATCCGGCCAGTAGCCTCGGGGGACTTCGACGGGCTTAAGGTCGCGTAGAACCCGCCGGTGTTGGATGGCGGACAAAATGGAAAGCACGCCGCCTAAGAGGATGAAGGTCAAGCCGATCCAAATCGAGATGTTATCCGTCGGCAGGTTTTGGCCGTTTGCGATGAGAATCCGCAGAAACAGCCCGAATCGTTCAATCATAAAGCCGAAAGCCATGAGCGCCAGACAGGTGCGGTTCCAGGCAAGGAGGGTGCGCTCGGCGGCGAAAAACACGCGCGGGTCGTTCAGTTCTGACATGGTAAGTTTTCGGTTTTAAGGCGTTTCAGAAAGTCATGCAGTGTGTGCCTTAGCGGTTTTCACCCGGCGGTTGCGCCGCCTTCCCCTCCCCGGATGGCGGGCTGTCTTCCGCGTTCCAGCCACCGCCTAAGGCTTTGAACAAAGCGATATGGTCGCTGGCCCAGGCCAGCTCGCTAAGAGTCAGTTGGTCTTGGGCTTCATACCAGACGCGCCGGGTGTCGAGCACGGTTTGCAGCTCGGCCTGGCCTTCGGTGTAAAAGGCCAGGGCGGCTTCGGCGCTGCGGCGGCTTGCCGCTTCGGCGGCGATCAGGTGTTGCTGGCGGCGTTGTTCGCCGTCCATGGCGGCCAAGGCGTCCTCCACTTCACGAAAAGCGACCAGGACGGTCTTTTCGTAAGCTTTCAGCGCTTCCCGGCTTTTGGCTTGCTGGGTGTCGATGTTCGCCAGTAATTGCCCGGCTTGGAATATCGGCAAGGATAGGCGCGGACCAAAGCCATAGAAACCGCTGGACAAATTAGCGAAGTCGCTTAATGCCTGGCTTTGCAAGCCCGCCACTCCCGTCAAGGTGATTTTTGGAAACAATTCCGCCACCGCCACGCCAACGGCGGCCGTGGCGGCCGCCACGCCGCGTTCCGCCTGCCGAATGTCCGGGCGGCGGCGCAGCAAGTCGGCTGGCATCCCGACGGGTAGCGTGGGCGGGGGCGGGATGTCTGCGGCCAGGTTGGCCCATTCGCGCACCTGCGCGCCGGGAGGCTGGCCTAGCAGCAAGGCCAGGCTGTGCCGGGCATTGGCTATTTGCGCCTCCAGCGCCGGCACGGCGGTCTGCGCCACCTCCTGTTCGGCGTCGGCGCGTTTAAGATCCAGGCCGCTGGCATTGCCTTCCTTGAACAAGTCGGCGACGAGCTCATGCAGCTTGCGCTGGTTTTCCAGTTGCCGCCTGGCAATTTCCAGCCGCTTTTGCAAAGCGATCAATTCCAGGTAACCACGCGCCACTTCCGCCGCCAGGCTGACGTGGATATCGCGTTGGTTCTCCTGCGCCGCTTCCGCGCTGGCATCGGCTGCTTCCACGCCGCGCCGGATGCCGCCGAACAAGTCGAGTTCCCAGCTACTGTCAAAGCTGGCTTGGAACAGGTCGAACGGCTGGCCTATCGGGCCTAATGTGGACACCAGGCCCGTGGAGAGTCCGCTGCCGCCGCCTTGGGCCGAGCCCAGCAGGCCCTTCAGCGCATTCGGGCTGACCCGTTCGCGCTGATAGGAGCTGGAGGCGTTGAGATGGGGCCAGCGTTGCGCCGCCGCCGCCGAACGCTGCGCCCGGGCGGCCAGCAGCCGGGCTTCCGCCGCTTGGATGTCCAGGTTTTCCCGCAAGGCTCGCTCCACCAGCGCGTTGAGCCGCGCATCGTGGAATCCGCGCCACCAGCGGGCCAGTGTCTCGCGGCTGTGTTCCTCCGCTTTCGGCAAAGGTTCCGTCCAGCGGCCGGGCATGTCCATTTTAGGCGGCTGGTAGTCCGGCCCCACGGTGCAGGCGGACAGAATCGCCAGCGCCGCGAACAGCGCGATTGCGGCGGGGCGGCGGATTGCCTGCGGACAGGCGGAATGCAGTGCGTTGGACTGGCCCATGCCGCAGCTTCCTTATTCCGGCTTGATGCTGAACCAGGCAGCATAAAGCGCCGGCAAGAATAGCAGGGTGAGCACCGTGGCGACCAGCAGTCCGCCCATGATGGCCACCGCCATCGGCCCCCAGAACATGCTGCCCGACAACGGAATCATCGCCAAGATGGCGGCGGCGGCGGTCAGCAAAATCGGCCGCAGCCGCCGCACGGTGGCTTCGATGACCGCATGCCAGGGCGCGACGCCGACGGCGATGTCGTGTTCGATTTGATCCACCAAAATGACCGAGTTGCGCATAATCATGCCGGCCAGGGCGATGACGCCCAAGGTCGCCACAAAGCCGAAGGCCATATGGAAAATCAACAAGAAGGCGCAAACGCCGACCATCCCCAGCGGTGCCGTCAACAACACAATCACGGTGCGCTGTATGCTTTGCAATTGCAGCATCAGCAGGGTCACGACCGTGACGAGCATCACCGGCATGACGGCGTTGATGGAGTCTTGTGACTTTGCGCTGTCCTCGACCGCTCCGCCCGCTTCGATCCGGTAGCCGTCCGGCAGCTTGGCGCGGACGGGATCTAGCAGCGGCTCGATTTGCGCGGTCACGTCGGGCGCCTGGGCGCTGTCGCCAATGTCGCTGCGCACCGTGAAGGTCGGGAAGCGGTTGCGCCGCCAGATGATGCCGTCCTCAAAGCGGTAGTCGGTGCGCACGACTTGGCTCAAGGGCACGGTTTTGCCGCTGCGGGTGTGGAGGTTGATCTCCTCGACCAGCGCCGGATTCTTGCGCTCTTCCGCCTCGGCGCGGCCCAGCACTTCGATCAATTTATTGTTTTCGCGGTATTCGGTGATGCCCAGCCCGGACAGCAAGGTATGCAATAAAAACGAAATGTCCTGCGAGCTGACGCCCAGCAGGCGTGCCTTGTCCTGGTCGACCTCATGGTAAAGGATCTTGCTGGGCTCGCCCCAGTCCAGATGCACGTCTTGCGTGTGACGATTCGTCCGCATCACGGCGGCCACGTCTTCGGCGATGCGCCGGGTTTGCTGGATGTCGCGCCCGCTCACTCGAAATTGCACGGGGAAGCCGACTGGCGGCCCGTTCTCCAGCCGGTTCACCCGCACGCGCAGGCGGGTGAAGCCGTTGTCGAATGCCTGCCGCAAGCGCTCCCGCACGCGCTCGCGGGCGGCCAAGTCTCGGGTCAGGATGACGATCTGGGCGAAATTGTCATGCTCAAGCTGCTGATCCAGCGGCAGATAAAACCGGGGCGAGCCAGACCCCACATAGCTGACGTAATTGACGATGTCGGGGTCGCCCTTGAGCAGCGTCTCGGCTTGTTCCGTCTCCTCTCCCGTCGCCAGGATCGAGGAGCCTTGCGGCAGCCACAGGTCGACCATCAGCTCGGGCCGATCCGAATAAGGGAAAAACTGCTGCTCGACGAAGCGGAATAGAAAGATAGACAGCGCGAATGCGAGCAAAGTCACGCCGATCACCCACCAGCGGTGGGTCAGGCAAGCGCCGACCAGCGCCCGAAAACGCGGATAGATGCCGCGCTGGTAAACCTCCAGCCCGCCGTGGCTTCCCGCCGGCTTGGCATCGGGCAGGAGCTTGTAGCCGATATAAGGCGTGAAGACGACGGCGACCAGCCAAGATGCCAGCAGCGCGATGCCCACGACGGCGAAGATGCTGAAGCAGTATTCGCCGGCGGCGGATTTGGCGAACCCCACCGGCATGAAGGCGGCGGCGGTGACTAGCGTGCCGGTCAGCATCGGAAAAGCCGTGGAGGTGTAGGCGAAAGTGGCCGCGCTGAAGCGATCCAAGCCCTGTTCCATTTTCACCACCATCATTTCCACCGAGATGATGGCGTCGTCGACTAAAAGCCCCAGGGCGATGATGAGGGCTCCCAAGGAAATACGCTGCAAGTCGATGCCGACGCACAGCATGACCAGAAAAGTGATGGCCAGCACCAAGGGAATGGACAGCGCCACCACCAGGCCAGTCCTGGCGCCTAAGGACAGGAAGCTGACCGCCAGCACGATGCCTACCGCCTCGGCCAGGCTTTGCATGAACTCTTTGACCGAGCGGCTAACGACCTTGGGCTGGTCGGACACCGAATGGATCGTGATTCCGGCCGGCAAATTTGTGCCCAGTTTGGCGATTTCGGCCTTCAATTGCTCGCCCAGCGCTAAAATGTCGCCGCCTTTGACCATGGAAACCATCAGGCCGATGGCGTCTTCCCCTTGGAAGCGGAACCTCGGCGTGGGCGGGTCGGCATAGCCCCGGTAAATCCTGGCGATGTCGCCCAGGCGGAACTGTCGCCCGTTGGCCTCGATGCCGATTTCGCGGACGGCGTCCACCGATTTCAAATCGCCGCTGACCCGTATGAAAATCTTGTCCGACGCCGTGTCGATGCTGCCAGCCGAGTTCATGCTGTTTTGCTGTTGTAGCGTGCGCACGATGATCAGCGGATCGACGCCCAAATTGGCCAGTTTGCGGTGGGATATTTCAATGTAAATCTTCTCTTCCTGTACGCCGAGCAGATCCACCTTGGCGACGCTGGGGATGCGCAACAATTCCTGGCGCACGTCGTCCACCGTGTTTTTCAACTCGGCGTGGGTGAAGCCGTCGCCGGTGAATGCGAGCACGGTGCCGTAGGTGTCGCCGAATTCATCGTTGAAGGCAGGCCCTTTCACGCCCTCGGGCAGTTCGCGCTGGATGTCGGCCAGCTTTTTGCGCACCTGGTACCAGGCTTCCGGCACGTCCTTGGCCGGCGCGCTTTCCTTGAGATTGACGAAAATCAGGCTTTTCCCCGGCTTGGAATAGCTTTGCACGAAATCCAGCCCGGGCGTTTCTTGCAGCTTTTTCTCCAGGCGATCAGTCACTTGCAGTTCCATCTCGCGGGCCGTCGCCCCCGGCCATTCGGCGCTGACGACCATGGTCTTGATGGTGAACTCAGGATCTTCCGCCCGTCCCAAGGCTAAATAAGCGGCACATCCGGCGACGGCCAGCAGTACGATCAGATAGGCTATCAAAGCCTGGTGGCGTAAGGCCCAGGCGGATAGATTCAAGCCGGTCACTGCCCGTCCTCCGCAAGCAATCGCACTTTCTGGCCTGGCGACAATTTATGCACGCCTGCCGTGACCACGCGGTCGCCGGTTTTGACCCCGTCCAGGATCTTGGCGTTTTTATCGTCATAGCCACCGACCGTGACGATTTGTGGGCGGACTGTCTGGCTCACAGGGTCGAACACCCAGACCGCCGGCTGTCCATTGAGCTGGGTCAGCGCCGTCAGCGGCAGGTTGGCGATGGGGCGGGGCTCCTCGCGCTGGACGTAGACTGTCGCGGTCATGCCCATGCGCACCGCCTCGTCCGCGTCGAGGATGGACACCTTGACCGTGAACGTGCGCAGCAGCGAGTCCACGCCCGGGGAAACTTCCCGCACCTTGGCCGGATAAAACACGCCCGGCTTGGCCCACAGGTTGACCTTGATGGTGCTGGCGACGCGCAAATCATCCAGCCGGTTTTCCGGCACATTGATTGCCACTTCTTTTTCGTCGGTCTGCGCCAAGCGGAATATCGTTTGCCCGGCGGCGACGACTTGCCCCGTTTCCGCCTCCGCCGCCGTAATCACGCCGGCTTGCTCGGCGCGCAGCTCCGTGTAGGCGGATTTTCGGGCATTGATGTCTAGTCCGGCCTTGGCCTGTGCGAGCCGGGCTTCGGCGGCACGCACCGCGTCCTGGCGGCGCTCGACATGCGCCGGGCTGGTCAGATCCTTCTCCGACAGGTTCTGCGTATGCCGCAGGTCGTTGCGCGCCTGGTTGAGTTCCGCCTGCGCGGCGTCCAATTGCGCCGCTGCGCCCGCTTGGTTGAACTGGTAATCGGGCGGGTCCAGCGTGGCGAGCAACTGGCCCGGCTTCACCGGGGAACCCACGTCGGCCCGGCGCTGGGCGAGTTTGCCCGGCACTTGGAAAGAAAGCGTCGGTTCGCGGCGAACTTTGACCTCGCCCGAATAGCGCGTGCTCGCCAGTGCGGTCGCGAAGCGCACGGTCGTCACGCGCACCGGCCGGGGCGGATATTCCACGGGCTTGGGTTCGGTGCAAGCATTGAGCAACAGGGCCAAGGCGCAAAAGGCCAGGCCATTGGCTGGAAAAAAACCAGGTTTAGCCATGGGCCGACCCTTTTTTCCGCTGCAAGCCTTCAATTATCGTGTCAATCACCAAAGCCGCCGTCTCCTGCAAAGGCCGCCAATCCACCCAGGGGTCGCCGCGCTTGGCCAGATGCAGCGCGACCACCCCGTGCCCGCCGGCCCAAAACGCCTGGGCGGCCAGATGCGGGTCTTGAATATCGGCGCGTAGCAAGCCGCCCGCGATGGCTTCGGCCACAGTGGCGACCAGGAAGGCATAGCCATCTTCCTCCGGATTGCCGTGCCCTATCTGCATCAGATCGGCGGCGTCCAATGGGTGGCTAGACATGAACATGAGTCGGTAGTGGTTGGGGTGCGTGGTGCCGAAATCGACATAAGCCATGCCAATTTGGCGCAGGCGCTCCAGCGGATCGGCCTCGGCGGCGATGGCGTGGAAGCGCTGGGCCAGGGACGTGGAATCTTCCCGGCACAATTCGCGGATGAGGGTGTCTTTGTCCTTGAAATGGGAATAGATGGCCGTCGCCGAATACTCGATGGTTTCGGCGATGCGCCGCATCGTCACCGCGTCGTAGCCTTCGGCCACAAACAGCTCCCGCGCCGCATCCAAGATCTGACGCCGCATTTGTTGCCGCTCACGCTCTCGTCGTTCGGCGATGCCCATTGAAACATTTCTCTAAAACTTAACTATGTTAAGTATCTGAACATTGTGCAGGAATGTCAAGGGGCTTGCCGGGGCAAGGCGGTAGAATCCAGCCGGGGGATGAACACTTGAGAACGCGCAAAGACGGGCTGTAGCCCGCCCTGCGCCTAGGCCTTGCTGTTATGCCAGGCTATCGAGGTATTTCTCCGCGTCCAGCGCGGCCTGGCAGCCGGAACCGGCGGAGGTGACGGCTTGGCGGTAGATCGAGTCGGCCACGTCGCCGGCCGCGAACACGCCAGTGACACTGGTGGCGGTGGCATTGCCTTCGGAGCCGCCTTTCACGCGGATGTAGCCGTTTTTCATGTCCAACTGGCCGGCGAAAATTTCGGTGTTGGGTGAATGGCCGATGGCGATGAACACGCCTTCCAAGGGGATATCCTGGGTGGTGCCGTCTTGCGCATGCTTGATGCGGATGCCGGTGACGCCTGATGCATCGCCCAGCACCTCGTCGAGCACCTGATTCCATTCTATGCTCACATTGCCTGTTTTGGAGCGCTCGACGAGCTTGTCGGACAGGATTTTCTCGGAGCGGAATTTGTCGCGCCGATGCACCACGGTGACATGGCTGGCAATGTTGGATAGATACAGCGCTTCCTCCACCGCCGTATTGCCGCCGCCGATCACTGCCACCGGCTTGCCCCGGTAGAAGAAGCCGTCACAGGTGGCGCAAGCGGAAACGCCCCGGCCTTTGAACGCCTCCTCCGAATCCAGCCCCAAGTAGCGCGCCGACGCGCCGGTGGCAATAATCAAGGCGTCGCAGGTGTAAACGCCCTCGTCGCCAGTCAGCTTGAACGGCTTGGCGGAAAGGTCGGTGGTGTGGATGTGGTCGAATATCACCTCGGTGTTGAAGCGCTGCGCATGTTTCAGCATGCGCTCCATCAACTCTGGCCCCTGCACGCCGTCGGCGTCGCCCGGCCAGTTGTCCACCTCGGTGGTGGTGGTCAGTTGGCCGCCTTGCTGTATGCCGGTGACCAGCACCGGGTTCAGGTTGGCGCGGGCGGCGTAAACGGCGGCGGTGTAGCCGGCCGGGCCCGAGCCCAAGATCAGCAGCTTTGAATGTCTGGTTTCGCTCATGTAGTCCTCTCCTGAAAAAACAGCGGATAATAGGTTAGTATGACCAGCCGGTTTTGCCACGTAAAGCCCGGCTGCGCTTGCTTAGTTCCCGGCCCTTTGGAAAAAAGGCCGACAGTTCACATTTCCTTGATTTGGTGAGAATTTTGTCACAAATAGACAAGAAAGTTCCGGCCACTGCCGACATTGGCGCAAGCTTGCGCAAGGGATTCGGCGAATTGCTGCTGCTGGCCTTCGGGGCGACCGCGTTGTTTTACCTGATTTCCCTGCTTACCTTCAGCCTGGAGGATGCGGGCTGGTCGCACAGCGGCTCGGGCAGAAACATCAGTAATGGTGCCGGGGCGGTGGGCGCATGGCTTGCCGATTTTAGCTTCTCCATGGTCGGCGTGGCGGCTTTTGCATTCCCGGTGCTGCTGGCCGCCCACGGCCACGCATTATATAAAGGTGTAAAACCGGGGCTTTGGAATCCCTTGGCCTATCTGCCGCGTCTGTTGGGCCTCGCCGTGGCCGTAGCCGCCATCGCTGCGCTGGCGGACATCCACTGGGTTCGCCTGTCCATCGCCCTGCCGCAGTCCACTGGCGGCATTCTCGGCGAGGAGGTTGCCGGGCGCTTGCTGGACGCTTTCGGCAACAAGGGGACTTTGGTCTTGCTGGTGTTCTCGCTGCTGGCCGGCGTCTCCTTATACACTGGGCTTTCCTGGTTGGCCGTGTTCGACGCGCTAGGCAAATATTCCTTGCTGGTGGCGGAGGGCTTTTTTTCGGTTTTCTCAAGCATGGGCCATGCCACTCGTCCAGTCGAGGAAGTGGCGGAGGAGGATGAGCCTGCCATTGAGCCGCCACCGGCCGCCGTCAAAAAAGACCAGCCTAAGCCTGCGCCAGTTCCAGACGCCGCTCCAACGCCAGTCGAGCCAGCGCCGAAAGCCCCGGTAATCCAGGAAGAGAAGGCCGCCCAGCCGGAAGCAATCGAACCGGCCAAGCCGCTTGAAGCCGCCGCGCCGCCCGTTGCCGCGCCGCCCGTTGCCGCGCCGCCCGTTGCCGCGCCGCCCGTTGCCGCGCCGCCCGTTGCCGCGCCGCCCGTCATTAAAAAGATCAAGCCTTCCGACCTGCCGCCTGCCCAGCCGGGCGAACTGCCGCCGCTGGAATTGTTGAGCCAGCACGCGGCCAAGCCTAAAGGCTACACCCCGGAAGCCTTGGATGGCATGTCGCGCTTGGTGGAAAATATTCTCGCTGATTTCGGTGTCGAGGTGGAGGTTGTGGGCGTCCACCCCGGCCCGGTCATCACCCGCTTCGAGGTGCAGCCCGCCCCCGGCGTCAAGGCCAGCCGCATCAGTGGCTTGGCAAAAGACCTGGCGCGGGCTTTGTCTGTCACGAGTGTCCGCGTCGTGGAGATCATCCCCGGCAAGTCAGTCATCGGCCTGGAAATTCCCAACGAGGCGCGGGAAATTGTCCTGCTGCACAACGTGCTCGCCTCAGAAGTTTACCAAGACTCCGACTCACCGTTGACCATGGTGCTGGGCAAGGACATCAGCGGCCAGCCGGTGGTCGCCAATTTGGCGAAGATGCCGCATTTGCTGGTGGCCGGCACGACCGGTTCGGGCAAGTCGGTGGCGGTCAATGTGATGATCCTCAGCATGCTGTACAAGGCCAGGCCGGACGAAGTGCGGATGATTATGATCGACCCGAAGATGCTGGAACTGTCTATCTACGAAGGCATCCCGCATTTGCTGACGCCCGTTGTCACCGACATGAAAGAGGCCGCCAACGCGCTGCGCTGGTCGGTGGCGGAGATGGAGCGCCGCTACAAGCTTATGTCCATGCTAGGCGTGCGCAATCTGGCCGGTTACAACCAGAAAATCCGCGAGGCCGAGGAAGCCGGCGAGCCGATCCTCGACCCGCTGTGGAACCCCAACATGGTCGTGTCCGAAGAGGACGGCCCGCCGCCTTTGGGCCATCTGCCCTTCGTTGTCATCGTCATCGACGAGTTGGCGGACATGATGATGATCGTCGGCAAGAAAGTGGAGGAACTCATCGCCCGCTTGGCGCAGAAGGCCCGCGCCGCAGGCATCCATCTGATCCTGGCGACGCAACGTCCGTCGGTGGACGTGCTGACCGGTTTAATCAAAGCCAACATTCCGACCCGCTTGTCGTTCCAGGTGTCCTCGCGCATCGACTCGCGCACGATCATCGACCAGGGGGGCGCGGAAACCCTGTTGGGCAACGGCGACATGCTGTTCCTGCCGCCGGGTTCCGGCATCCCCATGCGCGCCCACGGCGCTTTCGTCTCCGACCAGGAAGTCCATAATGTGGTGGAATTCCTCAAGCGCACCGGCAAGCCGAATTACATCGAGGAGATTACCCGTTTCAGCGAGGACGGCGTGGACGAGGGGCTAGGCTTCAAAGGTGCGGGCGGCGGCGGCGACGGAGAAGAGACTGACGCGCTCTACGACGAGGCTGTGCGCTTCGTCACGGAAAGCCGCAAAGCCTCTATTTCCAGTGTGCAACGCCGCTTCAAGGTAGGCTATAACCGCGCAGCCCGCATGATCGAAGACATGGAAAAAGCGGGTATCGTCGGCCCTGCGGAAACCAATGGCTCGCGCACCGTGCTGGCCCCGCCGCCACCAAATGATTGAAGGCTTTCTCATGCTGGCGGCACTGCTCATGCTCCGCTCTAGCGGATGGCGAAAGGCAAGCATTAATTTGCCGGCTTGGCCCTAGCGGCCAGAGCGGCCAGCTCCGTCGTCCAGGACGACATTGTCCATGGGGCTGGGCGGCGGTCAAGCTGTCCGTCCGCTACCGCTGCGGGCATGATCGGAGCTGCCGCCACGCTGATCGACGACGGATTTTTCGGAAGATCACGGAGGCAGGGCTAGAGTGTAAAAAATTCTGACATTCTCCGCCGCCTTATCTCTTCCTGACATCAAACCCAAACCGGTAAAATTTAAAGGTTTACCATAAAAAACAAAGCCTTGAGAGTGTTGTGGGAATGTGTGTTTTGACTCAAAATAGCGAAAATCCATCCTCGCGGGAAAAGTGTAAAGCGTACTTTACACATGACATGGCGATACGCCTGTCAAAATTTATAAAATATTGTAATTTAAGTAAAATATAAAAATGGCATGGCCCATGCTTACTTATATAAGCCAATTTTCAATTTTGTAAATCATGACAACGCAAACAAGGGTTGGCGTCGGAACTGCCGGGCTGAAGCAAGCAGGCTACATTAGGCCTGTTTTGTCTTCGGGCCGTATCAATTATAGGTCGGTAGGCCACAAAATCGTCACTTGACGGCGACGCCCGCTTCCTTTATAAATTGAAAAAAATTTATCTGCTTGCCTAACGTACCGAACACCGTGAAAAAAATTAGGGGATGACCGCGATGCAACCAAAACACCGAAAACTCTATCTTGCGCTGCAAGCGGCGCTCACAGTTTCCGCTGGAGGTGCATTGCTTGCGCCGACTGCTGCCGATGCCGCAACCTTCACCGGCAAAGCGACGGGTGCATGGGAATCGACTAATTCGACTGCATGGAATGAGACCAGCAGTCCAGGCTTGCCGTCCAACACCGTGACCACCGATACGGTGACTGTCGATCATAGCGGCGGAGCCACCATCACCTATTCCGGCACAACTGGCACTCGTACCATCGCCAGCGTATTGCTGGGCACCACGTTCAATAGAAACGTTCTGAACATCACGGGTGGTAGCCTGACGACGACCGGTGACCTGAATATCATATTTGCATCTGCCACTAAAGCGAATGCGGTGACCGCGTCGGGAGGCACCCTCAAGGTTCAAGGCACCTTAAAAAATGACAACTCGGTGAGCCTCAGCGGTGCCAGCGCGACTATCGCCCCTGTCAATTTCAATAACACCAGCAATGGCACGACCACCATCACGGGTGGAACGTTCGGCGACTCCACATTTGCTACGGCCACTAATACAGGATCCATCAATGTGTCTGGCGGTAGCTTCGGCGTAGCCGCCACCGCTTACACGCAGAATGCGGGTGGCAGCTTGACCGTCACAGGTGCCGCCTCCACGAGCGGCAGCGCCACGCTTGGCACAGTCAACTTGAATGCGGGCAGCATTACCGTTTCAAATTCCGGTGCCAACGCGGGAAGTTTAAGCCTCAACGCGACAACGACTGTCAGCAGCGGGACGACCTTGGCTGTGTCGGGCGGCAACGTGACTAATCAATCGGGTGCGACACTTAAAAATAGCGGTTCCACCACGGTTTCAAGCGGTACGTTGACCAACAAGGGAAGCTTCACTAATTCAAACATCACCACGGTTTCCGGTGGCACCCTGACCAACTCGGGCACCTTCACCAACACAAGCAGCGCCACGGTTTCCGGAACCGGCACACTGTCCAACTCGGGCACTTTCAACAACAATAGCGGCACCTTCAACAATTCGGTTGCAACCGCAACCGTAACCAACACGGGCACGTTCAACAATTCGGCAACCCTGACCAATGCTGGCGCACTGAACAACACCGGTGGCACTTTGAGCAACTCAGGCACAGTCAACAGCACTGGCAGCCTAAGCGGCGGAACCATCACCAATACCGGCACCGTTAACGTCACTGCCGGAACCTTCGGCAACACCACCACCACGGTCAATCAAAATGGTGGCACCATAGCCGTGTCAAACGGTGCCACCAATAGCGTCGGAACTTTGAACATAGGCGCTTCTGGCACATTGGCCTTGACGAATGCTGCTGACAAAATCTCCGTAAACTCTGATTATACTAATGCCCATTTCGGTGCCGGCGATAGCTTTAACCGCTTCGGAACCGGCACACAGAATGTCACGGGTGGCGGCACCGTCGGCACAGGCAGCACTGTCGGCATCATTGCGGCAGGCAACGCCAACCAAGGGTTGAAGATCAATGGAGACACCGCCGTCGCTGGCGACAGGACAATAAGCTTTGGTAATGTCCATACTGGTAGCAGCAACACTGCGAATTTCCAGGTTGCCAACATAGGTACGACCGGCCCGGCAATTCGTGGTGCCATACAGACCGGCAACGTGACGGATGGGCGGCTGTCGGGAAGCGGCGTGGCTACAGGCGGGACGAATTACACGCCAAATACGGGCGTAGGCACTGGACTAGGCACTGGTGCCGCAACGGGCACTTATGGAGTGAACTTCAACCCAGGTAGCACGGCAGGCAGCCTAAATTCGCAGTCGGTTAAAGTAGTTGATAACTTCGGCCATGCGCAGAGTCTGAACATCACCGGTGCCGCTTACAGCCTGGCCAGCGCGAGCGTGCTGCCGACCGCCGTGACCCTGGCGAACCAGCACGTCACCGCGGGCGCCTCCCTGAGCCAGTCGCTGACGGTGAAAAACACCTCGACCGACGGCAGCTTCTCGGAAAACCTGAACGCCAGCGTCTCGGCCACGCCGACGGCGACGGCGAGCGGCACGATCAGCGGGCTCGCCTCCGGCGCGACCGACGCGGCCAGCCTGAAGGTCGGCGTCGACGCCACCTCGGCGGGCGCGAAGAGCGGCACCGCCACGGTGGGCCTGGTCTCGACCGGCGTCGGCACGTCCGGCCTGGCCGACACGACCCTGGGCTCGCAGAGCGTCGCCGTGTCGGGCAACGTGTATAGCCTGGCCAGCGCGAGCGTGCTGCCGACCGCCGTGACCCTGGCGAACCAGCACGTCACCGCGGGCGCCTCCCTGAGCCAGTCGCTGACGGTGAAAAACACCTCGACCGACGGCAGCTTCTCGGAAAACCTGAACGCCAGCGTCTCGGCCACGCCGACGGCGACGGCGAGCGGCACGATCAGCGGGCTCGCCTCCGGCGCGACCGACGCGGCCAGCCTGAAGGTCGGCGTCGACGCCACCTCGGCGGGCGCGAAGAGCGGTGTCGCCACGGTG
>Ga0265327_10002026_pt1 | contig 22859 bp, 22 predicted proteins | sample 41621metaG_FD_202089 | JGI IMG/M metagenome (GOLD analysis project Ga0265327, IMG submission 202089) | Rhizosphere microbial communities from Carex aquatilis grown in University of Washington, Seatle, WA, United States - 4-16-21 metaG | ecosystem: Host-associated > Plants > Roots > Rhizosphere...
GGGGCGGCGCCCGGCGGACATGGCGATATCGTGGCCGTCCACGCAAACTCCGCATGGCCGCGCCGGTGAACGCGATAAGCCGCCGGGCACCGGGCGGCAAGCTGCGCAGCTTCCCTATCGGGGCGTCCGTCATCACTTACCTGGTGTTTTTCATCCTGTGCCTCATTGTCCGCGAAGAGTTGGAGGGGGACGACTGGATGGTCTTGCTGGCCATGGGCGGCTCGGCTTTTTATTTCACGCTGTGGTGGAAAATGGACTGGCAGGGCAACCGCCTTATCTCGTTCGGCGCGGCGTTGCTGCTGGCCGGCGGGATCAACCGGATGCTTTACGCGCTGGACGTGCTGTTCAACGGGAACCACTTTGACAACTGGCCGGTGACCTCGCCCGACCAGGGCTGGTCGCTATTGCGCGGCGAGGCGGCCACCGTCGTCGGCACATTTCTGGTGCTCTGGTCGTGGCAGCGCGTCAGCCAAAAGCAGCGCGCCCGCCTAGGCGCCGACCCCGGCAGTGCCCGAGGCTATTGGCTGATGTATGTGCTGCCGTTGATACTGTTGGTTGTGCAGCGGGGCCAAAGCGGCGGCGATTCCGGCGGCGGGTCGATCACCGGCGTCGCCTTCAGCGCCGCCTTGGTTTCCATCATGGCCTTGTCGTCGAGCAAAACCAAGCCCGGCCTCCAGGGCGTGCTGTTGGCCGCGGCCCTGAGCCTGCCCTATGTGTTCATCGCGCTGGGCACCGGCATGAAGGAAGCCTTGATTTTCAGCTTGCTGCCGTTCGGCTTGGTGTACTGGAGTTACCTGAGCAGCCTGTACACCCGCCTGGCCATGGTGTTGATTGGCGCTCTGCTGCTCACCCTCATTACCAGCTACGTGGCGTATTATCGGGAACGGGTGTGGTTCAACAAAGCCGATCTGTCGACTTGGCAAGTGCTGGAGGAGTTCATCGCCTTGTCGGGCGCGGACAAAGACAAAGACAAAACGGGCGAAAGCATGTTTTTAGAGCGAAACAACGCGACCTATGAACACGGCATCGCGATTGACGTGGGCGATATCTATGGCGCACGGCCGGGCGATATTTTCGGCGCGCTCTACTATCTTTTCATTCCGCGCTTTTTATGGCACGACAAGCCCTCTTTCACGCCCGGTTGGGAATATGCCAGCCTGCTTTATGGCGATGCCGTCATGTCGCATTCGACCACCTCGATAGCGGCGGGGCTTTTTCCCGGCTTGTACATGGGCGGCGGCTATGTCGCGGTGGTGGTCGTCAGTCCCTTTCTGGGCTGGATGATCGCCTGGCTGGAACGCCTGGCCTTCGCCTTCGGCAATACCTATACGCGCAAGATCATGAACTGGTCGTTTTTCATGTATGCCTTGCGATTTGACGAAAACTGGCCCGTCCATGCGATTTCCGGCCCGCTGGTCGTGTTTGTGTATGTCATGGTGTTTTCCCAGGCCATCCAGGTCGTCGCCAACGGCCACTGGGACAATAAGAAAGCCGCCGTCAAGCCGGGCCGCCGTGACTAGCCCCGCCTGCCGCCCCCTGTTTTTAATGCGGCCTCGGCGCTTTAATATCGACGCCTTGCGGCGGCCGTTGGCCGCAAGCCTTGCAACCCCTATGCGCCACCGAGCGCCGGCTGAACAATGACCAGACCCCTCAAGCTGTGCGTCCTCACTACGCACCCGATACAGTACATGGCACCTTGGTTTCGCGCACTGGCCCAGGATCCGGAATTGGATCTGGACGTGGTCTTCTTCCGGGAATTGAACGCTGTGCAGCAAGGCGTGGGCTTCGGCCAGGCATTCCAGTGGGACGTGCCCTTGCGCCAAGGCTACGCCAGCCAAGTGCTGGGCGCCGCCGCCGGGCTGCGGGGGCTGCCGCCCCTGCTGGCCGGCCTGCGGCGGGCGCTCGTCGCCCGCCGGCCGGACGCCTTGCTCATCACCGGCTGGAACGAGCCCGGGCTGGCCGCGGCCTATCCCTTGGCCCGGCTGTTGGGCATTCCCGTCATTCTGCGCGGCGAGTCCAATGTCTTGCGCAGCGCCAGGCCGTGGTGGGCCAAGCGCCTGCACCGGGCGCTGCTTGGCCTGGTGTCCGCCGCCGTGGTCATCGGCAAGGCCAACCGGCAGTTTTACCTGGACAACGGCATGCCCGAGGCGCGTTTGTTTGGCGGCGCCTATTTCGTCGAATCGGCCCGTCTGCTGGCGATGGCGGAGCGGCACGCCGGCGAACGCCCCGCGCTGCGCGCGCAAGCCGGGCATGGCGACGACGATTTTGTGTTTTGCTTCGTCGGCAAGCATGTGCCCTTCAAGCGTCCCCTGCTGCTGGTGGAGGCGGCCGCGCTGGCGCGGCGCAAAGGCTGGCCGGTCAAGCTGTTGTTCGCCGGCGCCGGCGAATTGACCGAGACCCTCAAGCAACGCGCCGACGAGCTGGGCGTGCCCGCGCATTTCACCGGTTTTCTGAACCAGTCCGAGCTATGGCAGGCTTACGTGCCCGCCGACGCGTTTGTGCTGCCGTCGACCAACGGCGAGACTTGGGGCCTGGTCACCAACGAGGCCATGCTGTTCGGCCTGCCGGTGCTGGTCAGCGACCAGGTGGGCTGCGGCCCCGACCTGGTCGTGGAAGGCGAAACCGGCTATGTCTTTGCCGGCGGGGCCGAGGGTCTGGCCGACAAGATGGAGGCGCTGCTGCAAGACCGCCAGCGTGCCCAGGCCATGGGGGCGCTGGCCCGGGAGCGGGTTGTCGGGCAATATTCGATGCCGGTCGCCACGGCCGGCTTGAAAGCGGCTTTGCAGGCGGTCTGCGCTTGAAGGTGTTGCACGTCATCCCCTCGCTCGCCGCCGTGCATGGCGGCCCTAGCCAGGCGCTGGCGCTGATGGAGCGGGCGCTGGCCGCGCAAGGCGTGGCCGTGGAAACGGCGACGACCGACGACGACGGGCCGGGACGGCGCAACGGCAAGCCCGCCGGGCGGCCTTTGGCGGAAAACGGCGCCGTGCGCCGTTATTTCCCCAAGCGGCTGGAGTTTTACAAGGTTTCGCCCGGCTTCGCCCGCTGGGTGTGGCGGCAGGCCGGCGGCTATGACATCGTCCACATCCACGCGCTGTTTTCTTTCACGAGCGTGGCCGCCGCCTGGGCGGCACGGTGGGCGGGCGTGCCTTACGTGGTGCGTCCGCTGGGCACCTTGAGCCGCTACGGAGTGGGCCGGCGGCGGCCTTGGCTGAAACGCCTGTCGCTGGCTTTGATCGAAGGGCCGATCCTGCGCCATGCGGCGGCGGTGCATTTCACCAGCGCGGTCGAGTGGCGGGAGGCGGAGGCGCTGGGCGTGCCGCTGCGCGGCGTGCTGATTCCGTTGGGCATAGAGCCCGGCCCGGCGGCGGACGGCGCGGCGCTGCGGGCGGCTTTCCCGGCACTGCGCGAGGGCCGCTGCGTACTGTTCCTGTCCCGCCTGGATCCGAAAAAAAACCTGGAAGGCCTGCTGCGCGCCTTCAGCCTCGGCCGCGACGCGCTGCCGGACGTGCGCCTGGTGGTCGCCGGTGACGGCGCGCCGGCCTATGTGGCCGGACTGAAGGCGCTGTCGGCGGCGCTCGGCCTGGCCGACCGGGTGGTGTGGGCCGGGCACCTCGACGGCGGGCTGAAAGCCAGCGCCTTCGCCTTGGCCGAGGTTTTCGCGCTGCCCTCGTTTTCGGAGAATTTCGGCATCGCCGCCGCCGAGGCGCTGATGGCAGGGCTCCCTTGCCTGCTCGGCGAAGGGGTGGCTCTCGCGGCGGCGGTCGAACGCGCCGGCGCGGGCGTCGCCGTGGCCCCCGATCCCGAAAGCATCCTGCGCGGGCTGGCCCGGCTGCTGGCGGACGCGCCGGGGCGGACGGCAATGGCCGCGGCCGCCGCCGCGCTGGCCCGGCGGGACTATTCCGCGCAAGCCATGGGCGAGACGCTGGCGCGGCTGTATGCGGACATCGGACAGGCCAGCGGCGGCCGGCTGCCTGGGCTTTATGACAAACCATAGCACGGCCAATGGCCGCGAGGAGACCCCCATGGCGGCGGACAGCCCCATTTCCGGCTACCAGTATCACCACGCCGAATTAGGCCAGGAGCACGTCTATTTGCTGCCGGCTTTGTTGCAAAGCTTGCAAGGGCTAAAGCTCGATCCGTTGCGGCGGCGGATTTTTGAGTTGGGCTGCGGCAACGGCGCGGTCGCCAAGACGCTGACGGATTTGGGCTATGACATCACCGGCGTAGACACGTCGGCGGAGGGCATCGCGCTGGCCGGCCAGCATTATCCGCAGTTGAAGCTGGCCCAGGGCTCGGCCTACGACGACCTGGCCGGCCGTTACGGCCAGTTTCCCGCCGTGGTCAGCCTGGAGGTGGTGGAGCATGTCTATTTTCCCAGGCAATACGCCGCCACCGTGTATGCCTTGCTGGAGCCCGGCGGGTCGGCCATCCTGTCGACGCCTTACCACGGCTATTGGAAAAACCTCGCCTTGGCGCTGACCGGCAAGATGGACGCCCATTTCACCGCGCTTTGGGATTACGGCCACATCAAGTTTTGGTCGGTCAAGACGCTGCGCCTGCTGCTAGAGGAGGCGGGGTTCCAAGACATCACATTCCAGCGCGTGGGGCGCGTCCCCGCCTTCGCCAAATCCATGGTTGTCGTCGCCAAGAAACCCTTATGAACCTAACTAACGCTTGCCCATGAAAAATGCGATCAGAAAACGGATACTGGTGACCGGCGGGGCCGGCTTCCTAGGCTCCCACCTGTGCGAATGCCTGCTCGAACTGGGCCACGACGTTTTGTGCGTGGACAATTTCTTCACCGGCAGCAAGGACAACATCCTGCCGCTGCTGGGCAATCCCCATTTTGAGCTGATGCGCCATGACGTCACGTTTCCGCTGTATGTCGAGGTGGACGAGATTTACAATCTGGCCTGCCCGGCCTCGCCGATCCATTACCAGTTCGACCCGGTGCAAACCACCAAGACCAGCGTACACGGGGCGATCAATATGCTCGGCCTGGCCAAGCGGGTGAAGGCGAAGATTTTCCAGGCCTCCACCAGCGAAGTCTACGGCGACCCGGAAGTCCACCCGCAGCCGGAGGACTACGTCGGCCACGTCAACCCCATCGGCCCGCGCTCCTGTTACGACGAGGGCAAGCGCTGCGCCGAGACGCTGTTTTTCGACTACCGCCGGCAGCACGGGCTGAACATCAAGGTCGCCCGCATTTTCAACACCTACGGGCCGCGCATGCACCCGAACGACGGCCGGGTGGTGTCGAATTTCATCGTGCAAGCCTTGAAGGGCGAGCCTGTCACCCTCTACGGCGACGGCAGCCAGACGCGCTCGTTCTGCTACGTCAGCGACCTGATCGAAGGCTTCATCCGCCTGATGGACACCCCCGACGACTTCGCCGGCCCGGTCAACCTGGGCAATCCCGGCGAGTTCACCATGCGCGCGCTGGCCGAGCAGATTCTGGCGATGACCGGCTCGCGCTCCGAACTGGTGTTCCTGCCGCTGCCGGCCGACGACCCGCGCCAGCGCCAGCCCGACATCCGCCTGGCCAAGGAACGGCTGGGCTGGGCGCCGACCATCGACTTGACCGAGGGCCTGGCGAAGACCATCGCGTTTTTCGACGCCCTGTTGCAAGCGGGCCGCGCATGAGCCGCGAGACGCCGGCGTTCACGGTCATCATTTTGACCTTCAACGAGCAGGAGCGCATCGTGCCCTGCCTGGACAGCCTGGCGGGCATCGACGCCCCCGTCTTCGTGGTCGATTCGTTTTCGACGGACGCCACCTTGGACATTCTGCGCGCCCGGGGCGTGGATTTTGTCCAGCATGCGTTCGACGACTACGCGGCGCAACGGAACTGGGCGCAGCAAAACAATCCCCACGCCACCGAATGGGTGTTGCACCTCGACGCCGACGAACGCCTGACGCCGGCGCTTGCAGCCTGGCTGCGCGACGAATTTCCGCAAGCCGCCGCCTCGTCGGCGCGCGGCTTCATGTTCAGCCGGCGGACGGTCTTCCTGGGCCGTTGGATCAAGCACGGCGGGCATTATCCGTCCTTCCACCTGCGCCTGTACCAGGCCCGCGCCGGCCATTGCGAACGCAAAGCCTACGACCAGCACTTTGTCGTGGACGGCCCGGTGCGGGTCGTCGCCGGCGCGGACATCATCGACACGGTTGCCGCCAGCCTGAGCCAGTTCACCGCTTCGCACAACCGCTGGGCCAGCGTCGAGGCCGCTGAAAGCGTGGCCGGCGGCGGACGGGGCGAAGTCCAGGCCCGCCTGGCCGGCTCGCCCATCGAGCGGCGGCGTTGGTTCAAGGACAAGGTGTTTGCGGCCACGCCGCTGTTTTTGCGCAGCGTCCTGTATTTTTTCTACCGCTACGTGCTTAGACTGGGCTTTCTCGACGGCGCGGAGGGGCTGGTGTTCCATGTGCTGCAAGGATTCTGGTTCCGCTTTCTGGTGGACGCCAAAATCCTTGAGGCCAGCCTCCGCGCCAAGCCGCCAGCCTAGCGCAGGAGGCTGGCATGAGGACAGTGCCGGGGTTTTCCCGCCGCTGGCTTGCCGTCGCGGCGGCTTTGTCCGCCGTCGCGCTGGCCTGCGCCGTGCCGCAGGCGGGGTTTTTCCTCGACCGGCCGGCGCAAGCGCCGGAGTCGGCTGACTTGATCGCCCCGCTGGGCGGGGACGGCGGCGACCGCGCCCGCCTGGCCGCCGAGCTGTACCGGCGCGGCTTTGCCCCCAAGGTGCTGCTGGCCGGCCGGGAAGGCGGGCAGGCCGCGGACTGGCGGGCGGGGTTTCTGCTCGGCCAGGGCGTGCCGCTCCAGGATCTGCTGTTTGACGGGCGCTCCGCCAACTCCTGGGAGGAGGCCGTCAACACCTTGCGCCTGATGCGGGAACGCAATATGCGGCGGGTGCTGGTGGTCAGCCAGCCGCCGCACTTGCGCCGCCTCGACTGGGCCTGGGGCAAAGTGTTCGCCGGCAGCGGCAAGGAATACCGCTTGATCGCCTCGCCGATGGCGGAGTGGGACGCCGCCCACTGGTGGCGGAACGCGGCGTCCGCGCAGTATGTCGCCAAAGAGTACCTGAAGCTGGGCTATTACTGGATGGCCCATTGAAGACCCCGTAGAACCGACCCGACAAGACCGGCCATGACCCTATTATCGACCCTCAAATTCATCACCAGCCATCCGCTCAACCGCGACCGCAAACTCGCCGCCGCCAAGCGCTTCCTGGCTTGGCAGATCGGCAGCCGGCTGGTGCCCGGCCCCGTCGCCGTGCGCTTTGTCAACGACGCCCGGCTGCTGGCCAGCCCCGGCATGACCGGTGCCACCGGCAATGTCTACGCCGGCCTGCACGAATTCGAGGACATGGCGTTTGCGCTGCACCTGTTGCGCCCCGGCGATTTGTTTGTCGATGTGGGGGCTAACATCGGCTCCTACACCGTGCTGGCCGCGACCACCGGCGCCCACTGCGTGTCCTTCGAGCCGCTGCCGCAAACCTTCAGCCATTTGCAGGCCAACATCCGCCTCAACGGCTTCGGCGAGCGGGTGCAGGCGCGCAACCTCGGCGTCGGCAGGGCGGACGGCGTGTGCCGCTTCACCGCCGGCTTGGACACCGTCAACCATGTGGCCAGCGACGCGGAGGCGCAAGCCGGCGCCACGCTGGAGATCCCGGTCGTCGCCCTCGACCAGGCGCTAGCCGGCTTGTCGCCGACGCTGCTCAAAATCGACGTGGAAGGCTTCGAGGCCAATGTCATCGCCGGTGCCGGCCGGGTGTTGGCGGAGCAAGCCTCGCTGGACGCGGTCATTTTGGAGCTGAACGGCAGCGGCGCCCGCTACGGCTTTGACGAAGCCGCGCTGCACCGGCAAATGCTCGACTATGGCTTCGCGACATTCACGTATTCCCCGTTTGAACGGGCCTTGATTTCACTGCAAGGGAAAAACGCCATGGCGGGCAATACCTTGTATGTGAAAAATCTAGACCGCGTTCGCCAACGGCTGGCCGACGCGGCCAAATTCCATGTGCTTGACCAAGCCATCTAAACGATTGAGGCAACCGGTGATTATTTTAGGTATCAACGCCTACCACGGCGACGCCTCGGCCTGTCTGGTCAAGGACGGGATTTTGCTCGCGGCGGCGGAGGAGGAGCGCTTCCGCCGCGTCAAGCACTGGGCGGGCTTTCCCGCGCAGGCGATCCGCTATTGCCTGGCCGAGGCCGGCGTCGGCCTGGCCGAGGTCGACCATGTCGCCCTCAACCAGGACGCCAAGGCCAACCTGTGGCGGAAAATCGGCTACGCCCTGGCGCGGCGGCCCGACTGGCGGCTGGTCGCCGACCGCATCCGCAACAAGCGCGAACGCGCCGGGATCAGGGCCGAGCTGGCGCGGGCCTTCCCCGGCGAGCACTTCGCCGGGGCCACGCACGCGGTCGAACACCACCTGGCCCATCTCGGCTCGGCGTTTTTAGTCTCGCCGTTCGCCGAGGCCTCGGCGGTGTCCGTCGACGGCTTCGGCGACTTTGCCAGCGCCGCCTGGGGCGTCGGCCGGGACGGCGGCATCGGCGTGGAAGGCAAAGTCCACTTTCCGCATTCGCTGGGCATTTTCTACCAGGCGATGACCCAGCACCTGGGCTTCCCGCATTACGGCGACGAATACAAAGTCATGGGGCTGGCCCCTTACGGCGCGCCGAACTACCTGGCGCAGATGCGCCGCGTCGTGGCTTTGCGCGAGGACGGCTCGTTCCGCCTAGACCTGGCGTATTTCCGCCACCACCGTGAAAAAATCGACTACGAATGGGCCGACGGCGAGCCCCGCGTGGGCGTCTTGTATGCCCAGGCCTTGGAGGAATTGCTCGGCCCCGCCCGCGCCCCGGGCGAGGCGCTGACCCGCCGCCACCACGACCTGGCCCGCTCGGCCCAGGCGATGTACGAGGAGGCGTTTTTCCATCTACTGAACACGCTGCATGGCCGCCATGGCCTGGACGCGCTGGCCTTGGCCGGCGGCTGCGCGATGAACTCGGTGGCGAACGGCAAAATCCGCCGGGCCACCCCGTTCAAGCAGGTCTATGTGCAGTCGGCGGCCGGCGACGCCGGCGGGGCGCTGGGCGCGGCGTTTGTCGTTTGGCACCGGCTTGCCGCCGCGCCGCGCCAATTCGCCATGGATCATGCCTATTGGGGGCCGCGGTTCGACGGCGCGGAGATTGCCGCGCTGCTGGCCGCGCGCCGTGACGAACTGGACGGCCAGGGCTGCGTGCGCGAGGAATGTTCCGACGAGCAGGCGCTGTGCCGCCAAACCGCCCAGGCCATCAGCGAGGGCAAGGTCGTCGGCTGGTTCCAGGGGCGCATGGAATGGGGGCCGCGCGCGCTGGGCAACCGCTCGATCTTAGGCGACCCCCGCCGCGCCGACATGAAAGACATCCTCAACCTCAAGATCAAGCGGCGCGAGTCGTTCCGCCCGTTCGCGCCGTCGATTTTGCGCGAGGCGGTGCCCGACTGGTTCGAGGACGACGACGATGTGCCGTTCATGATGCAAGTCTATCCTATCCGCGAAGACAAGCGTGCCGCCATCCCGGCGGTGGCCCATGTGGACGGCTCGGGCCGGCTGCAAACCGTCTGCCGCGAGGCCAACCCGCGCTATTACCGGCTGATCCAGGCGTTCGGCGATCTCACGGGCGTGCCCTTGCTGCTCAACACCTCGTTCAACGAGAACGAGCCGGTGGTGTGCCGGCCCGAGGAAGCCTTGGACTGCTTCCTGAGGACGCGCATGGATCTGCTGGTCATCGGCGATTGGCTGATCCGGCGCGGAAGCTGAACGGATGCGCGTGGTCTTCGTCAACCGCTACTTCTTCCCCGACCATTCCGCCACCAGCCAGATGTTGTCGGACTTGGCTTTCGCCTTGGCGGCGCAGGGGCATGAAATCCATGTGGTGGCCAGCCGGCTGCGCTATGACAACCCGGCGTCGGCCTTGCCCAAGGAAGAGTCTATCCGTGGCGTGGCGGTGCATCGGGCGTGGTCGTCGCGCTTTGGGCGCGAGCGCCTCGGCGGGCGTCTGCTCGACTACCTCAGCTTCTACCCCTCGGTCTTCTTTGCCTTGCTGCCGCTGCTGCGGCGCGGCGACGTGGCGGTCGCCAAGACCGACCCGCCGCTGCTGTCGCTGCCGGTCTGCCTGGCGGCCCGCTTGCGCGGAGCGGTGCTGGTCAACTGGCTGCAAGACATGTTTCCGGAAACGGCGGCGGCGCTCGGCATCCGCGCCGCCCAGGGCCTGCCCGGCCGGCTGCTGGCGAGTTTGCGCGACTGGACGCTAGACCTCGCCGCGATGAATGTGGCGCCGGGGCGGCGCATGGCCGAGGACTTGCGCCGCCGGGGCGGCCCCGGCCGGCCCGTGACGACGATCACCAACTGGGCGGACGGCGAGGCGATCCGCCCCTTGGCGGCGGCGGACAACGCCTTGCGCACGGAATGGGGGCTGCAAGGCCAGTTTGTCGCCGCCTATTCCGGCAACCTGGGCCGCGCCCACGAATTCGACACCTTGCTGGCGGCCGCCGAGATTTTGCGCGGCCACGCCGACATCGTCTTCCTGTTCATCGGCGGCGGCCATGGCTACGGGCTGGCGCAGCGGGAGGCGGCGCGGCGCGGGCTGGACAATGTCCTGTTCAAACCTTACCAGCCCCGCGAACGGCTGGGCTTGAGCCTGACCCTGCCCGACACGCATCTGCTGTCACTGCTGCCGGGGCTGGAAGGCTTGGTGCTGCCGTCCAAATTCTACGGCGCGCTGGCGGCCGGCCGGCCAGTCGCCTTTGTCGGCGCGAGCGACGGGGAATTGTCCAAGGAAATCGCCCGGCATGCCTGCGGCGCGGCCATTGAACCGGGCGCCGCCCAAGCGCTCGCGGATTTCCTACTGCGCCTGTGCCGCGAGCCGGCTGTCCGCGAGCAGATGGGCCGGAACGCACGCGCCGCCTTTGAACGTGAATTCGGCAAGACCCACGCGGTCGCGCAATGGCGCGCCTTGTTCGACGGCTTGCGGCGGAGCTAAGAATCTGTTTACGATCTTTTCGGGCTCGGCTACTGTAAGAGTTTTCCCAAGCCGGATAGACAGGAATGGTCCACGATTACCCGAGCGACATCACCCGAGAACAGTTCGAGGCCATCCGGCCGCTTTTGGATGCCGCGCCTAAGCAGACCAAGCCGCGCGAACACGACCTCTACGACCTGTTCCGCGGCGTCCTGTACGTGTTGAAAAATGGCGGATGCTGCCCGCCGACTTCCCCGACTGGCGCAGCGTCTACGCCTACTTCCGCAAATGGAGCGCCCGGCGGGAAAAGCGGCCGAGCCTATTGGAAGAGGCGTTAAAAAAATGTGGTTGGCGCGGCCCGGCAAGGCCTTGGGCGGAAGGCGCAGACGCGCTTTTTGATCGTGGACGCGCAAAGCGTCAAGAACGAAGGGCTTAGCGCTTCCGCCAGCAGATGCGCCGTGCCCTCCTTGCACCGGCTGCCGCGCAGGATCTTGCCGTCCAGGCAGACCTGCTCGCCCGCGAGGCCGGGCAGGGCCGACCGCGCCCAGCACAGGAACGCCGCCGCGAAGACCCCGGAGGCCAGCAGCCCCATCACGTCGCCGAGGGTGTCGTGCGAGGGGATGCCGTCGGGGAGTTCCAGGAGCCGGCGGAACCACACCTCCTTTTCGCGGGCGAAGGCCTCCATCCCAACCCAGTCTTCGATGCCGCTCAACACCGCGCAGAAGACGATCATCAGGATCTCCTGCAGCGGGTGCAGTTTGTTCTTGGTGGCCCGCCTGGGGTCGGCAAGCTCGGCAAAATAGGGTCAGGGATCGGGTAGCAGGAGGGCGTGTGAAAAAAGCCGCCACCATAACGCAACCCGCTGTCAAGGGCCAGATAGCGCGATTGCCCTGTCAACACCGCCCTGACTTCCTGTTTCACCCTATGATTCCGGTAAAACTGTTACCCTGATTTGAACCATGCCGTTACAACTGACTGGCTCGTCCCGTTTAAGGCTTCAGCCCGGCGAAGTTTTTCCGCGCCTCGTCCTTGCCTTGCTCGTATTGCTGCGCGTAATAGGCTTTCACCTTGGCCGGATCGAACGTGAGGAAGGTGTTGCCGGACTCGAAATGCTGCACGAAGACCTTGCCCAGCGCGTAGGTGGACGCCGCGCCGAGCAGCGCGCCGCTGGCCGCGCCGACGGCCCAGCCGGGGCCGGGCAGCGCCTTGGCGAGGCTGGCCGACAAGCCTACGGACAGGTCGCTGCCGACCAGCGCGCCGATGGCCGACTTGCCGATCTGGCTGGAGAACTCGACGCCGTACACCTGCGCGAGGCTGCGCAGCAGGTTTAGCTGCAAGGCCGCCAGCGCGGCCAGCCCGACCCAGGGCAAGGGCAGCAGGCCGGCGGCGGCGGCGGCCAGCGCGTGTTTTTTGATGGTTTGTCCCGCCTGGGCGGTTTTCGGGTTTGCGTCTGTCATATGTCACCTGTCAGGTCGGCGCTCAGTCGAAGAACTTCCAGTCCTCGACGTAGTTGCCGAAGATGAATTTCGGATAGCCGGGGTCGGCGCGGTAGGTCACCATGTCGTAGCGGATGTGCTGGCTGCCGCGGAAGAAGAACACCTTAGCGTTGCCCCAGTACACCGCCGCGTCCAGGCGGTCGAAGTTCAGCCCCGCCCAGCGCTTGGCCGCGGCCTCCGGGTAGCCGTCCTCGGCCTTGTTTTTCAGCATATTGAAGCGGACGTACTGGTTGCCGAGGAAGAAGTACAAGGCCTCCGGCGAGACGTTCAAGGCGGCGTCGATGCGCTCGAAGGGGACGCCAGGCCAGCCTTCGGCAATGGTCTTCGGATAGCCTTCGTCTATCGTCATGGCGTCCACATCGACGCGGATGTACTTGTCGCGGTTGAAGAAGTATAGCTTGCGGCTGAGATCCTCGCCCTTCGAGGACACCAGGTACTTGCCGAGGAACGCCGCGTCCACATGCTCGAAGCCGACCTCGGCCAGCATCGGCCATTTTTCCCTGATCGGCCGCGACTGGGTGGCCTCCGCGGTGTCGGGGTTGTAGGAGAAGCAGTTCTTGCCGCGGAAGATATGCACCCTTTGGTCGAGGTTGAACACCACCCGCACCGGCGTGTACACGGTGGCCTCGACGTACGCCTGGCGCAGCGCCTTGGCCCGCTCGTCGTCGTCAATCAAAGTCCAGATGCCGCAGGCGTCGAATTCGATGACCTGCGGGTTGTCCTTGATCGTCGACAGCCATTCGTTGTAGCGCGCTTCGTCCAAGGAACTGAGCGTCGCCAGCTTGAGTTCGTCGCCGCCCTTGCCGAACACGGTGCATTCGGAGTTGTTTTGCAGCTTGTCCTTGGCGCTTTGCGAACTGGCGTTGGAACTGGCCGAACCCATGCCGACCATGCTGGCCTTGATGCCGGCCTTGATGTCGTCCTTGCTCACGCCTGAGGACTTGGCGATGCTGAACGCCAGCATGGCCTTGCCGCCGACCCAGACGCGCTTGACGTAGTGGGTGCCGAAGCGGTCGAAGAAGCGCTCGTAGGCGCGGCGGTGCGCGGGGTCGTAGGGCGCCGGGATGTCGATGTCGAAATCCGCGTCGACAAACCGGCGGCTGTCGGGAATATAGACCGTCCACAGCGGGATGAAGGAGTTGCGCAGCGCGTAATAGGCGTCCTCCTCGGTGCGCAACTGCCCGGTCTGGCTGGCGTTGACATCGACGCTGAACGGCCCGGTGCCGGTGGCGGCGGTGACGTCCAGGCTGGTGGACTTCTCGAAGCGCTCCCAGGACTCTTCGATGCGCATCTGGTTCAGCGCCTGCGCGGCCGGCATCGGCGGGCTGTCGTTGACCTCGTAGCCGGCCGGCACCCGGTAGCTTTGGCCGGTCTCCTTGGAAGGGTAGACTTGGTGGTCGGCGTGGCGGAACAGGATTTCCTTAAGCTCGAACGGCTGCTGCGGCCTGAGGTAAATGCCCCGGCCGACCATGTCCAGGCCGGGGATGACGGGAAGTTCTGATAGGTCGCCCATAGGGCATGCCTCCGTGGTTAGTCGTCAAAAGTTTCAGGATGCCTGCCGTGGGCCAGGCCGTCCGCTTGTTTGATCCAGGACTGGATGTTTTCTTTGGACAGCGGGAAGCCGCGTCCGATAATTTCTTTGACGCGCTTGGGCGGCAACGCGGCCAGGTCGGCAAAGCGGACGATGCCGGCGGCGCGCAGCCGGTCGGCGTAGACCTCGCCGATGCCGACGATGTCTTCCAGCCGGTCTTCGCCCGCCGGGCCGCCGTTTTGCGTTGCCTCAGCCACGGCCTCGGCGGAGGCGGCCGCATGGCCGGTTTTCAACTCGCGCCTGAACAGCGCCTTCGCCTTGTCCAGGTCGAAGTCCAGCAGGGTGCCGCCGCGCTCAAAGTGCTGGATGAAGACCTCGCCCACGGCATAGGTGAGGGACGCGGCGGCGGCCGCCACGCCGCCGCCGCCGGCCAGCCCGCCCAGCACCGGCACGGCCTTGGCGAGGCTGGCAAAGCCTTTGGCGAGGAACGTCGAGGACGTGCCGGAGAGCAGCGAGGCCACCAGCGACCGGACGGCGCTGCGCTGGAACGGCACGTCGTAATGCTTGGCAAGGCCGTGCGCCAGCTTGACTTGCAGCGCGATGAGGCCGGCCAGGTCGGCCAGGGGCAGCGGCACCAAGCCGATGCCGGCGGCGGCCAGCACATAGTTCTTGACCAGGCCGTGGGCTTTGGCCAGCCGCTCCGCGCGGACGGCGGCGGCCAGCTTTTCTTCAAACGGGACAGCGGAATCGGATGTCGTCATGGGGTTCTCCAGTTGGCGGTTAAGCGGGTCAGGCGGCAGGCGGCTCCGGGTCGCCGCCTGCCAGCAGTTCGGCGAGGATCTTGGCCAAACCCTCCCAATCTTTGGCGGCGGCCTCGCGGATGGCTTTGGCCACCAGCGCCTGCCGCTGCCGTTCCGTGGCCATGATGAGTTCGTGGGCGGGCACCGCACCGGCCAGATCCAAGGTGGTCAGGCGGTTGAACAGTCGGCGGCGCAAATCGGCGTGGCGGCTGTCCGCAGGCCGGGCGACCAGTTGCCGGTAGAGGCCGAACAGGATGATGTCGTTTTTGTGGCGGACGGCCCGCCAACAGCCGTGCAGGTAATCCGCGACGATGGCTTGGGCGGCCTGGCGCACGGGCGGGGCCACGTCGACGTGCCGCTCCGCCAGCCAGGACAGCTCGATTTTCAAGTCGGCGCAATATCTCACCGCGCCTTGGGTCAGCGCCCGGAAGGCGGGTTCCGGCAAAGACAGCAGCCAGGCTTGCAAAGCCGGGTCGCCGCCCAAGTCGTCCGCCACCCAGGCGCGGAATTTGGCCGGGAGGGCGAGGTGTTTGCGGAAGGGTTCCAAAATCGCCCGCCGGGCGCGGCCCAAGGCGGTTCGGAACGCGGCCCACAGCGCCCCCGGCAGCGCCAGGAGCTGCTGTTTGATTTGTTCCGGCGCTTTCCAGTACCCCCCCAGCAGCAGGGCGAAAGCCGCCAGAAAGCCCAAAACCAGGGCAACGGCCGCAGTGATAAAAATGCTCATCGAGATACCTTAAATCGCGCACGGCGCCGCCGACGGCAGGCCGCGCGCTGGGCAGTGGCGCAAGTCCGCAGCTTACTCGGCGGCGGAATCGGCGGCGGGCGTTTCCGCGACGGCTTCCGAGACCGCCTCCTCGATGGCCTTGCCTTTTTTCACCAGGTGCTGGAACGCGTCCTTCACCTGCCGCGGGTCGAAGTCCAGCAAAGTGCCGCCGGACTCGAAGTGCTTGACGAACACCTCGCCCACGGCGTAGGTCACGGACGCGCCGCTAATCGCCACGCTGCCGCCGGCCAGGGTGCCTAGCCCCGGGATGGCCTTGGCGAGGCTGGCCAGCCCCTTGGCCAACAGCACCGAGGACGCGCCGGACAGCAGCGCGGCGACCAGCGACTGGGCGACGCTGTCTTTGAACGGCACGTCGTAATGCTTGGCGAGGCCGTGCACCAGCTTGACTTGCAGCGCGGCGAGGCCGGCCAGGTCGACCAGGGGCAGCGGCACCAGGGCGATGCTGGCGGCGCCTAGCACATAGTTTTGGACGAGGCCGTGGGCGCGGGCCAGCCGCTCGGCGCGGGCGACGGCCGTGAGCTTGTCTTCGAACAGGATTGCAGATTCGGGTGTTGCCATGAGAGAGTCTCCAGTTGACGGTCAAATTGAAAAAGCGTGTAGTCCCGGGGTGCTTAGATCCGCGATCCCTCGCATTCGTCGCAACGGCCTCGCCCCGGCCGGCCCGTGCCGCAAACACAGGCCTTGGGCCATGCTAAATCAGATATCCTGTTGCGGACTATATCAGACACTTGTGAAGCGGCCTACCTTCGGTGCCGGTTCATTTCCGCAAGGGCTTGCGCAGCACATACAGGCCCGAAGAACGGAATTTTTCCCCCTGCCAGGCGCCTTCCGCAATCGGCGGAAGGTAAGCGTCGCTTGACGTCGTGTGGCGGCACATGAACCCGCAGTCGATCAGGCTGAGGCTCTCCAGGGCGTAGGCGATGGCGTCGCGCACTTGCGGGTGCGAGGCGTCGTCGACCAGGATATAGCCGCCGCGGGCGACATAAGGCACACTGAGCAGGATGTCCGCCAGCGCGTAGTCGTAGGTGTGGTCGCCGTCGACCAACACCAGGTCAAACAATCCCCCGGCCAGCCGGCCGGCCTCGACCAGGGTGTCGGGCGAATTCTTGGCCTCGATGAAGGAGAACTTCCCGCCCAGGTAGTCGCGGGTCGCCTCAGTCAATTTAAAGACAGGATCGACGCAAACCCCGCGAAAATCCTCCAGCCCCAGGGCGCGCACCGCTCCCGCGACGATCATCGCCGAGCCGCCGGCGTCGGTGCCTATCTCCAAATAACGCCGAGGGGCGACGCCATACACCAAAGACCACAGGAAATACCGTTGCGCCAGCGGCATCAGGGAGTTGGACTGCTCGACAATGGCTATTTCCGGTGGAATAGTCCAAGCCCAAGTCTTCGGGTTGTCCAAATCCGCATCTGGGGTTTCATGCAGGATTTGCGGCGCATGGGACAAGATATCGAAGGGGGTTGGCAATTCCGCAACGGGAGGCTGCGCGATAAACTCCCTCTCAACAAGCTCGTCGAGTCCCCTTTGCATAACTTCTTTAGTAAGTATCATCATCGCTCCTAGATTGGTGGGCCATTGGGTGGATAGTCCGCCTGGACTGCGCGGTTTCCGGTTACTCTGCAAACGGATAACCTCCCTTCAAGGGAGGTTATCCGTTTTTTTGGCAACTACGACCATATCGCTCAAATGCAGGCGCTTGAGAATTTCGTCGCGGTTGACCGCGCGTTCGAGAGACGTGACGTCTTCGGCGGTTCCGGCAGGCCGGATAGGCGTTCCCAGGCGGGCTTGGATCTGCGGATGTTCGACATAAAACCCGCCCGCCTCGGTTTTATGCGGCACATAATGCGAGTGATAGGCTTCCCATTGCTGGATCTTGAATAGCCTGCCGCCGGGCTTGGCGTAGTTCCTTGGCTGTCCGATAAATTCTTCGCCGAAAACAGAACCCAACGCACTGTCAAACGGGTTGGCCAAAACACCCTCCAGCAGATCAAAGGGCATGTAGCGCACCCCTAGCCCGGCTTCTTGCCCCTCGCGGCAGATCCTATGGTATTCCTCCCGGCCAATCAAAGTCTGGGCATGGTCGAATTCCTTTTGCACATGGATGTGGTAGAGCAACGGGCCTTTGGCGAGGAACAAAACCAGCCGGCCCGACGGCTTCAAGAACTGATGGAATGCCGTCAAGCTTTCCTGTACCAGGCCGAAGGAAACATGCTCGTAGACATGCGAGCATAGAATTAGGTCAAACGGTCCGTGCCGCGCTATCGCGGGGTCGTCCATGGACAGGTTCAGCACGCGGACTTTGTCGCTCCCGGCAAAGGCCTTATCGACAATCTTGGGCGCGGCCCCGTCCAGCGGATAAAAGTCGGTGTTCAACATGCGCTCAAGCCAAGCGGAATCGTCCCGCAACAGGGCGTCCGCCACGCGCGCCGCCTGCAGAAAGCGGCTAGGGTCGGGTTCGACGAGGACGACCTTGCCCGCATCCCAAAGCCTGGGCAGCAAGCGGCCCAAGCCGCAGCCGGCGTCCAACACCGATGCCTGGGGGGTAATCAGATCCCGCACATTATTGTTCCACACTTCCTCGTCCCTTGTTTTCCACGCCACGTCGGAAATCGGGTCGATGGCATTGTTAGGGTCGGTGGTGAGATACGTTGGGGCCGTGGCGTCGTTCATAGTCAACATCAAATGGGTTGGCAACATGCCAAGCGTTGCAAAGGGGTTAGCGGACTAGCCTGACAGCTAGGCCGCCGGCGGGGCTGGCTTATGGCGGCCAGCGCTCAATGGTAAATTCCAGTACGGCGTCCTGTTCGGCCCGCAACACCCGCAACGGCGCCGGGCCGCCGTCGCGGCCAAGTTCGAACTGGCCTATCCTGCAACTGAAGTTCTCGCCCAGCGCGTAACCGCGCGGGAGCCGGAAAGTTCCCTCATAAAAGCCGCTGTCTGCGCGCCTCAGGATCAAGTGGCCGAAATTGATCTGCTTGACGGTCGGCTGATCCTCAAGCACTTTGGCGCGCAAGCCCAGGCAAACGGTTTCCGGCAGTTCCTTGACCACCCGCACCGTGTGTCTAGCCTCGCACCCTGCGGCGCTGAACACGACCTCGGCGCAGCCTTCGGCCAAGCCGCGCAAGCGGCCGTCCGGCGCGGCCCGCAGCAACGACGGGTCGCTGATCCGATAACCGGCGGCCAGCGGCGTGGCGCGGAACCCCGTGTCGTATTCCACGACCGGGTTGAGCACGAGCGGGCTTCCGTTCACCGCCAACACAGCGTCGCCGTGGAGTTCGGCGCGCACGGGCTTGCCGGTTTGCCCGAAGAACAGCAGCAGCGGGTGCGCCATGCATTCGCCCCACGCGGCGGTGCGGTGCGGCGCGCGGGGTTCCAGCAGATAAAACAAATCGACGCCGGGCCTAGCGCCCCAGCCGACCATGGCCTCGACCAGATCCTGGACGGGGGCGGTGAAGTCGCCCTCCAGCGCGCCGACATAAATCCACACCATGCCCCGCGGCCTGCGGCCCGGGGGCGCCAGCAGCCAGTAGAGCTTCCGGTAGCTAAAAACAGCCGGCGAGAGCAGGGCGATTTTGCCGAACACGCCGGGGTTGCGCTCGGCGATGTTGTAAGCCACCGTGGCACCCGCGCAGGCACCCATCATGGCGGTGTGCCCGGGCCCGGTGAGCGTCCGCAGGCGGCGGTTGATGAACGGTATGAGCCGTTCGAGCATGAACGCCTCATATTCCAAGCCGCCCAGGCCGGTGCCAGGCGCGTCCTCGCGCAAGCTGTTGTAATGGTTCTGATCGTAGGCCACCGTCCTGTCCATGGTGTCGAGGCCGACCACGATGATTTCCTCGATCAAGCCTGCGGCTAGCAGCCGCTCGATAAGCATGTGCAGGTTCCAGCACTCGGCGCCCGGGCGTTCCGGGCCGAACAATTCGTTGCTGAAGTGCATGTACAGCACCGGGTAGCGGCGGGTCGGCTCATGGTCGTAGCTGGGCGGCAGGTAGACGCGCAGGTTTTGCCTTCGGCCGTCGGCATCGGCCGGGTCGATTTTCAGGCGCTCTATGCGCCCGCGCGGGTTGTAATCCAGCCCGGGGGTTTCGGGCGGGGGCGAGCAAGGCAGGCCGGTGTCCATGTCAGTCCGCCGAGCCTTTGCCGGACGCCGCGTCCAAATCCGGCCAGCGCTCGACCGTAAACGCCAGCGTGGCGTCCGCGTCGGCCCGGATGTGCCGCAGCGGCGCGGGCGAGCCGTCGAAACGCAACTCGAATTTGCGCATGCCGCAACTGAAGCGGTCCGACAGCGCATAGCCGCGCGGCAGCGAGAAACTGCCTTCATAAACGCCGTCCGCGCCGCGCGTCAGGCCCAAGTGGCTGAAATAGATCAAGGCGAGCGCGGGCCGGTCTTCGATTACCCGCGCCCGCAACGTCAGCGGCACCTGTTCCGGCAGTCCGGGCGACACCCTTATTGTTCGGGCGGCTTCGACGCCATCGGCGCGAAATTTGACTTCAGTGGAACCCTCGCTCAGTCCGCTGACGCGGCCGTCCCGGCCGACCCGCAGCACGGCAGGGTCGGCGACTTCGTAATCGGCGTCCAACGCCGTCATCCGAAACCCGCTGTCGTATTCCAGGATCGGGTTGAGGGTTAGCGGTACGCCGCCCACGCCCACGGTGTCGCCGCCGCGCAGCTCGGCGCTGACGGGTTTGCCGACGTCCCCGTAGAACAACAGCAACGGGTTGGCCATGCGCTCCCCCCACGACGCGTCGCCGTGAATGCCGTCCGGTTCGAGCAAATAGAACACATCGACGCCTGGTCGCGCACCGCTGGCGAGCAGGTTGTCGGCCACTTCCCTGGCATGGGGCGTGAAAAACCCTTCCGCCCCGCCGGCGTCGATCCAGCACAGCGCCTTCGGGCGCAGATCCTTGGAGCCCAGCAACCAATCCCCCTGGCCGGCGCTTCTTGCCACGGTGGAGAGCAGGCCGATCTTGCCGAACACGCCGGGGTTGCGCGCGGCGACGTTGTAAGTCAACACCGCCCCGCCGCAGGCGCCGACCATGCTGGTGTGCGCCGGGCCGGTCAGTACGCGGAAGCGGCTTTCGACGTGCGGCATGACCTCCCCGAGTATCAAGGCTTCGTAGTCCATGCCGGTGCAAGGAGACCCGTCGATCAGGTTGGCGTAATGGTAGGCGTCCGTGTGGCCGCTGGCGCGCATCGCGTCAATGCCGACGACGACGAATTCTTCAACCAGCCCCTGCGCCGACAAGCGTTCGACCAGCCGGTGCAGTTGCCAGGAATCGCCGCCGGGGTGTTTGGGGTCGAACAGGTGCTGGCCGAAGTGCATGTACAGCGCCGGGTAGCGCCGGTCGGCTTCGGCGCGGTAGCTCGGCGGCAGGTAGACGTGCAGGCTTTGCGCACGGCCCGACGCCGCCGTGAGTTCAACATGCTCGATGCTGCCGCGTATTGGCGGAGGCGGAGCTTTCATGCGGCCTCCGGTGTCGCAGAACCTTCGGTGCCGCCGCGTTTTTGTCGGATGAAACCCAGCATCGCGTTGATCGAAACAAAATGCTCCGGCACGATGTCATGGTCGCCGAATTCAATCTGGTAGTGCTTTTCCATATAATTCACCAGATTGAGCATGCCCAGCGAGTCGATAAGGCCGTCGTCAATCAAGTTGTAATCATCGTCAAAACCTTCAGGCGGCTGGCCTTTCAAGTATTTCTGAAGCAGGTATTCGCGGAGGTCTTGTGGTATGTCCATGATGGTTGCCAAGGTTTAGGGTTGCAGTAACTTGTCGGCGTTGCGGATCAGCTTGCCGCTCGCCGTCCGCGCCAGGCTGTCGACCCACTGGAATTGCTCGGGGATTTTGTAATTCGCCAAATGTTGGCTACAGTACTCTTTCAACTCGGCTTCGGAAGGCGGTTCGCTGCCGTCCGCCGGCACCAGGTGGGCCATCGGGGTTTCGCCCAGGCGCCGGGTTTTGACCGCGAACACGCAGGCGGCCTGGACGGCCGGGTGGCGCTCCAGCGCGGCTTCGACTTCCTGGGGGAAAAACTTCATGCCCGCGACGCTGATCATTTCCTTGCTGCGGCCCACGATAAACAGGAATCCGTCGCCGTCGATGACCCCTAAATCCCCGGTCGCCAGCCAGCCGCCGCGTTGCTGGAGGATTTGCGCGCGTTGCCGCCAAGGTTGGTAATAGGCGTCGAGCAGGCCGGGGCCGCGGAGCAGGATTTCGCCTATTCCCTCTTCGTTTTGCCCGGCTAGTTTGACCTCGTAGGCGGGCAAGACTTTGCCGACCGAGCCTTGCTTTTCTCCGGGCCGGTCAAGGTTGATCGCGGGCAGGCCGATTTCGATGATGCCATAGGTCTCGTTGAGCGACACGCCAAAGCGTTGGCGAAACGCCAAGGCGACCTCGGGGCGCAGGTAAGCGGTGGTGACGATGGCGAGGCGCAGCGAAGGCGGCAGGGTTTGCCCGCCGTTGTCGTGGGTCATCAAATCGTAATGCGCGGGCGCGGCATAGATAAGCGTGGCGCGGTGGCGGTTGGCCGCTTGCAGAAGGGTGCTGCCGAAACTGTTTTTGCACAGGACGATCGTCGCGCCGAACGTCAGATAGGCGACGATGGAGACGGCAAAATGGTAGGCCATGGACAGTAGCCAGACGACGCGGTCGGCGGGGCCGATACGCAGGCCTTGGTTGGCGGCTTGGATGCGCTCAAAAACGGTTTCGTGGGACAGTATCACGCCTTTGGCGTCGCCGGTCGTCCCCGAGGTGAAACGGATGAACGCCGGGCTCAATCCGGCCAGTTCCGGCGGCGGTTCGCGCAGCGGTTTGACGCGCAGCAAAAAAGCTTTTTCCGTCAAGGGAACCGCCGCGCCGACGACAACGTCGGCGAACAGGTCAAAACCCGCAGCGGAAATGACGGCGTCGATGGCGATGTGGCGTAAGATCTGCTGTTTTTCCTCGTCGGCCAGCTCCATCGGCAGCGGCGTCACGCAAGCCCCGCACAGCCATAGCGCGTAGGTGAAGGCGATATAGGCCTGGCCGCCGGGGTAGTGCAAGCCGACGTTCAGGCCCGCCCGGATGCCGGCCGCGCCCAACTGCCCCGCCAAGGTTTGAATTTCCGTTTGCAAGTCGGCGTAGCTGGCCGCGGCGCCTTCCTGCGGGCCTAGGATCGCCGGATGGCCCGGCTGCGCCGCAGCCTGTCGGAGGAAGAGTTCGGCTAAATTAAGCGGCATCGTCAGGTTTCCTGAAGTGTGATTTGACCA
>Ga0265327_10002027_pt1 | contig 22856 bp, 21 predicted proteins | sample 41621metaG_FD_202089 | JGI IMG/M metagenome (GOLD analysis project Ga0265327, IMG submission 202089) | Rhizosphere microbial communities from Carex aquatilis grown in University of Washington, Seatle, WA, United States - 4-16-21 metaG | ecosystem: Host-associated > Plants > Roots > Rhizosphere...
CACCCTGCTTTACGAGATGAACCGCAGCGGGGCGAAGAAGGGCCTGGCGACCCTGTGCATCGGCGGCGGCATGGGCGTGGCCATGGCGCTCGAACGGGCCTAGAGCTCGACGGCTTTGGAGGCGGTCCGCGCGGGCCGCCTCTTTTCCCTTCCGAAATAGGGTTTAAGCTTAGCACTCAGGCCCTTGAGCGAAGGGCCCAATAGGCGTTCAAGCGGATGTGATGATGTGGTCATCACGTCCAAAAAGCGCCCTAGTCGCGGAGCAATACGCTCGGCATGTCGAGAGGGAATGTGGCGACCCTGGGCGGCCTTGTGGCCGCGGCCGTTCTGGGCGTGAGCCTTCCTGCCTGCGCGCAGCCGCTCCTGCGCAACATCACGCCCTTCGGCGAAAGCAACGGTCCGGGCAATCCGCCGGTCGCGCGCTATGTCGCCGGCCCGGGCGTGTCCTTCATCTTCGACCGCTCCGAAGCGGCGCCGGAGGCGCTGTTCAGGCTCGACGGCAGCCCCGAGGTGTGGGTGCTGCAGCCTTCGCCCGCGCCCAGGGGCGACACCATCTGGCGCAACGACGTCGGCGAGCCCGTGGTGCGGGTCACCCGGTTGGGCGGGGTCACCCTCTACACGCCTAGGACGCCCGAAGGCATGCCGGTCGCCCTGCTGGGCGACGCCGAGGATCTCCAGCAGCCGCCGTTCATTCAGCCGGAGGCCTACCTGCTGCGCGGGGTGCAGTTGGCCTATAGGGCCGCTCAGGCTGCCGGCCACAAGCTCAATTGGGACACCCCCCAGCAGGTGCCTGCGCCCTGGTACCCCCAGTTCACCGACGCCTTCACGGTGACCTCCGACGCCATCGTGCGCCTCGGTCGCGACCCCAAGGCCAAGGCCTTCCTCGCCAAGCTGGAGACGGTGCACTTCGTCGCCGGCTCCAAGCCGGACGTGACCATCAACGGCCCGGTGATGACCATCACCCTCGCGCCGACCAAGGGCTTCGCCGGCCGCCCGTCCTCCGACCGCATCGCCAAGGTGGCCCTAAAGCACTAGCGCGACTCCCGCGCTCAAGTAGCGCGAAGCGCGGTAGCGCAAATAAAACTCATCTCGGCTCCCAACCCTCGGGCGCCATCTCGAAGCGGTCGAACTCGAAGCCCGGGGCCACGGTGCAGCTGACCAGGCTCCAGGCGCCCAGGCAGGTCGCGCTCTGCCACCATCCCGCCGGCACTACCGCCTGGGGCTGCTCGCCGAGGCCGAGATCAGGACCCAGCACCAGCCGCGTCGCGCGTCCGCCCTCGGGTCGCGCGATGTCGAGGTCGAGCGCCTCGCCGGCGTGGAAATGCCAGACCTCGACCGAGTCGATCACCCGGTGCCAGTGCGAGCTCTGGCCCTCTTTCAGCAAGTAGTAGATCGCGGTGGAGCGGGCGCGGCCGTCGGGGCCGGGCAGGTCGCGAAAGGTCTCGCGGTACCAGCCGCCTTCCGGATGCGGCTCAAGCTTCAGCAGGCGGACGACGTCCTCGGCGGTCAGGCGCAACGGCTCGTCCTCTCAGCCCCTGAACTCGTCCTTGGCCCGGCGCACGGCCAGGAACACCTCAGGATCGCTCTTGCCGGGCAGGCCCATGCGCTCGGCCAGCAGCGGCGCGCGCAGGAAGGGATTGGTCGCCTTCTCGGCCGCCACCGTGGTCGGCACCGTCCATTCGCCCCGCTCGCGGGCGGCGAACACCTGCTCGGCGCGGGCCTTGAGCGCGGGATTGTCGTCCACCGACAGGGCGAAGCGGGCGTTGGAGGCGGTGTATTCGTGGGCGGAATAGAGCCGCGTCTCCTCGGGCAGGGCGGCGATGCGCATCAGCCCGCCCCACATCTGCACCGGCTCGCCCTCGAACATCCGTCCGCAGCCGAGCGGGAAGATGGCGTCGCCGACAAAGGCCACGCGGTCGGCGTCGTCGTAGTAGGCGATGTGCTGCAGGGTGTGGCCGCCCACGTCGATCACGCGGAACGCAGTCTCGCCAAGCTTGACCTCGTCGCCGGCGGTCACGGCGTGGTCCAGCGGGGCGATCCGGGTCACCTCCTGCGGGCCATAGATCACCGAGCCGTAGCGCGCCTTCAGCGCTTCGTTGCCGCCGGCGTGGTCCGGGTGCCAGTGGGTGTTGAGGATTACGTCCAGCGTCCAGCCGCGCTTGCCCAGCTCAGCGGCGATGGCGTCGGCGTCGGGGGTGTCGATGCAGGCGACCCTGCCCGTGGCCTCGTCGCGCACGAGATAGCCGTAGTTGTCGGACAGGCAAGGAAACTGATCGATACGAAGGGTCATGGCGTGCTCCATTCCGCGCTACCGCTTCGCCACTTGAGCGCCGAATGGAGGTATGTAACGCCCCTTCGGTCGAATACGAAGGCCCCCTATATTGGTCACAGCCGTCGCTGCCCGCGGCTGCCGTACGGAGACCTCATGCGCCGCGACGTCGTCGAGCTTCGCCGCTTCTATGCCGGTCCCCTCGGCCATGCCGTGCGCGAGATGGTCGGCCGCAAGGTCGACGAGACCTGGGGCTATGCGACCGGGCTGGACGTGCTGGCCCTGGGCTACGCCACGCCCTTTCTCGACGGCCTGACCCGGGCCCGGCGCGTGGTCGCCTGCATGCCGGCGCAGCAGGGGGTGGAGGTGTGGCCTGCAGGCGGGGGAGACGGGGGCAACCTGTCGTGCCTGGCCGACGAGGAGGCCCTGCCGTTTCCCAACGCCCTGTTCGACCGGGTGCTGGTGGTGCACGGGCTCGAGGAGGCCGATGATCCTTTGGCCTTCCTGCGCGAGGTGTGGCGGGTGCTGGCGCCCTCGGGCCGGGTGATCCTGGCCGCCTCGGCCCGCTCGGGACTGTGGTCGACAGCAGAGAATACCCCGTTCGGCTCGGGCCGCCCGTTCACCCGCCGCCAGCTGGAGCAGCTGGCCCGCGACGCCGAACTGGAGCCCCTGGCCTGGTCGCGGGCGCTCTACGTGCCGCCGGTGGCGGGCCTGGCCCGCTACGCCGAGGGCTTCGAACAGGTGGGCGCGCGCATCTTCCCGCGGTTCGCCGGCCTGATCCTGCTGGAGGCGGTCAAGCAGACCTTCGCCGTCAAGCCCAAGGGGCTCAAGGCGCCGGCGCGGGTTTTTGTACCCGGCGCCCTAAAACCGGCGCGCGCCGGCATGACCGTCCAGGGCGGCGCCCGCGATTTGCGCTTTGACAATCCACCGGGCGCGGAACGTCGTATGCTCTTGGACGCCCGGGCCAATCGCCTTAGCCTCAGATAATCGCCTTTTGCGGAGGACCCGCCGATGAAAATGATCACCGCGGTTATCAAGCCCAGCCGTCTGGACGCTGTCCTCGACGCCGTCACGGAAGCGGGGGCTTCGGGCCTGACGGTGACCGAGGTCCGCGGTTATGGCCGGCAGAAGGGCAAGACCGAGGTCTATCGCGGCGCCGAGTACGAGGTGAAGCTGCTGCCCAAGGTCAAGCTGGAGATCGCCGTGCCGTCCGACGTGGCCCAGGCCGTGGTCGACGCCATCGCCCGCACCGCCAACACCGGCAAGATCGGCGACGGCAAGGTGTTCGTCATGGACCTGGAGACGGCGCTGCGCATCCGCACCGGCGAGATCGACGCGGCGGCCATTACCGGCTGAGGATTCGCCCGCTAGAGCAGGCGAGGAGGGGGACCGCCCCCAGGGGGAGACGAAATGGCCAAGCTTGTCGTGCTGTACGGCGCGCCCAAGGACGCAGCCGCCTTCGATGCGCACTATTTCGAAAAGCATGTGCCGCTGGCCAAGACCATCCCAGGCCTGCGCCGGTATGAGGTCAACGACGGCCCGGTCGGCACGCCCGCCGGGCCCGCGCCCTACCACCTGATCGCGACCCTGACCTTCGACGACGCAGCCGCGATTCAGGCGGCCTTCGCCAGCTCTCAGGGCCAGGCGGCCGCCGCCGATGTGGCGACCTTCGCGACCGGCGGCGCCGATATATTGTTCTTCGAAACCCGCGACGTCTGAGGCCGCGCGGGCGTTCAGGCCTCTGCCTTGCCCACGAACGAGCGGTTGATGTCGGAGATCTTGCCGGCGCCGGCGGACTGCATGGTGGAGGCCAGCTCCTGCTTGAGCTTGTCGTAGACGCTCTTCACGCCTTCCGAGCCGCCCAGCGCCAAGCCGTACATCACCGGGCGGCCCATCGCCACGGCGTTGGCGCCCAGCGCCAGGGCCTTGAACACGTCCGTGCCTCGCCGGAAGCCGGAGTCGACGATGATCGGGACGCGGCCCTTCACCGCCTCGGCGATCGGGCCGAGGGCGTCGATGGCGGCGGGGACGCTGTCGATCTGGCGGCCGCCGTGGTTGGACACCTGGATGCCGGCCGCGCCGCGCCGGATTCCCTCCACCGCCAGCTGCGGGGTGAGCACGCCCTTCAGCAGCACCGGCAGGCCCGAGGCCTTCTGGATGAACTCCACGTCGTCCCAGCCATAGGAGCGCTTCTGCGGCCCGCGCTTGTACTGGGCGCCCGGCGCGCCGGCGGTCAACTTCGCGCTCGCCGCCGCCAGGGCCTGGCCGGTGGGGAAGCCCGTCCGCTGCAGGCTCTCGGAATTGCCGGCGCCGAGCGCGTCGACCGTGAACACCACGGCGGTGTAGCCCGCCGCCCTGACCCGCTGCATCAGCTCGGCCGCCTCGCCGCGGTCGGCGGGCATGTAGATCTGGTACCACTTGGGGCCAGCGCCCAGGGCCGAGGCGATCTGCTCCAGGGTGTTGGTGGAGGCGCCCGAGGCGGTCATCAGCAGGCCGGAGGCCACCGTCCCCTGGGCGGTCCCGACATCGGCGGAGCGGTGGAACAGGCCCTGGCCGCCCACCGGCGTGGTGATCAGGGGCGCCGACAGCTTGGCGCCCATCAGGGTGGTGGACAGGTCCGGCGGCGGCCTGCTGGCCAGGTATTGGGGCAGTATGACATAGCGGCCGAAGGCGCGGCGGTTTTCGTGCAGCGTCCATTCGGCGCCAACGCCGCCGGCGATGAAGGCGAACGGCCCGGGGGGCAGCAGCTTCTGCGCCTGTCCTTCCAGCTCTTCCAGATCGTAGAGCTCGATCGGGTGGATCGCCGACGGCGGATCGGGCAGGGGCGCATCCTGGGCGCGGGCCAGCGCAGCATTCGCGGCCCAAGCGCCGGCCGCGCCCACGAACACTCGTCGATCCATGCCGCGCCTCCCATCTCTTGCGACGAGCATAGGCCGAGAGACGTTCGCTAGCCCAGGGGCCTTCAAAGCGTCTTGCGCAGGCGAAGGTAGAGAATCGGCCCCACCGACAGCCGCTTGTCGTCCGTGTAGAGCAGGGGCGAGCGGTCGCGCAGACCGGAGAACACGCTGATGAGGTTCTTGGGCGCCTGGCCGGGCAGGTTCTGCACCTCGACGCGGAAAGTCATGTCCGCCGGCAGCCTCCGCTCCACGAACACGCCGATGCCGAGCCAGGAATCGAGCGACTCGTTGCCGAACGGCCGATAGAGCGTCCCGCCGCTCTGCCACGACGCGTTCAGGCCCCAGTTGATCTTCCACTGCGGCAGGTCCTGGGCGAAGTGCAGTTCCTCCTGAAGTTCGGACAGGCCCGACAGATTGCGTTGCCGGCCGCTGACCGGGTCGGCGATCCGCGCCTTCTGCCAGGTGATCACGGCGCGCACAGTGGAGTCGCCCAGGCCGAACCGCTTCAGCGGGACCATCAGGTTGCCGATCAGGTCGGTCTCGCGCCCCGAACCGATGTTGGCGATGAGGCCGTAGCCGGCCCCGGAGGCGGTGAAGGCTGGTTTGACGTCGAGCACGTCGGCCAGGGCCTTGTAGCGCGCCGTCACGGTCAGGTCCCCGGCGCCCCAAAAGTGCCGCTCGCCGACCGCCTCGGCCGTCCAGGCCTGTTGCGGGCGCAGGTCCGGGTTGCCGTTCCGATACTGGCCGGATTCGTATTCGTTGACCGTGACGAAGGCGGGAAAGGGAATCTGCATGACCTCGCGTTCGAGGCGCAGGCGCAGCTGGTCGTCCTTGTCCGGCGACCACGACAGCGCCAGACGCGGCTTGAGGTAGGCGAGCTCGCGCGACACCACGACGTCGCCCGCGGCGGCGAGGCGCGTCGCCTCCGCCTTCAGCGCGGCGTCCAGGCTGAACAGGCCGCTCGGCTTCCACGTCAGGGCCCCGCCGCCCTCCCAGCGGTCCTCCGTCACGTCGACCCGCCCGTCGGGCAGGGCAATAGGCGCGCCATCGACCGTGGCCGTTGTGTGGGTGAAGCCGTCGTTGAAGGCGTGTTCGGCGTCCCCCTCCAGGGTGAGCTTGTCGTCGGGCCGCCAGCGCAGGACGGCCCGCCCGATGGTCTCGGCCTGGTGCGCGCGGATCTCGTCGCCGATGGGCTGGGGCGGCCGCCGGATGTCCACGCTGCCCGCGTTGCCCGAATAGCGCTCCAGCACCTGGGTCTCGAGTGTGGTCTTGCCGAAGGCGCGCTCGAAGCGCAGGCCGGCTTCGCCGTTTCCGTACCAGCCGTGCGAGAAGAAGTCGTAGACGCCGGGGCCCGTGGTCAGCTGGTCGCGTTCGTCCGTCAGGCCTTGCCCCCAGCGGCCGGAGCCGCTGATGCGCAGGCGCCCGCCGAGCCACGGGAATTCGTGGCTTGCGCTGCCGACCACCGAGGGGCCGTCGGTGCGAAAGCGGTCGGCGGCGGCGAAAATGACGTTCCCCGCCCCGTCGCGCCGCACCCAGGGGCCGTAGCCGTAGGTTGGGAAGATCGCGATGTTGCGGGAGATATCCAGTGAGACGTCGGTCTGCCGGCCGCCCCGCCTGTCGCTGTAGGTGATCTGGCCGTCGGGCGAGACCCGGCCATGGGTGTCGAGGTAGCTGGCGATGGTCGCGACCGTCAGTGGCTTGTCGCGCTTCTTCAGGATCACGTTGGCGATGACGTTGCGCCCGTGCATGTCGACGCGCGGAGCGCCGCCGACGATCAGGTCGACCCGATCAACCTGGTCGGCGGGAATGCGCTTCAACACCGTCTGGAGGGTGTCGGTCTTGCTGGTGGGCGGCTTGCCGTCGATCAGCACGTTACCGGTCGAACCCTCCAGTCCGCGCATGTCGCGGGTGTCCTCGAACACGAAGCCCGGCAGCCAGGTGACCATGTCCATCGCGCTGGCCGGCCGGATAGCGGTGAAGAACGAGGGGCGGTAGGCCACGACGCCCTGCTGCAGGTCGCCGGCGACCGGCCTTTGCGCGGTCACCGTCACGCCGTCGACGTTCGCTGGCCCCGGCGGGGGTGTCTCGGCGGCCAGGAGGGTGGTCTGGGGGAGGCTCATCTGGGCGGCGGCCAGCAAGGCGGCTCGGATCATGGCGCAGGCTCCCCCAGCCGCGCCCGAAAGCAATTCGGCGAATTTTCATTTACGAATGTAATTTTATGAAGACTACATGTGTAAATTTTGTCGTCAAGTCGCGGCCTGGCGTGAATCTACAACCTCAACCTGCGCGTTGCCGGACCGGCGTTCTGCGGTTAGCGTGGCCGCCGCAACCGGGGATCGAACCGGAACGGGGGGATGGCCATGTCGGATTTCTCGGCGACGGAAGCCGCCTTCACCGGATTCCGCTTCGCCCGCCAGCATCCGCGCACCCTGGCGGTCTGGGCGGGCGTGCAGATCGTCATCTCCATCGCGTTCGGCGTCATCATGGTGGCCACCATGGGGCCGGCCCTGATGCAACTGCAGTCCCTATCCGGCCAAGCCAGCCGCGATCCTGCTCAGACGATGGCGATGCTGCGCCAGATCGGCCCGCTGTACGCCATCTTCACGCCGCTGACGTTCGTATTCTATGCTTTCGTCTACGCCACCATGAACCGGGCCGTGCTCAGGCCGGGCGACGACCGTTTCGCCTATCTGCGCCTGAGCATGGACGAGGTTCGCCAGTTCCTGCTGATCCTGGCGTGGATCGTGGCCTGGATCGTCATCTACATCGGGGTGCTCCTCGCCACGATCGTCGGCATCCTCGTCGGCGCGGCTATGAATTCCCTGCTCGGTCCTGTCGGAGGGGTGATTGTGACCATCCTGGCAGGGCTGCTCGTTTTGGCGGGCGTGGTCTACGTCGTGATGCGCCTGTCGCTGGCCTCGGCGCAGACGTTCGATTGCGGGCGGATCGACTTCTTCGGCTCGTGGAAGCTGACCAAGGGCCGCTTCTGGAAGGTCTTCGGAACCTACCTTCTGGCCTTCGCCGTCGCGCTCCTGATCTTTCTGGTGGCGCTGATCGTCAACGCCTGCGTCGCTGGCGTCCTGGGAGGAATGGGCGCGATCGCCTCGATATTCCGGCCCAACATGGTCTCCGTCGCCGCCTATTTCGCGCCGGCCCAGGTGGCGGTTCTGCTGATCTGGGCCATCGCCATGCCCCTGATCGGGGCGGTGATGCTGATGCCGGGACCGGAGATCTACCGCCAGCTCAGCGGCGCGGCCGATCCGGCGCTGGACCCCTCTACTTTCGACTGAGCAGGAACAGCGCCGATTCCGCGCGCCAGTTCTCGATGGCGCGGTGCGGGTCGATGGGACGCGCGGCCTGACCCTGGGCCAGGGCCATGCTGGCCTCGATCTTCAGCCCCAGCTCGCCGCACAGGATGGTGAAGTCGCGCAGCGTGCACAGGTGGATGTTGTCGGTCTCCCACCAGGCGCGCGGCAGGGCGCTGGTCATGGGCATGCGGCCGCGGGTGAGCAGCTCCCAGCGCATCTTCCAGTGGGCGAAGTTGGGCAGGGACACGATGGCCCGCTCGCCGATGCGCAGCAATTCGGCCAGCACCTCGCGCGGGCGGCGCACGGCCTGCAGGGTCTGGGTCAGCACCGCATAGTCGAACGACTGGTTGGGAAAGTCGGCCAGGTCATGGTCGGCGTCGCCCTGAACCACAGCCAGCCCGCGCGCCAGGCACAGCGAGACATTGGCCGGATCGATCTCCAGGCCGCGGCCCTCGACCCCGTTCTCGTGCGTCAGCATGTCGAGCAGCAGGCCCTCGCCGCAGCCGATGTCGAGCACCCGCGCGCCGGGGCGCACCATGCCGAGGATGGCGCGGAAATCCTCGCGGCGGGCGGCTTCGGCGGGACTCACGGCTCAAGGCTCCCGGACCCGATGTGGCCTGAATCCAGCCGCCCGGCGCCCAGCCCCCTGGACTGGCCGGCCGAGGCCAGGAACCCGGCCACCGCGTTGCGCATCACCGGCTCGTCGAGCAGGAAGGCGTCGTGGCCCTTGTCGCTCTCGATCTCCAGGAAGCTGGCCCGCGCGCCGGCCGCGTTCAGGGCGCGCACGATCGCCCGGCTCTCCGTCGTCGGGTAGAGCCAGTCGGAAGTGAAGCTCAGCACGCAGAAGCGTACGTCCCGCGCCTTCTTGAAGGCGTCGGCCAGAAGCCCGCCGTGCGCCGCAGCCATGTCGAAATAGTCGGTGGCGCGGGTGATGTAGAGGTAGCTGTTGGCGTCGAAGCGGTCGACGAATGTCGCTCCCTGGTGGCGCAGGTAGCTCTCCACCTGGAAGTCGGCGTCGAAGCCCCACGACAGGCCGTCGCGCTGCAGCTCGCGGCCGAACTTCCGCTGAAGGGCCTGCTCAGACAGATAGGTGATGTGGGCCGCCATGCGCGCCACGCCCAAGCCCTTCTCGGCCCGCACGCCCTGCGCTGCGTAATCGCCGCCGCGCCAGTCGGGATCGGCCATGATCGCCTGGCGGCCGAGCTCGTGGAAGGCGATGTTCTGGGCCGAATGGCGCGCGGCCGCGGCCAGGCACACCACCGAATAGACGCGCTCCGGATAGTCGGCCGCCCATTGCAGGGCCTGCATTCCGCCCATCGAACCGCCGACCACCGCGAACAGGGTGTCGATGCCCAGGGCGTCGAGCAGCATCACCTGGGCGCGCACCATGTCAGGGATGGTGATCACCGGGAAGCTCAGGCCCCAGGGCTTGCCCGTGGCCGGATTGATCGACGACGGGCCGGTGGAGCCCATGCAGCCGCCGATCACATTGGTGCAGACGATGAAGTGACGCGTGGGGTCGAGCGGCTTGCCGGGCCCGACCATCTGCGTCCACCACCCGGGCTTGGCGGTGATCGGATGATTGGAGGCGACGTGCTGGTCGCCGGTCAGGGCGTGGCAGACCAGGATCGCGTTGCTGCGCTCGGCGTTCAGCGAGCCGTAGGTGCGGTAGGCGATCTCGACCTGGTCCAGACGGCCGCCGGAATCCAGGCGCAGCGGCTTGTCCGGTCCGAAGACCAGGGTCCCGCCGTCCTCGGCGTACTCGACCTTTTCCACAACGTCCCTGTCCATCTGCGCGTTGGATAGCCTAGCTTGTCCGGTGTCAACCAGTGCGCGACGGCCGGTCGGAGGCAACCCTCTTCCCCCGCGCGCGTAGCGGACCTATGAACCCGAACGAGAGATTCCAAGCCCTGGCCCCTTTTCCGATCCCCGAGGCGCACGACTGATGGACCGGCTGATCCTGCTGCGCCATGGCAAGGCCGAGGCCGACGCCGCCTCCGGGCGGGACTTCGACCGGGCCCTCACCGGACGGGGCCGCCGCGACGCCCTGGTGGTGGCCAAGGCGCTGGACCGGGCGGGCGTCCGCCCGGATCTGGTGCTGGTCTCCCCCGCCGCCCGCGCCGCCCAGACCTGGGAGGCGATGGCCGAGGTGTTTCCCCAGGCGCGGGTGGAGCAGATGCTCGACCTCTATGAGATCGGACCGGACGCCATCCTTACCCTGGCCCGCAACGAGGCGGACGGCGCGGGCACGGTGATGGTGGTGGGCCACAACCCCGGCCTCGGCGTGCTAGCCGCATGGCTGTCCCAGGACGCTCCTCAGGGCGAGGGCCGCGCCCGCATCGCCGAGGGCTTCCCGACCGCCGCGGCGGCGGTGATCGGCTTTTCCCCGCCCGCCTTCGCCGTCTATACCCCCAAGGACCTTGGGGGCGGGGCGTGAGCCTGATCTACAAGATCCTGTCCCGCCACGCCTGGGACGGGGCGGTGGCCAAGGGCCGCTTCGACGGCGCGGCGATCGACATTCAGGACGGCTACATCCACTTCTCGACAGCCGCCCAGGCCCAGGAGACGGCGGCCAAACATTTCGCGGGTCAGAGCGATCTGGTGGTCGCCGCCTTCGAGGCCGACGACTTGGGCGCGGCCCTGCGCTGGGAGCCCTCGCGCGGCGGCCAGCTGTTCCCGCATCTCTACGGCGCCCTCGATCCTGCCCTGGCGCGCAGCGTGATCGAGGCCCCGCTCGGCGACGACGGAATTCCCCGGCTCGGCGCCCTGACATGAGCCTGCTGCAGGACCTGGCCGCGCGCGCCCTGCTGGTTCTCGATCCGGAGGACGCCCACATCGCGGCGATCCGCGGGCTGAAGGCGGGGCTGGGCCCGCGCGACGGCGGCCTCGACGATCCCTGCCTCGCCGTCGAGCTCAAGGGCCTGCAACTGAGGACATGCATCGGCCTGGGCGCCGGCTTCGACAAGAACGCCGAGGCGCCCGACGCCATGCTCGCCTCGGGTTTCGGCTTCGTCGAGTGCGGTACGGTTACGCCCCTGCCGCAGGAAGGCAATCCGCGCCCGCGCCTGTTCCGCCTGACCGAAGACAGGGCCGTGATCAACCGCCTGGGCTTCAACAACCAGGGACTCGAGGCCGTCGCCGCCCGGCTGGAGGCGCGCCGCGGCCGCCCGGGCGTGGTCGGCGCCAACATCGGGGCCAACAAGGACTCCGAGGATCGGATCGGCGACTACGTTACCGGCCTGCGCCGGCTGTGGCGCCTGGCCGACTATTTCACCGTCAATATCTCCTCGCCCAACACGCCAGGACTCCGGGACCTGCAATCGGGCCCGGCGCTGGACGAGCTGCTCGAACGGCTATCCGCCGCCCGCCGCGAGGTGGAGATGAGCGATCCGCGCCTGCGGCACCGGCCGCTGTTCCTCAAGGTCGCGCCGGACCTGAACGAGCTGCAGGTCATCGCCATCTGCGACGCGGTGGCCCGCCACGGCTTCGACGGGGTGATCGCCGGCAACACCACCCTGTCGCGGCCGGGCAGCCTGCGCTCGCGCTTCAAGGACGAGGCGGGCGGCCTGTCCGGCGCGCCGCTGATGGCGCTGTCCACCCGCATCCTCGCCGACTTCCACGCCTGCGCCGCCGGCCGCTTCCCTCTGATCGGAGTGGGGGGGATCGCCAGCGGGGCCGACGCCTACGCCAAGATCAGGGCGGGGGCCTGCGCGGTGCAGCTTTATTCGGCCCTGGTCTACGGCGGACCGGGCCTGATCGGCCGCATCAAGCGCGATCTGGCGGCGCGGGTGCGGGCCGACGGCTTCGTATCGGTGGTCGAGGCGGTCGGCGCGGGCTAGAACGGTGTAGCGCGGCGGCCGGCGCCGGGAGATCGCGTGGACGATCAGAAACGAGACCTGGTCACGGAGATCGAGCTGACGGCCCTGGCGGACACGCCCGGCCGGCGCTGGGTTCGCCTCGTCCTGCGCTTCGCCCCGGCCCTGCTGGTCGTGCTCGCGGTGGCGCTGGTGGTCCGTTCGGGGCTGCTCGGGCGCCTGTCGCTGGAGAGCCTGAGGGACAGCCGCCACGACTTGCTGGCCTATGTGCAGGCCCATCCGCTGCAGAGCCTCGGTCTCTACGCCGCCGTTTATGTGTCGACCGTGGCCCTGTCCCTGCCCACCGCCCTGATCCTGACCCTGACCGGCGGCTTCCTGTTCGGCCCCTGGATCGGAGGCGTGACGGCGGCCTGCAGCTGCACCCTCGGCGCCACCCTCGTGTTCCTGATCTCGCGGCTGACGGTGGGCGACGCGGTTGAGGCCAAGACCGGGCCCCGGGTGCGCGCCGTCGCCGAGGAGATCCGCAAGGACGCCTTCTTCTACATCCTCACCCTGCGGCTGATCCCGGTGACGCCGTTCTGGCTGACCAATGTCGCCGCCGGCCTGATCGCCATCCCGGTCTCGACCTTCGCCGCCGCCACCCTGATCGGCATCCTGCCGGTGGGGCTGATCTACGCCGGAATCGGTTCGGGGCTGGAGCATCTGTTCGGCTCGGGCCGGGCGCTGACCCTGCACGCCATCGTCACCCCGCGCATCCTCGCGCCCCTGATCGGCCTGGCGGTGCTGTCCGTGCTGCCGATTCTTTATCAACGCCGGCGGTCCAGGCAGGGGAGGGGCGGATGACCGCGCCGTCGACTCCCGCGCCGTCCAAGGCCCAGGTTCAGGGGCCGGCGCCGGCCTTCCCGGCCGCCGAGACCGCCGAGCGCGCGCGTCGCTGGCTGTGGCCGGGCGGCCTCTCGGCCCGCCTGCTGCTGCTGACGGTGCTGTTCGTGATGCTGGCGGAAGCGCTGATCCTGGCCCCCTCCCTCGCCAACTACGCCCAGCAGCGGCTCGAGGAACGGGTGCGCGCCGGCGAGCTCGCCTCCCTGGCTGTCGAGGCGTCCCCCGATCAGGTGGTCACCGACACCCTGTCCTCCCAATTGCTTGCGGGCGCCGGGGTGGTCTCAGTGGCGGTGCAGAGCGAGGGTATCCGCCGGCTGCTGCTGCCGGGACCGCGCGTCGGCGGCGTGCCCGTGCTCGTCGACCTGCGCACTCGCGGGCCCCTGGGCTGGCTGCTGCAGCCGTTCCAGATTCTGACCGGCCCGAACGACCAGATGCTGCGTATCGTGGCCAAGCCCAGCTTCCGCGACGGCGATTTCATCGAGATCGTGGCGCCCCAGGCGCGCCTGCGCCGCGAGCTGGGCGGCTACCTCTTGGGCCTGATCGCGGTCACCGCTTTCATCGGCGCGGTGGCCGGCCTGCTGGTCTATCTGTCGCTGAACTTCTTCCTGGTGCGGCCGATGCAACGCATCACCGCCGCCATGGAGCGCTTCCGCGCCAACCCCGACGACCTGGCCGCCCGCATCAAGCCGTCGCACCGCCGCGACGAGATCGGCCGCGCCGAGGTCGAGCTCGACCGCATGCAGGCCGACCTGCGCGTCGCCCTCAACTCCCGCGCTCGCCTGGCCGCCCTCGGCGAGGCGGTGGCCAAGATCAACCACGACCTGCGCAACATGCTGACCAGCGCCCAGATCGCCTCCGAGCGCCTGGCCCTGAGCGGCGACCCCTCCGTCGCCGCCGCCCTGCCGCGCCTGGAGCGCGCGCTGGACCGCGCCGCGGCGCTCGCCTCCAACGTGCTCGACTACGGCAAGAGCGAGGAGCGGCCGCCCGAGCCCGCCGTATTGCCGCTGCTGCCGGCCGTGGAAGCCGCCGGCGACGACGCCGGCCTGGCCCGCGCGGGCGTGCGCCTGGAGCTGAAGCTCAAGGCCGACGACGCCGCCTTCGCCGACCCCGAACAGGTGCACCGCGCCCTGGTCAACCTGCTGCGCAACGCCCGCGAGGCGATCCAGGCCGCGCGGCCTGACGGCGACGGCGCCATTACCGTCTCGGCTTCGCACGCGGAGGGGCGGGTCACTCTGCATCTGTCCGACAACGGCCCGGGCCTGCCGCACCGCGCCCTGGCCAACCTCTTTCAGCCCTTCACCGGCTCTGGCCGGCCGGGCGGCACGGGCCTCGGCCTCGCCATCTCCCGCGAACTGGCTCTGGCCAACGGCGGCGACCTGTCCCTGGCCCACACGGGGCCGGACGGCGCAGTATTCGAGCTGACCCTGCCGGCGGGCTAGCCGCCAGCTCGGTCTTGCCGATACCTGTGCAGCGCGCCGCTGAAGGCCGCCCGCCTGGGCCCGTTTCGACGAGGGGGTTCGCCGCCATCGGCGGTGGCTGCCGGCGGTTGCGGCGGCTGTCCAGCGCCGCCGCCGGCGGCGTCTGGTTTCGGGTCGCGATCGGACATGGCCGGATATCCGCGCGATCCCGCGAACTGTCCACTGCAGGCTGCGCCTAGTAGGCCAGCACCTCGCCCTCGCGCCGCGGATCGTAGCCGCCGGTGAGCTTGCCGTCCTTGACCAGCACCCCGTGCAGGCCCGAGTTCTCGCCGCGGGCGGCGCCGACGTTGATGCCCTTTGCCGCCAGGCCCTGGGCCACCCCGGGGGCGAACAGGTCGGTCTCGGCCCCGTAGGCGTCGCCGCGCGCCACCAGGTTGGGCAGGGCGATGGCGTCCTGCATCGACAGCTTCCAGTCGGTCACGCCGACCACGGTCTTCAGCACATAGGCGAAGATGTTGTTGCCGCCGGGCGAGCCCACGGTGGCGAAGAACTTGCCGTCGCGGGTCAGGATCACCGCCGGCATCATGGTCGAGCGCGGGCGCTTGCCTCCGGCTACGGCGTTGGCCGCCGGCGTCCCGTCGCGCTCGGTCGGGGCGAAGGAGAAGTCGGTCAGCTGGTTGTTCAGCACCATGCCGCCGACCATGCGCCCGTCGCCGAACACGGTCTCGACCGTGGTGGTCATCGACAGCACGTCGCCCTGGCCGTCCACCACCACGAAGTGCGAGGTGCCGCCGGGCTCCCTGGTGTTGTCCTTGCCGGCCCTGGGCGCGCCGGGGGGAACGCCGTAGGTGGGCGCCGGCCCGGCCTTGTCGCCGATCAGGGCGGCGCGGCCGGCCACATAGGCCGGGTCCAGCAGGCCCTTCAGCGGCACCGTCACATACTGGTCGTCGCCCACCCAGCGGTCGCGATCGGCGTAGGCGAGGCGCTCGGCCTGGGCCATCAGGAACCAGCCCTGGGCGTCGGCCGGGCCGCGCTTGTCGATGTCGGTCTTCTCCAGGATCGACAGGGCCTGCAGCAGGGCGACGCCGGAGGACGGCGGCGGTGGCACGCACACGATCCAGGCCCGGTAGGGCTGGCACAGGGCGTCAGAGATGCGCGTGGTGTAGCCCTTCAGATCCTCCAGGGTCATGGAGCCGGGCACCGGCTCGGCGTGCACCTTGGCGACGATCTGGGGCGCGATAGACCCCGTGTAGAGGGCCGCGGCGCCTTCCGTGGCGATGGCCTGCAGCGACCGAGCGTAGGCCGGGTTCTTCAAGAGGTCGCCGGTCCGGTAGAGGGTCCCGTCCGCCTTGGTGAAATAGGCCGAGATGTCCGGCGACTTGTTCCCCGCGTTGGCGATGAAGCCGCCCAGACGCGGCGAAATGGTGAAGCCGTTGTCGGCCAGTTTGATGGCGTCGCCGAACAGGCCCTGCCAGGCGAGCTTGCCGTGCGCCTTGTGCGCGTCGCCGAGCATCTTCATCACCCCGGGCGTCCCGGCCGAGCGGCCGCTGAGGATGGCCGTGCCGAAGTTCATCGGCCGGCCGTCCGGCCCCAGGAACATGTCAGGCGTGGCCCCGGCGGGGGCCTCTTCGCGGCCGATGTAGGAGGTCACCTTGCGGGTCTTGGCGTCGTAGTAGGTCATGAAGGCGCCGCCGAGCGGGCCTGAGCTCTGCGGCTCGACCAGGCCCAGCACCGCCTGCATGGCCACCGCCGCATCGGCCGCGTCGCCGCCGGCCTTCAGCACCTTCAGCCCGGCCTCGGCCGCGAGGGGATTGGCAGCGCTGACCATGCCGTGGCCAGAGGCGTAGGGCACGACCGGGTTCGGCGGCCTCTGCGCAGGCTGCGCCAGGGCCGCGCCGGAGGCGGCGAGCGCCAGGAAGGCCAGGACGGAAGCGAAGGCGGAACGGACCACGGGCAAGCTCGCTGCGGCGGACGGATGCAAACTTGGCACATGCCCCCGCGCCTTGCGCAAGGTCCAGCCAGAAGGCCTGAAAAGGCCCCCGATTTTTAGATGGTCTAACCGGCTTGCACCGCCTGCCCGTTGCGGCTAGTTTCCGCGCCCTCGCCGCAAGGCATGCGCGCCCGTAGCTCAGCTGGATAGAGCATCAGACTACGAATCTGAGGGTCGGACGTTCGAATCGTTCCGGGCGCGCCAATTTCCTGAAAAACCCAATCGCTTCAGGGATGTTGGCCTTTCGGCCAGTGCGCCCCGTGTAACAGTGTCACCTAACCCTGTCCGATGAGCGGTTCAGGCGGGGCTAGGCCCACCCATCTGGGCCGACGGGGCGCGGTCTACGTCGTTCGCTTTCGCCTGCCGGTCGGCTTGGCCAAGCGTATCGAGGTTGCAGAAGTTAACCGGTCACTGCAAACGAAGGACTTGGCGCAGGCCAAGCGGCGATGCCAGCTCGCGGAGGCGTGGTTCACGCGCATCGTGGAGACGCTCAGTAAGATGCCCGACCCTTCCAAAGCCGATCTTGAACGCGCGACAGACCAGTTCTTTGCCGATCTGACTCGAGCTGTGGATCAGCCGAGGCATTTCAACCAGGACGCATTCAGGCACGAGGTCGAATGGAACCTCGAGCTAACCACCACTCGCATTCGGGAGCTTGAGCGCCAGCTGATCGACAACGTCTTTGATGGGGAAGTGGAGAAGCTGGCGAGAGCGTTGGTCGCATCCGTTGGTGGAACTCCAGCCCAACTCAGCAGCGATCTTCAAGTGCAGGCTGAGCGCCTCGCGGCCCGGGCGCTGCGTCAGCAGATGCGCTACTTCCAGCACCAGATCAGTTCGCCTTGGGCTGAGTTCGCGACTGACGACGCGCTATTTCAGCCAAAGCTGGTGGGGGGGCCGCCATCGGCCATTCCCGCGCCTCAGCCGCCAGCTCTCAAGCCTAGCGGTCGGCAACTCGGCGAGACGGCCGAGGAATACCTCCGCAAGAAGGAAGCAAGAGGGCTCAGTCAATCCCAAGTCGATGAAGTGGGGAGGGCGCTCGGCTGGCTTCAGGAGGTCATCCCGCCTTCTCGGGTGCTTGCCAGCGTCAGCAAGGAAGAGATGCGCGGATTCCGGAACGATCTCGAACGCATCGACGTCACTCTGCGGGGGCGCAACGCACCCTTCCGGGACCGATTGACGAACGTACGCGAGCGGCAAATCAAGTCGGTGACGTCGTCAAGGTATTGGAAGTCGGTCCAAGCGTTCTTCGCCTGGAGTGTTGACGAAGGCTTCATCGACTCCAGCCCGGCGGATGGGCTCCGCATCGAAATGCGTAAGGACGAGGTGGTGGAAACCCCCGAGGCGTTCTCGGTGGACGAGGTCCGCCAGTTCTTCGAGACGCCACTGTTTGCTGGGTACGAATCTCCCCGCAAGCCGATGAAACCCGGAACTTGCCATGAGCGCACCGGCCGATGGTGGGCTGGTGTTCTGCCGCTCTTCACGGGGCTTCGGGCGGGGGAGCTATCTCAGCTCTGGCCAGGCGATTTCGCGTTCGACGCTCCCATCCCCCACCTCAAAGTACGGCGCGAGGACGACAAGGGGCAGCGAACGAAAACCACCAAGAACCAGGGTTCGGTTCGCGATGTGCCGCTTGCGCCGATCCTGCTAAAATTGGGGCTACGGCAGTTCGTCGAGGGGCAGGCCAAAAAGTACCCTAAAGATCGAGTCTTCAGGGAGTTTCGCCTGGGCACACGCGGGCGCACCAGTGATGGGATGACCAAGTTCTGGCGGCCATACCTTCAGCAGTTCAAGCTTTGGAAGCCCGGTCGGGCGACCCACGTTGCTCGCCATACGGTGGTCGCCCGGCTGAGGGCGCTGGGCGTGCCGGTGGAGGATATCGGCGCGTTTGTCGGTCACACCGGCCCGACGATGACTGATAAGTACGGCGGGACGCAGCATCCACTGACGCGGAAGGTGAAGACTGCCGAGGCGCTGGACTACGGCTTCGATGTCATCGCTTTGCTCGGCGGGGTCTACGATGCGAAGAAGCACGGAGCCGGATGATTCCCTCGCATATGGCGGGTCCGTCCAAGGAAATCCAAGTGCATCCAAGGTCTCTGCAATTGATTTCAAGAAATTAGCTTCCACCCTAAGGTGATCGCCCGATCCTGGTGTATGACGATACCAGAATGTGCTTGACGAGCTTGGCGAGAGCATTATCTTGGGGTTGCTTTCGAACATGGATGGCGGGGACGGGGGAGAAATCCCGGACGACCGGCGAGGGCATCGGCGAACTAGGCCCGCCGACCGCTGTCCATGGACCTCCACCATAGCATCGGAAATCGGCCTCCGGTTTGAGGGGGTTCCGATGTCGCAGCCTAACTGGTTCAATACGAAGGACGCTGCCGCGTCCCTTGGACTTCAGCCTTGCACACTGGAGAAGTGGCGGAGCCAGAAGAAGGGGCCGCGCTACCACAAACCTGGGGGCAGGGTTCGCTACGACGAGCGGGACCTGATCGCCTTCATGGCGAGTGGCGTGGTGGAGACGGGTCAATGACCGCCCTGCTTGGCGCGCATGACATTCGCGATGCGGCTGCGAAGGTCTTGGGACCGGAGTGGGCGAACACACCTGCTATCCGGGATCAGGTGGATTGGCACGCGGCCCAGTACGCCGCCCAACTTCACCGGCTCTGGCTGTCGCTAGGGCACGACCGTCGCACGCGGCGGGCTCGGCAAGACGATGCGTTAAAGACCTACAGCGGCGTGATCTGCGGTCTCCTGCGAGCCGCCCGGCGGCGCGATCAGCACCTGACCTACGATCAAATTCAGAAGCTGGCTATGACCACGCTCTGGGACGATCCCGGCGAGCCTGTCACATTCGTTCCCGAGGTCAAGCTGGACGGTTCCATCCGCCCAGCCCTCAAGTTCGGCGTCCGCCGTCTCGCGCAGCAATTCCACGTCCGAGACGTCCTGCGGATCGTTCTTCGCCTCAGCTCTCACGACTATTCCCTGGCCGGTAGAGGTGCCCACAGGGCGGTAGAGAAGCTGGTTCCCATCATCAACGGAGGTGCAAAATGGTTCTACCGAGGTGATATCCTGAACTGCTTCGGCTCATTCACGGCGGAGGCGACCATAGCCCTGCTCCCTCTGCCCGAAGCAGTCACTAGGAACACCGTCCTTCTCTCTGAGGATGTCCATATCCAGGGGGACCTTTCCCACTATCTGACTATGTCTTCTCTTCAAGCTCTCCGCTCGGGCCTTCCCCAGGGCTCGCTCCTCTCCTCCTTGGTGGCATCGGCGCACCTCCGCACGATCTACGACGACATGGCTTCGGAGTTCGAAGCCGTGGCTTACGTCGATGATTTCGCTGCGGCCTGCTACACCGAGGAGGAAGGATATGCGCTCCACAACGCCCTCACGGATCGACTTGCGATCCTCCCGGGCGGGGGGCTGAAGCTGAAATTCGGAGACGTCAGCGGCGTTTGGGAGTCGCCGACGTTCCTTGGCTACACGTTCGTAAGCGATCCGGATGGCCGGGTACGGCTTCAACCGATGCACCACCACTTCCAGAACTGCCTCGCTACCATCCGGAAGGTGCTTGAAGGCATTTCTGCCAGCGCACTGGAATCAACCGCCATGGGCATGGCCGCCGACTTCATGAAGCGTTGGCCTGCTTGGGACGCGTATGCTGGGTTGACCGAGCTTGAGCACAACTGGCTTGAGAATCAGGCGTTCAGCTTGGCCGACGAGGAACTAGGCCGACGGCAAGTGTCTGAACCGCTTGAGTTCGCTGGGAACGCGCTGCCGCCCTGGGCTAGCTGACGCAAGGTGCCTTGCACCTCAGACAGGTGGCTTGAACGCCTATCAGAGCAAGGCCAGACCTAAGCTGCACAGCGATTGACAGATACCTTTCGACCGCCGCCCATTGCCTGGAAGCTCTACTGTTTGTGTGGAGAGGGGGCCGGAATTGGACGAAAAGGTCGAGCGCGCGATCCGCGCGACTGGCGACATCAACGGCCTGCGGAACCTCCAAGCGAACATCGTGTCTCGGGGGTTGCTGACCGACGACGTTCGCCAAGGGCTCGTTCAGCGCGCGGCCGAAATCGCTGTCGGCTTCTTGGCAAATGAAATCAACCGAGACCCGGAATCACTAAGCCCGGCAGAGAGGCGCATCTTCGATGCCGTGCGCGTCTACAACGGCCTCAAGTGGCTAGAAGGCACCCGCGCCGCCCGCACGATTGACCAGATCAAGAACCGAGGGTTGCTAGGGGCGGCGGAAGCTTCGGTGGACAGGGCCAAGCCGAGCGAAGGCTTCGACCTACTGAGGTCGCTTGGATATCCAGAGCTGACCTACGAACAGATCGTTCTTGACCACCCGGAGGAGTTCACGAAGCGCGCACTGTGGCGCTCTCGCCATGTCCTCGGGTTGCCGAACATCCTGGAGAAGCCGCCAGCTAAGGCCGAGACCCCGGTTCACGAACACACTGACGCCCTCATCGAATGGCTGAGGAACAATCGTGACGCCACGGGACGGATTCTCCCGCACACGAACACTGAAGCGGCGGAGGCAACTGCCGGGTGGGGCGACTTGAGTGTCTTCGGCAGGGCATTCGGCAACGTGCAGTCGCGCCTAGACTTCGCTTGCTACCGCGCCGGGCTTCCCCCATTGGGTTTGACCGCTCAGAAGCCCTTTGACGACGCCTGGAAGCAAGACGGTCGAAAATGGGAGTTTCCCGTCCAGGCAATGCAGGCGAGCGCACAGGCCAGGCGATGGAGTAACGCCGACTTCGATGCGATCTCGAAGGCCGCGAGAGACCTACCAGGAAGTGCCTCCGTGGCATGGCGCGGCGAGGAGCGCGAGGACAACCTTTTTGTTTGGGCCGCCAGCTTCGTCGTGCCTGGACGAGAAGCTTCAGAGCAACCTGAGGCTCCGACCGAACCGGACCCCGACCACGAAGACCAGAAACGTCGGAACCCTCCGTGGACGCGGGAGGAGCTGATCCTGGCGCTGGACCTCTACCTTCGTCACCGAAACGCACCGCTTCAAAAGGGCGCTTCGGCGATTGGGGAGCTGTCGCGGTTCCTCGTTCAGATGCAGGCAGCTCAGGAGGACGCGGACCCCAACACCTACCGGAACGAAGCCGGGGTCTACATGAAGCTCATGAACCTCCGCCGCATCGACCCCAACTACGCGGCGCAGGGCCAGTCGGGGCTAAGCCGGGGCAACTCTCTCGAACCCATCGTTTGGGACGAATTCGCCCAGCATCCAGAGGCACTGGCGCGGGCCGTGGCCGCGATCCGCGAAGGCGTGGAGTTCAGCGCAAATGAGGACGAAGCGCCATCTTGGGTGTTCGTCTGCAACCCTCGGAAGTGGGCGATTGACCGCTTTCTGCAGGAGGGACGTGAGCGTGACACGTGGGGGATTCGCCCCTCCGACGCGGAGCGGTTTGCGCCTGGCCAGCTTGGAATTGTCCGTGTCGGCGTTGATCGGCGCAGTCTGAAGGAGTTGGACGGAGCAACCCGGCTTGAGGCTGGCATCTACGCGCTCTGCGAAGTTGAGAGTGCGGCGTTCCTTGCGACGGGGGCGTCCGATGAGTTCTGGTCGGAGGGAGCGGAGCGCGAACCTGGTTGGCCGACCGTGCGGATCAGGTACCTACACAACTACCTAGCTAAACCCCTGACGATTGAACGCCTGAAGGAGGAAGCGCCGGAACTTTCCCCGCTGCTTCTTGGCGGATTTCAAGCCGCCTCCTTCCCGATATCCGCAGCGGACTTTAGCCGTGTGCTAGAGCTGCTAGAGGTCGGCGAAGACGATCTCGCCAACACCCCTGCAGAGCCAGCCGTAGAGCCCGACAATCTGGCGGCGCTGGAAGAGAAATATCGCCGCGCCGCGCCTCAAGTGAAGGAGCGCGTCAGCCGTTCGGTTGAACGGGGTCCGATAGGCGCGGCAGTCAAGCGCGCCAACGGCTTCAAGTGTCAGATTTGCGAGGGCCTAGGACGAGAGTGCGTGGGCTTCCTAAAGAAGCCTAGCGGCGAACCTTACGTAGAGGCTCACCACGTCATGCCGGTGCATCGTCGCGAGGTAGGTTCATTGGCCGCGTCGAACATCATGACTGTCTGCGCCAACCACCACCGCCAGCTCCACTACGGGGGCGTCGAGGTGCGGATAGAGGCCGCGACCTTCGAACTAGAGATCGAAGGTAGGACCCTAGTCATCCCGCGGATGGATATCCGCTTGAGCATGACCAAATAAATGCGAGGAGAGGTCGCCCCGACTTCAACCGGGCGGTGCGCAGTC
>Ga0265327_10002028_pt1 | contig 22841 bp, 18 predicted proteins | sample 41621metaG_FD_202089 | JGI IMG/M metagenome (GOLD analysis project Ga0265327, IMG submission 202089) | Rhizosphere microbial communities from Carex aquatilis grown in University of Washington, Seatle, WA, United States - 4-16-21 metaG | ecosystem: Host-associated > Plants > Roots > Rhizosphere...
ACGCCGGAAACTGTGCCCATTAATTGGCAAATTACTTGGCAAACGATCCATGCCACCCTCCCGTCCAGGGAGACAATTCAGCCCTACGCCGCCAGGGCGATCAATGTGGGGCCAAAGCACCGCTTACGATATTGGGGATGCCGCACGATTTGTTCAAAACTGCACGCTAAGCCGCCTGGGATAGGAACATATTACGAACATCCCGTAATGGCCGAAAGGTGTCGGTAGCCTCTGCATCGGCCCAGACGTAATCGCCGGTCAGGGCGATATGCTCCCAACCGAGAGGGGCGACGTGGGCAAGGAGGCTGTCGGCAATTTCGACACCCTGAGCGCGCAGATGCCGGACAGCAAGATCGAGATAGACGGTGTTCCAGTGAACGATTGCAGCCGTCACGAGCGTCAGGCCGGAGGCCCGAAAGCTCTGGTTCTCGAAGGTTCGGTCACGGAATTCCCCTTGCCGATGAAAGAAGAGAGCGCGGCGCAAGGCGTTGCTTGCCTCTCCTTTGTTGAGCCCGGCATGGCTTCGCTGACGAAGAGCCGGATCGGAAAGCCAGTTCAGGGTGAATAATGTCCGCTCGATGCGGCCGACAGCCTGCAAGGCGTGGGACAGCGGATTGCCTGCGCCCGCGGCGGAGAGTTTGTGCAGGATCACCGACGGAGCTACCGTCGCCATCTTGATCGAAGCGCTGAGACGCTTCAATTCCCCGGCCTGGCTGATGATTGCTGCGGTATCAATGGTGCCGCCAATCAGCGGCTCGAGCACCGGGTAGCGGTTCGGCTTCTCGATCGAGTACAGCCCGTTGAACGGCATGGCGTTCGATCTATCGACGGCGACGGGCCGGATGATGGCGACCGTGATCGCCGGCATCGCCGAGTTCGAGCGGGACCTGCTCGGGGAGCGTGTCAAATCCGGGCTTGCGGCAGCCAAGGCGCGGGGTCAGAGGGTCGGTCGCCAGCTTGGCCAGCGTCCGAAATCGGATCGGCTCACTCCCAAGGTATTGGCCTTGGTCTCCCAGGGGCGTAGCTATCGTCTTGTCGGTCGGGAACTCGGTTTAAGCAAAAACACGGTCGCCGATATCGTCAAACGATGCCGGCGTGATGCGGTCTCAAAGGCCGAGGAGGATCAATGACACCGCCAGTGCCGTTCAGGGAGATCAATGCGGTCCAGATCAAGGTCTCGCTCGACGCGATAGAGCCGGGGATCTGGCGTCGGCTCATCGTGCCGAATAGCTTCCACCTCGGACAGTTACACCTGATTATTCAAGCGGCGTTCAATTGGTGGAACTATCACCTGCATGAGTTCCGGATTGGCGGTCTATCCTATGGCGCCGACGATGAAGTCGGGCAGCCTGACCATGACGATGATCGTCGTTTCTATGATGAGGCCCAGGTCCGGCTCCTGGACTTCGAGAGTTACACTGGTACCAGCTTCGAGTATATCTACGATTTTGGAGATTGCTGGGGCCATATCCGGGTCATCGCAGAATCTTCCCAAAATCGTACGCTAAGCGGCATCGAGGAAGGCTGACCGCAGGTTTCGTAGGGGTCTGAAGTCCTGTTGAAGCGGCCCCGTCGGCCAGACGTAGTCGCCGTTGAAGGTGATGTGCTCCCAGCCGAGCGGGGCGGTGTGGGAGAGCGAAATGTCGCTGATCGTCTCGCCCTGGGCGCGCAGTTCGGCTACAGCGCGGCCGAGATAGACGGTGTTCCAGAGGATGATGGCGGCGACGGCGAGATTGAGCCCGGAGGCCCGGTACCGCTGATTTTCGAAGGCGCGGTCACGGATTTCGCCGAGGCGATGGAAGAATACGGCCCGGGCAAGCGCGTTTCGCGCTTCGCCCTTGTTGAGGCCGGCATTCGTCCGTCGCCTCAGTGCCGGATCGCTGATCCAGTCGAGAGTGAAGAGTGTGCGCTCGAGGCGGCCGATCTCGCGGAGCGTCTTTGCCAGCGCATTTTGTTTGGGGTAAGCGGCGAGCCGGCGCATCAATGCCGACGGTGCGACGGTCCCCGCCTTGATCGACGCTGCCAAGCGCAGCGTCTCGTCCCAGTTTTCCCCGATGACGCGCAAATCGACAGGCCCGCCGATCATCGAGGTCAGGGCAGGATAGGTGGCACGCTTATCGGCGACATAGAGCCGGCGGTCGGCCAGATCGCGGATGCGCGGCGCAAACCGGAAGCCCAGGAGGTGACACAGGCCGAACACATGATCGATCGCGCCGGCCGTGTCGGTGTAATGCTCGCGGATGTTCAGAGAGCATTCGTGATGCAGCAGGCCATCCAGGATGTGCGCGGCCTCGCTCGCATTGGCCGCGATGACCTTGGTGTGGAACGGCGCGTACCGGTCGGAGACGTGTGTATAGAACTTCACGCCGGGTTCCGAACCGTATTTGGCGTTGTAATCGGCACGGGCCTCGCCGTGCCCGCCGGCCCTGAAGAACTGGCCGTCCGACGATGACGTGTCGCCGTCTCCCCAGATTTTTGTGAAGGGTTCGGCATGGATCGCATCGACCAGACAGGCGAGGCCGGCCTGGTAGGTCTCATCGCGGATATGCCATTCGGCGACCCAGAGCAGCTTCGAATGGCTGAATATCTTCGAGCTCCGGGCCATCCGGGCAAGCCCGAGATTGGTGGCATCGGCGAGCAGCGCCGTCATCAGCGCCAGACTATCCTCGGCGGGCGCACCCGTTCGCAAATGAGAGAACCGTTCGGCGAACCCTGTCCGGCCATGCACTTCAGCGAGTAGCTCGGTGATCGGCAAACGCGGCAACATGCCATAGAGCCGGCGCGTGATCGTCTCGCATTCGAGGTTTTCGTCCTTGCGGATCGGACTGATCGAAAGCCCTTCCGCGGTGATGGTCGCTTCGACGAGCTTGCCGGCGGACGCGAGCGCGTCGACTTCAAGGAGCCGGGAGTTCAGGAGAGCGACGCGTTCGGCGCGCCATGCCTCGAAGCGGTCCGGGACAGCGAGCCCCAACTCGTCGTCCCGTTGCCGCGCGGCGAAGGTTTCCGGCGGCAGCAGAAAATCATTGAACGCCCGGAAGGCCCGGCTGCCTTCGACCCAGACATCGCCGGAGCGCAGGCGCTCGCGCAGCGCCGTCATGACTGCGACCTGATAGGCACGGCGATTGAGGTCGGCCCCCGTTCCAATGAGCTTGCGCCAAGCCGAGTTCAGAAACGCTGTTGGCGCGTGCTCGGGCAAATGATTCTGGCCCGTCGTGTAGAGTTCGCGCAGGGCGTCGAGCGCACCAAGCAAGGGATCATCGGGCTTCCACGATCGGAACACGAAAGCATTGAGCAGAACTGGAGCCATCCGGCGGACCAAGGGATATCGCTCGACGATCTCGCCTAAATTATCCTCCCGGGTGTCCGCGACAATCTTGTCGGCTTCGGCAACCAGAGTGCTCAGGCGCTCCCAGCCCAGAGCGCATTCGACAGCCGCGATCTGATCCTCGCCGCAAGCCTTGGCGTCCAGCATCGCCTTTGCCATCCCGAGCAGCGCCCGCGTGAGGCATCGAGCATCTTGTCAAACATGACGAGGGCGCCATCCGTGAGGACCGCTTCCATCTCGCGCGCGAAAACGACCAAGCCGGCCAGGCGGCGCGTCGAATCGAATCGCGAGAGATGCTGCGCACTGAGAATAGCCGTTTCTCGCGCTATCGCAGCGTAGCGGGCCCGATGAATGCGCTGCTCGCGATCCTGCCCGACGCCCAGTTTCCGGACGGCCTGAAGGCGCTCGATAACCCCGACCAGGTTCTTCTGGCCCGGCGCTTCCGGCCATTCACGCAGCCATGCGAGCGGTGTCCGGTCCTGGTCGTCGCCGACCGCAAGCAATGCTTCCAGCCCGGCGACCGTTTCGAAGCCCAATCCCTCGATAAGATTCTTGTGCGCCCGCTTCCGGGCACGGGCGCGCGCGGCCAGGCTGATGCGTTCCAATATGGTTGGTGCCGGCAACAGAATGCCGTGCTCCCGCAGATGGTCGATCAGCGAGGCGACAATGGCATCACCCCTGTCGGAGCCAGTCGCCTCGTCCAAAGCGACCTTGGCGATTGCGCGATAATCCTCACGTCGGAAGGGACGGACGCCAAGATATTTCTGCAACTCGCCGAGATGCTCTCGGCGAGTTTCCTCACGGCTGGCATACTTGTTCAAAGAATCCGGCTTAAGGCCGAGCTGTCCGGTCATGAATGAAAGAATGTCGGCGGGCGGGATTTCGTCGGTACCGAAAACTCGACCCGGAAATCGAAGGTAAGCAAGATGTAAGGCGAACCCGAGCCGATTGGAATCCCGCCGTCGTTGCCGGATCAGCGCCAGATCTTCAGACGAAAACGTGTGGTGCCGGACAATGGACGCCGGATCGGTCGGCGGATCGAACAGCGCCGCACGGGATTGAGGCGAGAGAATTTCGTGTTTCTTCATGCGGCTCCTGTGTCGCACAAACGGCCGTTTGCGCAACAACCCGGTCCGGCCCGCCATTTCAAGGACTTGCGCTGTGCCTAATTCTGTTGCCAAATACGCCTGATTGGCAACAGGAAAATAAGACATCCATGCTTCTCGGCTACGCCCGCGGCTCCAAATCCGACACTCAGGAAACGGCACCGCAAATCCGCGCCCTCAAAGAAGCCGGGTGCAGGAAGGTGTTCGAGGAGACTGCATCGGGCGGAAGATGGGATCGGCCCGAACTGCATAGGCTGCTCGACCAGCTCCGCTCAGGCGACACGCTCGTCGTCTGGAAGCTCGACCGTCTCTCCCGCTCGCTCAAGGACCTGCTCACCATCCTCGAACGCATCGACGCCGCCGGCGCGAAATTCCGTTCGCTGACCGAGGCAATCGATACCTCCGGCCCCGCCGGCCGCATGCTGATGCAGATGCTCGGCTCCTTCGCCGAGTTCGAGCGCGAGATGATCCGAGAACGCACCCGCGCCGGCCTGCGCGAGGCCCGTGCGAACGGACGCGTCCCAGGACGCAAGCCGAAGATCACGGCCGAGCAGCAGAAGGAAATTGTTGAAGCGGTCTCTTCCGGCCGCAAGAGTATGGCCGAGGTCGCCCGCCTTTTCAAAATTCATCGGGGAACCGTCTCGCGCTTCGTCTCTCAGGCGCGCGCCAGGGCCTGAGCCGTCATCAAATCCTTAGCGTACGATTTTGGGAAGATTCTGCGATGATCCCATATCGTCGAATTCGAAAATGGATTGGCCTTGGATCCCGCGCCGCGTGTGGCCTCCTGCATCGATGGTGCCCGAGCCCGCCCGCCAGAGGATGTCGGCGGCGTTCCGGGATATGAGAATTTTCTGGCGATCATGGCCAACCCGGCAGATCCCGAGCATGCGGGAACCAAAAAATGGTGCGGAGGCCACTTCGATCCGGAATGGTTCGATCTCGCCTTGACCGACAAAGACGTCCGCCAAGCCCTCAAGCCGAACGTTCGGCGACGGCTCCACCAGCCGCGACCGAAACGCTCCGCACCGGTCAAATAACGCCGCCGCAATCCCTACTCGAACAAATGATGAACCCTTAGCGTGCAGTTTTGAGCAAATCGTGCGGCATCCCCTGGATGCGAATACCAGGTCGCGATGATCGAAGAGGCGGCAGGCGACCGCTCAAAGACCGTCATCGCAAAGCCGATCGACGCCGAGCTTGACGATCAGTGCCCCGAGATAGACGCAGGACTGAACATCGTGCTGGCTGAAATAGGCGTCCTCGGCAAGAAGGGCCGCGACGATCGGGCCGGAACGGTTGAAATCCCCGCGGATTTGCGTCATCAAGGGATCCGCGCAGATCTTCCCGCGCAATCGCTCGAACGCGGCATAAAACGCCCGCCGCCCCGCTTCCACCGGATCCTGCGGAAGGGCGTGATCCTCGCCCAAGGTCTCGAAGAGAGCGGCGAACAGGTTATCTGTGTCCTCGTCAAGCCGCTCGATGATCTGCGCGCTCAGCTCTGTCACATCCATCACCGTCGCCTCCCTCCTGATTCGCCATTCAGCTCGATGCAGGATTCTATGCTTTCAGGCGTTGCGCTGACCTTGCTCTTCATCGTAACGACGCTGTCGAACTCGACACCATCAAAATCTGCTCATTGCTTACCATGTAAACCCTACACGTTCTCGTCCATTGATGATTCAAGATAAGGCGGAAGGAAATCAACCGGGATATTTTCCTGGGGCGTTTGCCAAGCGTCAATTAGGGCCAGCAATCCGGCAATCCGGTCTGGCAGGTCGGTATCCGGGCGGAAACTCGACGTCCAATTCCTCATTTCGTTTCTGAACCGGGTCGCAAGTTCGACCTTTCCAATTCCGGCAACTCTCGTCCGTCCGTTTTCCAAGGTTTCCACGAAGCGCCGACAAGCCTCCCATTGCGGAGGAAGGTAGGATTCGATCGTGTAGTGCTGCGTGATCCAGATTTCGGGACCGTGGCCGAGATGCTCCGCCTCTTCCAGGAGACGCTTCTTTTCGGCGCCGATCTCGCGCTTGTCGTCCTGCGGAAGGTCCCGATCGATCACGAGAAAGAAATTCCGGTTCACCGCCCGAAGATCAACGATATCTTGGGTTTCGTCAGCCAGTGAAAGATGCTTCAGCAACGCGCCGCCATAGCTGACGAAGGCGTAATGAACGCGTTCGATCGGTGCCGGACGCCCCAGATGGGACGCCAGCAATTCGAGCCAGGCTTTGATGTAGATGCGGTCGCTCGGACCTTCGACCCAGATGATACCGTTGGCCTGAACGAGGTCGCCCGAGGTGACGCCCAGATCGTCGAGCACGCGACGCGCGTCGGAAAGCACTTCACACCGCCCGCGCGCCGCAACCACGGTCTTCGCGCCGACACGGGCGGCAAGTTCCGGGTTGCACAGCACGGCAGAGTGGGTCGCCAGGACAAGCTGGGCACCCAGTCTCCCCCTTTCAGCGGCGATAACCTCAAGCATTACGCGCTGAAGGCTTGGATGGAGATGACGGTCCGGTTCGTCGAGCAAGATCAAGGAGCCTTCCCCGCATCGGCGCATGAAGCCCAGGACGGAGGCGATCTGTAACCAGCCCAGGGGAAGAACGCTCCGGTGGACAAAGGCATGCTGGCTTGTATCGTCCCGGAAAAGCACGCCGATGCGGCCCGGCTCCGTAGCCGCGCCCTGGAACAGTTTGAACGGTGCGAGCTGGGGATTGTGGAACACCGAAGGAAAATGCGGGCTCAGCTCGTTCAGCAGTGCGACGAGCGTCGCGTCGTCCAGTTCGTCGCCGGGATGCCGGCCCGTCGCGGACAGGTGATGGATCGGGCATCCGACGATTTCATTCAGGATATCCTGGATACCCTGCCGCCATTCGCCGTCACACAGGTATTTCGGCAGGAGCAATTGGGCCGCCCGGTGGACCTCGGCGGACTGCGCCACGAGAATCGCGGTATTCCAGTCGAAGAGCTGATGCGTTTCCGGGGTGGTTTTCGAAAAGCGGGCGGACAAGGAGAACCTTCCGCCTTCGATGTCGAATCCGGAAAAATTGTCGCCGGGATAGTTCTCCCGCGGCAAGCCGGGCCAGAGACCGGCGTCGGACAATGCCCGGAGCAGATCGATCACGGTGCTTTTGCCGCCGGCATTCGGGCCGACAACGACCAGGATCGGTCCCGGCTCTATCCATGACCCGAAGCCGGCGGCCTCCATATGGCCATGATAATCCCCGCCCCAGGCCCGCACGGCCCAATTGAGCTTGCGGAGCCCATGGAAGCGGAAACGGCGGAGCGGAAGATCCTCGTCAGGCCGGGTCGTGATCGTGCCGTCTTCGAGGCGGGTTCGGTTCGTCATGGCGAGCGGCGCACAGCTATTTGATCTGGGTTTGCCGACGCCACCTCTCTACAGCCCGGACGTCGCAAATAGCAGAGTATCAGCGCGTAACCGAGCCGGCTGTGATCCCCACAGCACCGCCGGATCATCGCGAGATCGTGATCCGAGAGTGTGTAGTATCGGATCAATTCACGCCGATCGGTCGGTAGGTCGTAAAGCTCTGCGATCTGGAGGTCGGTCAGCTGCTGTCTTCGTGCCACGTTCGTCCTGCCGTGTCCATTAGCCTTCTACTACCCCACTTGTGCCTGTCTTCAGCAAGCCCAGAATCTGCGAGACTGCCACCTTTTGCGACAATCCCTTCGCCGACCATAGCAACTGCCAGCTATCGCCATGAGGCACTGCCGCCCGGACGGTCGCTTGGATGTTGGCCACCATGGTGGGATTGGCAGCCAGGAAGCCGACAGGAACCGGCATTTTCAGCTCGCCTTCGCCGCGGATGTGGATGAGCACCAGTGCCCACCGACCTGGGTCAATCAGGATTTCCAGGCTTCCGGGGAGACCGCGGGGGTCAATCAAGAATGCCGTGGTAAACGGGCTGGGTTGGCGGTCCCGGGGTTCGTAGGCGCGGCGCAGATCTTTGCTGTCGGTCCGCAGGTCATCCGTCGGTGCCAGCATAACGATGCCCGGCCCATCGCCATCGCCGCCCAGCGCCGTGGCCATCTCATGGAACATCGCACCGCGCCCCCAGGTCGGCAGCCGCGGGCGCAGCCAGATGTAGGGATTGGCTGGATCGTGGTCGGTGAGCCCAAGGGATGGCACCCATGCTTCCAGGGCTTCCTTGACTCGGGGGCTGACCACGCTTCCGAAGAGGTGCTTGATGGGTGAAACCTCCTCCCGCGGGGGCCGCTCCGCCATGACGAACTTGAGCCAGACGACTGGGTCCAGCATCCCTGCCACCCTGAAGCGGGAGATGGTGCCTTCGTCGCACTGGGCGATCAGATCGATAGCCGCTGCGGCATCGTCCGGCCATGCCAGCGTGTGCAGGTAACGGGCGATGCTGGCGATCACTGGGCCCCGGGAGCCGGGCCGGCCGAGCAAGCTGAGTTCGCTGAAGTCGGGCTCGACCACGCAGCCGCTGCTGGTCCTGGTCACAATGGGAACCGACACCTCGGCCAGGAACCGCTCTTCAGGCTCGGCATCGTCGATGGAGTAGATCTTGCGCGTAGAGCCTCGCCAGCGCACCTCGCGGTATTCCGCGAACGCCCTTTGGAAGGCTTCCTTGGCAGCCTCACGCCCCTTGGATGCCCGTTTGCGGTCACTGAGCGGCAGTTCATCCATGGCGCGGTGATGAAGCGCTCGGTGTGGCTTTTTGGCCAGAGAAAACGAGATGAGGTCGAACCCGATAGATTCGTCGATTTCTTCGACCTTGATCATCTGCGGACGTTCTGGGTCCGCGTGCGAAAACAGATCCCGGCCTGCTTGGGACAACGTTAATTCGCCATCCTCATCCGGACAGGCGAAGCCGGGCTGAAGTAGGTCTTCGAGGAGCAGAAACGTCTCCTTTGGGCCAAACCCGAAGAAGTCCTGGATGTCCTCGATCGACGCTGAGTCCAATGTCTTCAGGAAGCGTAGCCCGAACTCCAGCGTGAGCGGGACATCCTTGTTCGACATCACGCTGGCGCGGATACGGAAGCGTTGGCAGGGCAGCATGGCCGAGAAGGTGTCGATCTCCCGCGATGCGGCGTCGACCTGAGCTTCGGCATCTTTCCCGATGGTGAGCTTTCCGCGCATCTCAAGCCTCCTGCAGGCGTTCGGCCGGATAGATGTGGGCGTGGCCGTTTTCGCCGTCCCGGATACGGATCAGGACGCCCCTGAGTGAGTTGCCCGCCCAGTCGCGTTCGAACGGGGTCGTCACCCCGACAATCACTAGGCGATCCATGGCGCGCGAAAGCGCCACGTTCATGCGCTGGAAGCTCTCGACATGGCCGATGTGGCCCTTTGGGTTGTTACGGGTGAGGGAGACGATGACGATGGAGTTCTCCTTGCCCTGATATCCATCGACCGTGTCGACCTTAATCAGGTCCTCGAGCCCTTCTGGCCATGGCGTCGCGGTGATCCTGTCGCGTACCAGGCGTTTCTGGGCCCCGTACATGCAGATGACGCCGATGGCTTTCTCCCCCTCTTTCAGGGAGTTCCGGAGCCGGTTGACGAATTCCGTGTCGCGCGAGATCTGCCGCAACAGGGCGATGATGGCGTCGGCTTCCGCGCGGTTCTCGTAGCTGGTGCCGACCTTGCGCTCCCTGGCCTTCACACCAAGTCCGGCCGTATCAACCCAGGTGATTTGGCGGTCCAGCGGCTCGGGGAGCGCCGAATACCATTCCGGCGGCTCGCCGCGGCCGGTCTCCAGCCCCTCGTCGCGGTAGAACTCCTCGGACACGAGGCGCCCGATTGCCGGGGCCATGCGGTACTGCACATTTAGGGTGTTGCCCACCGCCTTGCCGTAGCTGGACCGGAAGATGCGTTCGAAATCGCTCTGGATGACCTCAGCCCGCGAACGAGCCCTCAGGCGTTTGGCGACCTCATCAGCCAGTTCCAAGTCGTAGAGCGGAGGGAGCTGCTTGTGGTCGCCGACCAGCAGGATGCGCTTGCCCGACAGCATACCGACTGCCAGTTCGCCGGGGTCGCACCGGGCGGCCTCGTCGATCACCACCAGGTCGAAGGCGACATTCTCCAGACGCAGGCTTGGGCGTCCGATGCCGACGCAGGTGCCGCTGACCAGGGCCCGGCTCCGCACCAGGAAGTCCTCAAGGGTTCTGTGCTTGCCTGAGAGGGCACTGACCCAATCCTTAGCGAGCGCGAGGACCGTCTTGAGGCGGCGCGCGGCCTCGAGGTTCCGAATTCGATGACGGTCTGTCAATCGCTCATGGGCGACGCGCATGGCCACCTCGGGCTCGACATGGCCATCGCCGATCCACTGGGGCAGCATGCCCTCGTAGGCGTTCTGAAGCGTCCTCATGCGCCGTGCATGGAATTCCTTGTCGGCCTCTTCGTCGACCTGGCCGCTGGAGATGCGGAGGATACGTTCGACGACATCCCCAAGGGTGGCTTCGAGTTCGAATACGTCATTGGCGTAGTTGTCGGGGAGACCGAGGCGGCGGGCAGCGAGTTCCACGCGATCCTTCATCTCGGCGCGAAACATCTCCCTGTAATGATCCTGGATGGCCTCGGAGTGATGCGGCAGCAGGCACTCGGAAACTTTGCTCTCCTGGCCGACACGCACCATTTCAATTGGTACGTCGCCTTTGGCCACTAGCTCCATCACCTTCTCGGCGGCATTGTTGGTCGCCTCATGGGACTGGCTCGACACCAAAGCGTTCCTCATGCCGCCTTCTGTCAGCGCATAGTGAACGAAGGAAGCGATGAACTTGGTCTTGCCAGTGCCCGGTGGCCCCTGCAGCAGGCCCACAGGACCAGTTGACCACAGCTTGCGGAAAGCCTTGGCCTGGCCTTCGTTCAAACCGTATCGCTGGACCACGGAGTCGTCCGGTTCGTCGGCCATTTCCAGGGGCGGCATTCGACGGTTGGGGTCGAAATAGGCGGCCAACCGGTCGATCTCGGCATCGTCGGCCAGGATACGGGCCATGGCCTTGCTACGCCTGCTGAAGCTGGCATAGTCGTCGTTGGCTTCGAGCTGGAGCGTTTGGCCTTCCTGGATGTTGGCGCCACGCTTGAGGTCGCGGACAGCCAGGGACTGGGGCGTTGTCGCCCGGACGTCGAGGATGCCAATCTTCTTGTCATTCTTGAGGACGTGGACCAGTTCGCCGGGATCGAATTCGAACTCACGGTCCCCCGCTTCGTAGGGGATGAGGTGGATGGCCCCGCCGCGGTCCTCGACGACTTTTCCGGCGACGGTGATCTCAGGTCGTAATGAACGCTCGACCTCGATGATGGTCCGCCACAGCTCGGCCACTGGAATGGACGGTTCGACGACCGCCGAGTCAGTGACGTCCTGGAGGTCATCCTCCAACTCAACATCCCCATCGGCCTCGACGTCCTCGGCTGCCTCAGCGACCTCAGGGGTGCAGGCTTCGCGGATGAGTTTGTCCAACGACGTGACGTCTAGCCGACGGCCGGGCATTGCCCGGATGGTTCCATCGAAGGAGCCCACCCGATTCCTACGGTCCGATGCCCAACTGACGGTCTTCGTGGACACTTCGGAGACCCGGGCGTCCTTCCCTTGCAGGGTTTCTGGGTCGATACGGATGGCCAACTCCTGGTTGACACCGATCAAGCGCAGCCACAGGACCTGGTTCCTGCGTTCGACAACGACGTGGAACTCGCCATTGTCCGGTAGCACGTCCTCGGGCTCGACCAGATCGGGGACCACGATTTCATAGACCCGCTCCGGCTCCTGAAGAGCCGCCGGGCTCAGCAAGCGCGAGAATGCCAGCCGTAGGGCCCGCAGGCTGAGGTACGGGATCTCCTCGTTCGCGCATTCGGTCATCGCCTGCCGAAGGGTGTCTCCGTCGCCGGAGGCGAGAACGTCAGGGGAAAGCCAGCCGAGAATGTCCTCGGTGATCCTGCAGACGGCGTAGCGGTCGCGCGAGAACGGATCCGCGGGGCCGCTCGTGGGGGAGTACGCGGCGTTCATCAGCTCGCCATCGGAGGCCGAGGCAAGGTCCGGGATGTCGAGGATGATCGGAAATGTCTCTGCCTCGACTTGCCGGACAAGGACATTGTCCGGCTTGAGGTCGCCGTGGGGAACGGACCGTTCGTGGAGAGCGTCGAGCACATCGGCCAGCTGGGTCAGGAATTTCAGCGCGGTTTCGCGTTCCCATGACTGAACGGTTTCAGCACAAAGGGGAGCACCTTCAGCCTTACGGACGACCAGGAATGGTCCCTGGTCGCAGAGGCCGAACTCGACCACCCTCTGAACGTTTGCTGGGGTGTGGGCCTTCAGCTTCTCGGCAGTCTTGAGGAAGGCGATCAGCTGGGCGGCGTTGGCATCGGCCGCGCCCCCCCATACCTTGACGATATGGGCGGCATCGCCGCTGCCAGACTCCCATACCGCCGACCGGCCCTTCTTGATCGGGACGTGGATAGGGTAGTCGAAGTACGGGTCGGTCTCGGTGCGATAGCGGGCCAGTTCGGTGCTCAGATCCTCTTTGGTCTCCGAGCCGTTGCGCACCGCGGTGAACGCATCCAGCATTTCGATGGCGGTGGCGAACCGGTTCTCCGGCGACATGTCTAGCGCCTTGGTGAACCAGTCCCGCAAGCCCTCGGGCAGTCCTAATTCTGAGGTGAACTCGTCGCCGAGCCACAGCGGCACCCCTTCGTCCTCGGGCAATTGCTTGCCGGTCAGTACCGTCCAGCAGAGTGCGCCCAGCAGGAAAACGTCTTTGGCGAACGGGGGCGAGTCGGAGCCCGAGATGTCCTCTGGCAACCTCACGTCTGAGGCGAGAAGGCGCACTCGCTTGGTGCCCAGGGTCTCCGTTTCGGGAAAATGAGCCGCGGCAAAGCCCGACAGGAAGACCCGCGACGGGTGCTCGACCCAGAGGCTGTGCCCGGCCAGATCGCGGTGGGCGACGTTGATGCGGTGGAGTTCCGCCACCTTGGACAGCAGCAAGGTCACTAGATCCAGGCGTTCGCGAACTTTGAGGCCATCTCCGCGGCCAAGGATATAGTCAGCGATGCGGCGGGTGCTGCGCCGGATAGCGAAGAGCTCCCAGTACCGGATGCCGAAGTCGTAGTCCCGGTCCTTGATGTGGAGGACACCGGTGTCGTAGAGGTCGGGCGCGCGCTGGTTGATATACCCCAAGACGGCGTGCTCCCGCTCAGCCAGCGGCCGCCGGATCTCGACGGCTGAGGCCAAGTCGTTCAGCTTACTGAAGTCCCACAGGCGCAGCAACGCCGTGTGGTTGGAATCCGACTCCAGCTCGGCCATGTATTCCGCATAAAGCTTGCTGGGGGGCTCGAAGCAGGGTGCCTGCTCAGGCCGGTAGCCTGCGCCGAATTTGGCCTCGGCAGCCGCGAATACGTTTCCGGGTGAAAAGAAGCTGGTGATCGCATTCTTCAGCTTGGCGTCGTTCCCGCACAGGGGGCGGGACATAGTATAGTAGCTGCTGTAGGTGAATACCCTGTTATATTCCCGGGCGTCGCTAAGCCTCAGAAACTCCTTGAGCGTCATGATTCGGGCGCGGTCCATCTCGGACAGGCCGCTAAGATCGACAGTGGGATTGGTGAACACCACGAATCCGTCCACCCATGGGATTGAGGGAAGGCGGGTGGCTAAATCGTCCTCCAATCGGCCCTTAAGCTCCTTGGCGTTTTCCTCGATGGTCAGGACAGCCGACCGGCCACGGTGCTCGTCGTTCTGGAACCAATTGTTATCGCGGTTCTCGACCTTGCCGTGCCAATGCTTCAGGTCGACGATGATGATGCGGTCGTGGGTGACCACGACAAGGTCAATTTCCCGGAGTTCACGGCCGCGCGTGCGGCGGCGCATGACCAGATTCGAGTAGCCGTACCACTCGTTTGAGAACCCTGCAGCGGCCTCGCGAATACCGACCTTCTCAGCGAGTTGGATGCCCTTGGGGTCGAATGCCTTGATCTTCATCGCTGAGCCTGTGTCACCCTTCGCTGGGAATGTTCGCCGACCAGAGCGTCCGCTATTTCTCGGAGTGTAGAGCGGCATGCCTCTCGCTACAAGCCGGCGGCCTTGGTGAGATTGACCTTGAAGCGGTCGCGGTTGCGCTGGTAGCGGCGCGTCATCTCGGCCGAGGCGTGGCCCAATTGCCGCTGGACGTGGCGCTCCTCGGCCTCGGCGGATGTCGCGAGGCCGGCGCGCAGGGAATGGCCGCCGAAGAGGAGGCGGCGCGCGCCCTCGGGGAGGTCGCCGCGGAGGCCGGCGGCCAGGGCGGTGCGCTGAACGAGCCTTGCGACATGCCGGTCAGTGAGCCGGCGGTCGAGCGCGCGCTTGCCGTCGCGGGACACATGGCGGAAGACCGGGCCGTCATCGATCCGGGCGAGCTTGAGCCAGGTCCGGAGTGCTTCGACCGGACAGGAGAGATCGCTCGACCCACGCGCCACCTCGACCACGCGCCAGCCGGTCTTGCCCTTGATGTGCAGCAACGCGCCCTTGTCCAGGATCTCGACCCAGCCGGTACCGTCCTCCGACTGGTCGTCGCCGAGATCGAGCCCGGTGATTTCGCTGCGGCGCAAGCCCCCGGCGAAACCCAGCAGCAGAAGGGCGCGGTCGCGCAAACCGCGCAGATTTTCCGGACTCAGCATGTCGACCATGCGCAGAAGGTCTTCGCCCAGCACAGGCTCCTTCTGCGCGGGCGGCCGGGAATGCGCCTGCCGGATTCCGGCCAGCACCTCCCGGATGTGGCGGTCGCCCCGGTCGAGAAACTGCCCACGCTGCCGATAGGTCCAGACCAGGGCGGACAGGCGGCGGTTGATGGTCGCGACGGAGGTGGCTTTGGCCGATCCGGACGCGCCCGAGGCAAGGGCGGTGATGTAGAGACCCACCACCTGCGGATCGGCGGGCAAAGCGGGGACCCCGGTCTTGACACACCAGCCGGTGAAATGCCGCCAATCGGATTCATAGGCGCGGCGTGTGTTCCCGGCCTTCGCCTGTCTCGCGTAATCCCGCGCCTTTTCAGCCAGGACCTCGACATGGGCGAGATCCGCGCGGCCCCGCGTTGGAACCGGCGCCGCCGCATCCGTTTCGTCTGGGGTGGAAGCCTGGGCTTCGGGTTCCGTGGCCATCGCCATGCCTGTTTCTGCATTTTCGACGCCGCAGGCTAGCACTCCCCTGCCCTGTTTTCCAAGGTCCGATAATTGAACATTATCGGACCTGATAATGTCCCGACAGGCGCGGCGTATTCCGCCGGAAAAATGCGGACAAAGCGCCCCGGCGCTGATAGGATCCCGCCATGCCTGACCAGGATGCAATCCTTCCCGCCTGGACCGCCCGCGCCGCGTCCGGGGAGGCTGCGGCGGCGTTTTCCGCCGGCGGCGCCCTCGCGCTGCTCGACCGCGTGGTCCGCGCCGAGACGCCGGGACGCGGCGTCTGGCTCGACCGCCTCGCGCTCAAATCCGCCGCCGCCGCGGCGCTGGCCCTCGGCCGCAACGAGGACGAGGCGGCGATCCGCGACGCGGTCTGTCTCGCTGAAAACCATCCCGGCCCGGCCGGGCGCCTGCTGCTGCTGTGGCGGCGGCTGGCCGGGCGCGGCCCGGCGCTCGACCGCGACGCGATCCTCGCCGCCTTCGCGCTGGTCGACCTCCCGGCCGGCCGCGTCGCGCCGCTGCTCGACGCCGCGCTCGCTGCCGACAGCGGCGCGACGCCGGTGCTGGCGGCGGCACAGGTGTTCGCGGCGGCCGGCCCCGGAAGCCGCGCCGAGATCGCGGTCGCCGGGTTCTGGCTCGCCGACCTCGTCCTGGCCCGGCGCCTGAACTGGCCGGTCTGCGTGCCGCTCCTCTCCGTGGCGCTGCCCGGCCGGTCCTGGCGCGCCGCCCTGGAGCCGGGATCCGCGGCGCGCTGGTTCGAGGCCGCCCGCGCGGGCGCAGGCATCGCCCTTCCGCTGGCTGCGGATCTGGACCGGCGCGCCGCAAATCTGCTGGAGGCGGCACCGCGCCTCCGCGCCAAGAAAGCGCCGAAAATCGTCGAGCGGCTTCTCGAACAGGACGCGATCCCTGCCTCCGGCGCCTGGACCGGCATGACCGAGCGGTCGCTACGCCGGTTGTTCGACCGGCTGGTGACGCTGGGCGCGGTCCGGGAGCTGACCGGAAGGCCGAGCTTCCGTCTCTACGGGCTTTGAACCATGGCCAGGCCCCCTCGCCCCACCCTCTTCGACCGCGAGCTGACGGATCTGCCGGCGGAATTGCGTTGGCGCGAATGGATGGGACGGGTCGAGGCGGTGATCTTCGCCGCCCCCGAACCGGTCCCCCGCGAGGCCCTGGCCCGGGTGGTGGGGGCTTCCTGCAACCTTGATCTCCTCATCCAGGACATCGGCGCCGAACTGGCCGCGCGGCCCTATGAGCTGGTGCGGGTGGCGGGCGGCTACCAGTTCCGGACCAGGCGGCGCTTCGCCGACGCCATAAGGACGGCGGGGCTGGCTCCCTCCCCTCCCCCGCCCCTGTCGAAATCGGAAACCGTGGCGTTGATGGTGATCGCATATTTCCAGCCCGTGACAAGGGCCGAGATCCGCGGCCTCATCGGCCTCGAGGTGAGCCGCGACACCATCGCCAAACTGCGCGGCCTCGGCTTCGTCGCCGCCGGCCCGCGCAGCCCGCTTCCTGGCGCCCCCTACACCTACGTCACTACCGACACTTTCCTGGCGGCCTGGGGGCTCGCTTCGATCCGCGATTTGCCCGACATGGAGAGGCTGGAGGAGGACGGGCTGCTTGGAAAGGACCGGATCGGTGATCTGCGCGCGATGTTCAGCGACAGCGTCCCGGACGAGGACGAAGAGACCGTTGCAGGCGATGAATACGAGTGAGGCCGGCGAAAGAAAAAGAAAGAGTCTTGTCGGAAGATGCGCAGGGCTTCCACCTCGATCCGGAAGCGCAGCAGAGGATGCAGGCTGCTCCGGGGCCTGACGCCGGATTCCATCCGGAGAATCTCGCGGACACGCTCCCGGACATCCACCCATTCGATCATGCCGCGGTCGAACGGATCAGGTCAGGCGTTCAGGTTACTTCTCCCCGCCCCGTCGCCGCCAGATCATAGCGATTCTGCAGAGTCATCCAGAACCTTGCCGATGTGCCGAGGCCGGCCGCGAGGCGCAACGCGGTGTCGGCAGTGATGGCGCGTCGTCCATCAATGATCTCGCGCAGCCAAATGCCTGGGACGTCGAGTTCATGGGCCAGGCGGTTGGCCGAGACACCCCGCGCGGCAAGCTCCTCGGCGAGGATCTCGCCCGGATGGACGGGCGTACCATGCCCCCGGTTCGCGACAGGTGGTGATGTCGATATCATCGGCGTGGCCTTCGGTGATGACGGGACGGCACCAAGCCTATCCTGATCCGAGAATTCAAAACTCATGCCCCCTCCCCCGAAACAGGCAGGTAGACGCAGCCCAGGCGTCGCGGCGCCGTCGCCCGGCGGCGCAGGCGGCGGTCGAATTCTTTCCGGATCGCCATTTCATCACCGGCCAACAGAATGCGCCAACGCCCGCCGCTCCCGATCCGCCCGCTGGTGAGCGTCAGGACCAGAGTGCCGAAAAGATCGCGTCCCGTCTCCAGGCGATAAAAACGGAACACGTTGCGCGCGGGATTGCGCGCTTCGAGATGGACACGCAGGCCCCCGTCACCGATGGGGGGATCGCGAGGAGCGACACGCATCGCCGACCGGCCTCCGGACAAGAGAACAAAACGTGATTCCAATGTCTCCCGGATTCCAGCGCCAGCGTTTTGGTCGGCGCCAAGGATCGGAAGGATAATGTCCTGCACCTTGTGCAGCGCGCCAGTTGATTGCAAAGATGCACTGAACCGAGTGAATGAAGCCGGACAGGCGGCGTGATCGACGCTTCCGGAGCCGGTGCCCCGGCAGCGTCGAACGCGGCATGATGCTCGCGTTCCAGTTTGGCCGCTGTGCCGAGCAGCGCCGACAGGTACTCCTTCAGCGCATCGGAGAACTCTGGCAGGCCATCATAGGGTCTGGCCGGCTTCCGATGTTCGGCCTCGTGTTGCCCGGGTGCGCTTCCCGAAATTCCGACCCGCAACCCCTTTTGATTGGTCAAATCTATGAAAATTGGTATCCGGTAGCTTTTTTATGCCGACCATCGCCAAGTTGAACTTGACGCCAGCCACCCGGAATTCTACTATACAGACATTACATGTTCATTTTATGCGGGAGAAAGCTGGTGCAATTCTGGCTTGGAATCAGTAAGCTCTTGGCAGGTGTTGCAACTCCCGTCGCCGTAACAATTCTTGGCATTATATTGCTTCGCCGCATCGAAGGCGTTAAGGCAATCGTCGCAAAGCAGTCAGACTTTCAAAAGAAGTGGGCAGAAGAGTTTTTCTCTTGTTGCCAAGAATTCATGAGGGTTTTAGAAAGAGACCTTGCATTGTTAACGTTTATTGGTGGGCTGCAGAATCCAAATGATGATTTTGGCACAGAGTTGCAGAAAGAGATTTCCCGCCTAAATCCAAAGCTCTCCGAGCTCGAACTCTGCATTCGGCGAAGTGTGGTCTTTGCTCCGCATTCCGGTAACGAGGTAACCGAAGCTGCAAAAGAGTGCCTATCTCTTACATGTCAGCTTATTAACTCATTAAAAGGCGACCTTGATAAAATTATCGAGAGTATGAACAAATTCAATCGCGCCTCCCGCAGGGCGCACGCAGAAATGCTTGAGATATAGCCGGCTCCTCGTTGCCGAGCAGAAGCCAGGGCACGGCGCCGCCGATGACGGCCAATTTGCCCTGAAAGCTGCCGAGGATCTGGCCGATCTCCACCAAAACCGCCTTCACCGCCGCAGTCACGCGATCATCATAGTCGATCGCCGATCGGAGGGAACTACCGGAGCCATGTCAACCGCTCGCGCCGTAAATGATCGGCAGCCTCGCCTCCGCGCTCGCCGGCGGCAGCGAGGTCGAGATAGGTCTGAACCGGGCTGGTGCAGAGAATGCCGGGAGCCGGTTCGACCGCATCGTGGAAGAGACCGCGATCCTTCAGCCGGGTGAGGACCAGGTTTTCGCCCTTGGCGACCGAAGACAGCTTCAGCATGTGCCGCAGAACATCCGCGCCGCTCTCATCGGCATAAAAATACTGGCTTCCGCTGCGGGCGAAGGGCGCCAGCCAGTGCGCGGCCGAGAAGAAGGCAAACATGGCGGTGCCGTCTTTATTCGCCACGGCGAGCGCGGCGCGTGCGGCTTCCTCGAAGGCGCTTCCATGCAGCGTCGTGTAGAAACCGAAGCGCTTGCCGGCCGGCCGCTCGTAGGCATCGCGCCAGGCGTCGAGCAGCCGGTCCGGTTCGGTCAGGCACAGCCCCTCCGGACCGATCGCGGCCCATTCCCGGTCGAGCAAGGCGAGGCGGATATTGCTGATATGGCCGAGGCTGACATCGGCTGCGGCACCTAGCTCCGCGACGCGCCAGGATCGCCGCGGATCACGCAACAGAACCCGCAGAACCTGGGCGGATTTCGGCTTGAAGATCGACCGGAGTTCACGGCGATCGGCGGCGGGTTTCCCAGGCACCAGGCGTTCGATGAACACCCCGTCAAAGACCAGCCGGGCATTGCCTTCGAGATCGAGGAAGCCGACCCCCTGTTCCCGGCACAGCGCCTGCGCCCCGGGCGACAGGTAGGGAGCCACGAAAATCGGGATCGCCCCGGCGTCATGACGAGCGATATCGTCGCGCAGCCGGAGCACGGCCATGCGGACATGCCGCGGCTGGCCGCTGGCCTCGACCTCGCCGACAAGGACATGGCGACGACCGCCGGCAGTGACGCGCGCCACAATATCCGCGCATTGGTCCTTTCCCCGCGCCTCAATTTCGACGCCCATGGCGCCGATCGCCGGGACCTGCTCCAGAAGCGCGTGAAGCGCCTCCGCGGCACGGCGCTGAAGCTCAATCTCGTTCGCTGAATCGGCCATTTTCAACATCTGCTGAAAATGCCTATCCTGGTGAAAATTTTCAACCCCGATTTCAGTAAATCATCCTATTTCAGCGTTTGCTGAACAGCCCTATTTTGATGAAATAGGGCATCCCTTTCCACGGGCAGGATGACGGTACGGGTAAATTTGTCTCGGGGATGGGCCTTGGCCCCCTCCCCTCCCCCGCCGCTGCCGAAATCCCTGGAGCTTCCCGGCCCGAACTCGCCGCGATGCTCCGCAATCGCGGCCTTCTCGGCAGCGCCCGGACGTGGCTTGCCAATCAGCACGGCCTCGCCGCAGACGACCCTCAGCCCCTTTTTCGGCATGCGCAGCGGTATCGCAATAACCGTATGAACGGCATAAATCATTAGAATGACGCACCCTCGTTCCGGCTACTTTTTCAGGTGTCTCTCTGAGTTAGTTCGAATTATCAATATGATACGTCAATATCGTTATTACCGTTTATACCGTTGTGACGGATAAAACGGTTCCGTCCCTTATTATCGTTCCTACCATTTTGACCATCACAACCACGTGAATCGTTACGACCGTCGCAACCGATGCGACCATTGCCAACATTTTAACGGCTTAGACCGTTTATACCGTCAAAACCATCAATATGGTTGTGATCATATCAACGGTCGTGATAATGACAACCTTATGGCCCGTTGCGACGGCAGCAACCATCAAGACGGTCGTTACCGTGTCTACGGTGATAACGGTTGAAACGGGAGATACCGTCGCAACGGGCCCATGATAGTATCGGTTCATACGGTTGTGACGGCATGCGCATTCGGGCGGCTCATCGCCTCAAATGCCGCCTGTTTGGCCAGGAAAGAAGGAGGGACGGGACATGCCGGTAATCGTGACCGGATCGAGCAAGGGAGGATCGGGGAAAACGACCTCCGCCATTCTGCTCGCCACCCAATTCACTGCGGGCGGGCTCAAGGTGGCGCTGCTCGATGGCGACCCGGACGGGCGCGCCGGGGAGTGGTTCGTCGTGTGGGCGCCCGCCACGGGCTACCCTCCGGAGGCGCTCCTTCAGGACCCGAAGACCGAGGTTCTTCTCGACGCCCACACCCATGGCAACATCACCTATGTTCCCTCCGTTCATGAAGAGAACATGCTCGACCTGATCGACCAGTACAGCGAAAGCCATGACATCGTCCTCGTCGATCTTCAGGGTTCGGCCAACCAGTCGATGCTGCTCGCCTTCGGCGCCGCCGATCTCGTCATCATCCCGGTCATGCCGAGCCGTTTCGATCTCAAAGGCATGATCCGCACCGTCAAAACCGTTCGCTCCGCCTCGCGCGCCACCCGCCGCGAGATCCCGCATTGGGTGCTGCTCACCTGCACCTCCACCACCCCCAACCCGACCCGGGTCGACAAGCATACAAGGCAGCAGGCCGAAGAACTCGGCCTCAACCTGTTCAATGTCGAACTCGGCTACCGCACCGCCTTCCGCCGTATGACCCATGAGGGCCTGCCGCCCTCGCCGGAGCATGACAAGGCCGCCGCCGAAAACGTCGCCGCCTTCGCACGTGAGGTCGCTCTCGTCGTCCAGGGCCAGCACCCGGCGCAGCTCGCCGCGGCCGGGTAAACGGGGCGCGTCGCAGGCGGGAAGGGGAGGGCGAGACGCGCTTCCAAGCCTCCCAGAGATCCGAAGGTCTTGCAGGAGAAGAGAAGAATGAATGCCAGCACCAAGCCGACCGGAATCAATGCGCCGCCGCTCGGAGGCCTTGACGATGACGGTGATGAGAGCGGGGAAGGGGTCGCAGCACCCTTTGCCGGACTCCGCCGTGGCCCGGCGCGCAATGCGCCACTCGCCTCGGAAGCGAAGGACACGCTGCGGCGGACCGCCGAAACCTCGCCGCTGGTCACCACCCGCAGCCATCGCCCGCCACCCATGCCCGAACCGCCGCCGCCGCTCGAGAAGGTGGTCCGTGACGGCTACAGCATTCCCCGCGCCGATCATGAAAGCCTGGAGCGTCTCGCCGACATCGCCATGCGCGGCGGGCACAACATCGGCAAAAGCGGCATCCTGCGGCTCGGCGTCCGGGTGCTCGCCGGAATGAGCGAAGAGAAGCTGCTCACGCTCGCCGCCGAGCTTCCCCCGGTCCCGACGGCCAAGCGCAAACGGTAGGAACGGTTGCAACGGTTCTAACTGTAGGAACGGCAGCTCTGTTAAGAACCGTGCCGAATGTGACCTTTCGGTGGTGGGTCAGTTTGAAATTTGTAAATGCCCGGAAACGTCGGGGAATCCGTGATCGGGGCCGCATGGCGCCGTATGGGACTTGGTATCGTTGTGCCATTATCCACGGATCACACGGATATCCACGGATGACACGGATTAGTTTTATAAAACCGCATCACTTCATCTTAATCCGTGTTCATGTGTGGACGGCCCCTTCGTTGCAAGGGAAATTTCGACGTGTTTGGCATATAGTTGGGTGCAGTCATGTGTCCGGCCTGTTTGCGCGGCGCC
>Ga0265327_10002029_pt1 | contig 22831 bp, 15 predicted proteins | sample 41621metaG_FD_202089 | JGI IMG/M metagenome (GOLD analysis project Ga0265327, IMG submission 202089) | Rhizosphere microbial communities from Carex aquatilis grown in University of Washington, Seatle, WA, United States - 4-16-21 metaG | ecosystem: Host-associated > Plants > Roots > Rhizosphere...
CGAACGAATACCCGATCGACGTCAATACCAGTCCGCTGCTGATCGATCAACTGAACGAAGTGCCGATCAAGACCGTGGAAGGAGCCGTGATCCGGGTGAAGGACGTGGCGCAGGTCCGCGACGGCTCCGATCCGCAGCGGAACATCGTCCGGCAGGATGGCCTTCGCAGCACCCTGCTCAGCGTGCTCAAAAGTGGTGCGGCTTCCACCCTTGATGTCGCGGCCGGAGTGAAGGAGGCGATGGCGAAAACCCTGAAGTCCCTCACGGAGAATGATATCAAGGTCACTGAGTTCATCGACCAATCCCTGTTCGTGCGCTCGGCCGTTACGGGGGTCGTGCGCGAGGGTGTGATCGCCGCCGCACTGACGGCCATCATGATCCTGCTGTTCCTCGGTTCCTGGCGCAGCACGATCATCATCGCCATTTCAATTCCGCTGGCGGTATTGGCCTCGCTGGCCGCCCTCAGCGCCCTCGGGGAAACGATCAACCTCATGACCCTGGGGGGGCTGGCGCTGGCAGTGGGGATCCTGGTGGACGATGCGACGGTGACGATCGAGAACATCGAACGGCACCTCCAGGCAGGCGAAAAACTGGAGGACGGCATCATCAAGGGCGCGGCTGAAATCGCGCTGCCGGCGATGGTTTCCACGCTGTGCATCTGCATCGTGTTCGTGCCGATGTTTTTCCTCGGTGGCGTGGCCGGGTACCTCTTCGCTCCGCTTGCCATGGCCGTCGTCTTCGCCGTGCTGGCTTCCTACGTCATTTCCCGTACCCTGGTGCCCACGCTGGTGATGTGGTTCGAGCGCAGCAACAAGCACTGGCAGCATCATGAGGGCCAGACGCATGCGGATACGCCGCCGCCGCTGTGGATGAGCCCGTTCATGGCCGTCCAGCGTGGATTCGAGAAGGCTTTCCACGCGTTTCTTGCCTACTACCGGGATCTGCTCGCCGTGCTGCTGAAGCACCGGGTCGCCTTCATCCTGGTATTCCTGGTCTTCTGCCTGGGATCACTCGGTCTGGTGCCTTTCCTCGGACGCGACTTTTTCCCTTCGGTGGATGCGGGAGCCTTCCGCCTGCACGTGCGTGCCCAGACCGGCACCCGCATTGAGGAAACGGCCGGCCTGGTGGACGCGGTCGAGCGGGCGATCCGGAAGGAAATTCCGGCTGCGGAGCTCAAAGGCGTGCTCGATAACATCGGCATCCCCAATTCCGGCATCAATCTCAGCTACAGCGACAGCGGCATCACCGGCGCATCCGACGCCGACATCATGGTGGCCCTGCAGGAAAATCACCGGCCCACCGACGACTACATCCGGGCGCTGCGGATCAGCCTGAACAAGCAATTCCCCGGCGCGGTCTTCTACTTCCTGCCATCCGACATCGTCACCCAGACGATCAACTTCGGCCTGCCCGCTCCCTTCGACATCCAGATCGTCGGGCGCAACGTGGAGGGCAACCAGAAGGCCGCCGCGCTGCTGGCGGAAAAGATCCGCCATCTCCGAGGCGCCGTGGATGTGCGCGTGCAGCAGCCCGGCAATCTCCAACGCATCGAATTTGACATCGACCGTACGAAGGCCTCGCAAATGAACCTTTCGGAGCGCGATGTTGCCGGTTCGATCCTGCTGGGTCTGAGCGGCAGTTCCCAGGTGCAGCCGGGCTACTGGCTGGATCGTAATTTTGGCGTCCAGTACGTCGTGAACGTGCGGGCACCGGAGTATCGGATGGATTCCATCGCCGACCTGCAATCGATGCCGATCACCGCCAATGTGCCGGGGACCGATGGCGGACAGTTGCTCACGAACCTGGCCAGCTACAAGCGCACCGTCAGTTCGCCGATCTACTCGCACTACGACGTGAAGCCGGTGGTGGATGTTTTCGGCGGAGTGAGCGGACGCGACCTCGCGGGAGTGCTGAATGACATCAATCCGCTGATCAAGGAGACGGAGGCTTCGCTTCCAAAAGGCAGCACCATTGTGCTCCGCGGACAGGCGCAGACAATGCGCACCAGCTTCATCGGCCTCAGTGTCGGCCTGCTGGTGGCGATCATGCTGATCTATTTCCTGCTGGTGGTGAATTTCCAAAGTTGGCTGGATCCGTTCATCATTCTCACCGCGCTGTTCGGTGCCATGGCGGGGGTGGCATGGGGCTTGCATCTCACGAATACCACGCTGAGCGTTCCGGCGATGATGGGCGCGATCATGTGTCTGGGGGTGGCCACGGCCAACTCGGTGCTGGTGGTGACTTTCGCCCGCCAGAATCTCCAGGAGGGCATGGATTCCGTCCGCGCGGCATGGGAGGCCGGGGCGGGTCGACTGCGGCCGGTGTTGATGACGGCGGCGGCCATGATCATCGGCATGGTGCCCATGGCCCTCGGCCTTGGCGATGGCGGTGAACAAAACGCCCCCCTCGGCCGCGCCGTGATCGGCGGCCTGCTGCTCGCCACCGTCGCCACGCTCTTCTTCGTCCCGGCCGTGTTCAGCCTGATGCACCGCAAACGCAAGGCCACGTCTGCCCCGATCGAAGTGCCGGAACGCGATGCTTCACCCGCTCACTCCTGATCCCCCGACTCTCATGAACGACCACGACAAAATCGATCAGGCTCCTCCGGCCCCCGCGCAACCGGTGCGCCTTTCGGTGATCTTTCTCATCCTGATCGTGCTGGGAGCGGTGGGGCTGGTGGCTGGATTCCTGCCGCGGATGCACCGGAAGGCTGAGGCGGAAAAAGACATGACCGAACTCTCCGAGACGAGCGTGGCCTTGATCTCGCCGGAACCCGGAAAAAAGGAGGACGGCCTGATCCTGCCTGCGGAAGTTTCGCCGATCCAGCAGGCTTCCATCTATGCCCGGGTGAACGGTTATCTGAAGAAATGGCAGGTCGACATCGGCGCACGGGTCAAGGCCGGGGACGTTCTGGCTGAAATCGAGACTCCTGAAACCGATCGTGCCCTCGATCAGGCACGAGCCCAGCTCGGGGTTGCCGAGGTGAACCTGAAGTTGGCACAGACCACCGACGTCCGCTGGCAGGGCCTGCTGAAAATTGCCGCCGTGCCGAAGCAGGAGGCGGACGAAAAGACCGCCGCCGTCGATGTCGCACGCGCCATGCTGGAGTCCGAGCGGGCGAACGTGCATCGTTTGGAAGAACTGCAGGGATTCCAGAAAGTGGTGGCTCCTTTCGATGGGATCGTGACGACCCGCAATGTCGACATTGGTGACTTGATCAATTCCGGGAGCGGTCGCGAGCTGTTCCATCTGGCGCAGACCCAGATGCTGCGCGTTTATGTGCGGGTGCCGCAAACCCAGGCGATGGGTATTGTGACCGGCCAGGAAGCGGAACTGCTCATTCCCGAACTGCCCGACCAGAAGTTCGCAGCCAAGGTCGCCACTACTTCAGAGTCGATGTCCGTCACCTCGCGCACGCTGCTCACGGAGCTGCAGGTGGACAACTCGAAGGGCCTGATCCGGGTCGGCAGCTATGCGCAGGTGCGCTTTGCCAGCGTCGCCAAAACCCCGGTCCTGACCGTGCCGGCGAGTGTGCAGATCTTCCGCACCGAAGGCATGCAGGTGGCGGTGGTGAATGCCAAGGGGATCGTCGAACTGCGCAAGGTCGAGATCGGCCGCGATTTCGGCCAGCGGGTGGAAGTCCTCAGCGGCCTCTCTGCGACGGACCGGATCATCGCCAGCCCCTTCGACTCGCTGGTAAATGGCATGACTGTGCGGGTGGCCGAAGGCCAGGAGGTTAAAGCCACAGACAAGCCTGCCACCCCCGACGGAAAGAAGGGGTGAGGCCATTGGGAGTGGTGGCAATCGTGCCGCCATGGTGGCGAACGACCTCTCTTGGAATCCGATGACCATCGTTCAAAGAACGCCCCGCCACTGCCGATCGACGGACTGATTTTGAGTAGAACTGACGACGCCTATCCATCAAGAAGCCCCTTCGCCAGCGCATATCCCTTCCCATCAGATTCACTGGCTCCCGCATGTAGCAGCGCATTCACCCGCAGTGCCCCGCGGGTGCAGAGGTAGTCGGCAGTCTGGATCACCTTCCCAGCCAAAGGATGCGTCGCATCGTCCTTGATCGCGTGGGCGTAGCCACAGGCGCAGGACATGGCGAGGAGTTCGGCCCCCGCATCCACGAGACGACCGAGCAGCAGTTGCTTCTTCTCCAGTTTCGGGCCGTTGAGGATCATGGCGTGGAAGATCGCGCGGCTGAGCGAGCGGCTGAGGCTGGCGATCTTGGAAAGATGATGCTGGAGCTTCGAATCGACGTCGCCGGGCCAGCCGCCGCTCCCCGGGATCAGGCGCGAGCCATACCAGCCCGCGTAATAGAATCCCGCCTTGGCGGCGACGGAAAGCCGTTCCCCAATCGGCTTGCGTGAGTCGATGGCATCCGCTCCGCGGCGGAGGTGCGGATCAAGCATCTCGCGGGCGATGAAGAGATGCATGATCTCGGTCGAGCCTTCGAAGATCGTGTTGATGCGGCTGTCGCGCAGGAAGCGCTCGACCGGCTCGGGTCGTTCGCCGCGGGCACGCAGCGAGTCGGCGGTTTCGTACCCGCGTCCGCCACGGAGCTGGAGCGTCTGGTCGGCGGCGTGCCAACCGGCCTCGGTTCCCCAGAGTTTGGCAAGGGCGGCCTCCAGGCGGATGTCGGCGGAATGGTCGGCATCCACCAGGGCGGAGGCATAGCGGACAAGGGCCTCGGTGGCGAAGGCATCGGCGGCGATGTCGGCGAGCTTGGCGGCGATGGCCGCGTGCTTGCCAATGACCTGGCCCCATTGTTCGCGGGTCGAGCACCAGTGGCGCGAGATGTCGAGAAGCCGGTACATCATGCCCGCACAGGCGGCGGGGAGGGTGAGGCGGCCGGTGTTGAGCGTGCTGAGCGCGACCTTGAGCCCCTTGCCCTCGCCGAGGACGATGTTCTCCGCGGGAATGCGGACGTTGGTGAAGCGGATGATGCCGTTGTAGAGCGCCTTCAGGCCCATGAAGCGGCAGCGCGTGACGATCTCCACGCCCGGCCAGTCGGTTTCTACGATGAATGCCGTAATCGCGGCCGGTTTCTCCGGCGTCGGAGTCTTCGCCATCACGATCATGTGGCCGGCCTTGAGGCCGTTGGTGCACCACAGCTTCTCGCCATTGAGAATGTAGTGGTCGCCCTCGCGCTTCGCCTCCGTCTTCATGCGCGCCGGGTCGGAGCCGACATCGTGTTCGGTCAGCGCGAAGGCGGAGACACCGCCCGAGGCACAGCGCGGCAGATACTTCCGCTTCTGTTCCTCATTGCCAAACATCAGCAGCGGCTGCGGGATGCCGATCGACTGGTGCGCGCTGAGCAGTGCGGTGAGATTGCCGCAGTGGCCGCCGAGCAACATCGCCGCCCGCGAGTAGTTGGTCTGCGAAAGGCCGAGGCCGCCATACTCCTGCGGGATCTTGATGCCGAAGGCTCCCAGTTTCGCCAGGCCGTCGAACACCTCCTGCGGGATTTCTCCCTCGCGGTCGATGGCGTCCGGATCGGTATGATTGGTCAGAAAGTCCTTGAGAGGATCGAGAAAGCCGTCGCCGCGGGTGCGGTCTTCCGGCGACTGCATCGGAAACGGGCAGACTAGGCCGAGGTGGGGCTTGCCATCGAAGATGGAGTTGGCGAAGCCGCTGAGCTCGCGGGTATCGCGGGAGGATTCCGCGAGTTCCATCGCGGCACGCTGGCCGCTGCTCATCTTGGAGGTGTCGAGACTCATGGCGGGTGATGTGAGCGGTGATTGGGCCGGTTTCGCGGCCTTGATCGGATGAAGACCTATTGACCACAGATTTCACAGATTAAGAGGATTAGTCAGAATCAGAAACCTCCTGATTCTGTTCTCAAGTCTGTGTAATCTGTGAAATCTGTGGTCAATTTCTGAAGAATGGAGAGGGGTTGTTAGATGGGATTGTCGCGGTGACGCAGTGGCCCTCCGCGGAAGGGCGGGTAGCCGGTGCCCAGGATCATCGCGAGATCGATATCGTCGGCGGTCGCGGCCACGCCTTCATCGAGGCAGCGGCCTGCCTCCTCGCTCATGCGGTTGGCCAGTCGCAACGGCAGGCCATCGGGTGAAGGATTCGTGCCATTCCTCAAGGCCAGCGCTTCGGGATTCGGGACGGACTTCTTCCCGTCATGGCGGTAGAAGCCCTTGCCGTTCTTCCGGCCGAGCATCTGCTTTTCGACCATGCGCTCGAGGATGGCGGGCGCCTTCATGCGGTCGGGAAACGCGGCGGCGAGAGTTTGGGCCACATGCAGGGCCACATCGAGGCCGACTTCGTCAATCAACCGCAGCGGCCCCATCGGCATGCCGAAATCGAGCATCGCCTTGTCGATGACCTGAGGATCGCCGCCGTTTTCAAACAGGATGCCGGCGTCCACCAGATAGGGCAGCAGGATCCGGTTCACCAGGAAGCCGGGCCGGTCCTGCACCAGCACAGGGCTCTTGCCGAGCTGGCGCACCAGCGCGAACGCGGTTGAAATCGTTTCATCCGAGGTGGTGGCGGCGCGCACGACCTCGACCAGCGGCATGCGGTGGACGGGGTTGAAAAAATGGAGGCCCAGCAGCCGCTCCGGATGCTCGATCGCATCGGCGAGTTCATGGATCGGCAGGGCGGAGGTATTGGTGGCAAGCAGGCAGTCGGGACGCACGCGGGACGAAAGGTCCGCGAACACGCGCCGCTTGATCGTGATGTCCTCCACCGCCGCCTCGATCACCAGGTCGCATCGGCCAAGCGGCACGCTGCCACGGATCGGCACGATGCGGTCGAGGACATGCTGGGCCTCGGTGCGGGTGATCACGTGCTTCTCCACCGACTGCGCGACCAATTTCTCAATCGTCTGCATGCCCCGCGCCAGCGCGGCGTCATCGATGTCCTGCAGCAGGACCGGATGGCCGCGCACCGACAACCAGTGCGCGATGCCCGCGCCCATGACGCCGGCGCCGACCACGGCGGCCTGGCCAATCTTGCGCGGAGCGGCTGCCACCGGCTGGTCCTTGCGTGCCTTTTCGGTTTGGAAAAACAGCTCGATCAGGTTCCGGGTCTGGGGCAGGGGAGTAAGCTCCAGGATGGCCGCACGTTCGCGATCGAGGCTTTCCTGCAGGGAGCTGTTTGGTGCGGCGACGGCGACCTCCAGCGCCTTCATCGCGCCCGGGTAATTGCCGTGGGTCTTTTCCAACAACATCTTCCGTGCCCGCTTGGTGATGATCGCGCGGATCGGCGGCGAGTGCAGAAGCGGATGATGGGCGGGTCGCCGCTTGCCTTTGGCCACGAGTTTCCACGCCTGTTCGACGAGGACTTCATAGGGAACCACAGCATCCACCATGCCCTTGCGTCGGGCGGCTTCGGCGGATTGGAGTTTGCCGCTGAGGATGATATCGAGGGCCTTGGGCAGGCCGATGCGATTCGGCAAGCGTGTTGAACCGCCCCAGGCGGGAACGATGCCGAGCTGGGTCTCCGGCAGGCCGATCTTGGTAGTCTTGTCATTGCTGGCGATCCGCCAGTCGCAGGCCAAGGCCAGCTCGAAGCCCCCGCCCGCACAGGCACCGTGGATGGCCGCGACGGATGGCACCCGCAGCCGTGACAGCCGCGTGAACACGGACTGTCCGAGACGGATCAAGGTGTCGAACTCTTCCGGTGAAGCCTTGAGAAAGGCATTCAGATCCGCACCGGCGATGAAGATGGACGGCTTCGCCGAAACGATGAGCAGCCCGTCCCACGGCGGATTGTTTTCCAGGCCAAGCAGCAGGGCGTCGAGCTCACGCAGGGTGGCGGCATCGAAGATGTTCGCGGACGATCCCTCGCGATCGAACGTGAGAGTCGCCCGGTCGCCGTCGCGTTGGAGAGAGAGGTTTGGCATGGTCGTGTGCGGTTAGGGCCGTTCCAGCCAGAGCGCGGCACCCTGGCCGCCGCCGACGCAGAGCGTGACGAGGGCGCGCGTGCCGTGGACTTCCTTGAGTTGGTCGAGGGCCGTCAGCACCAGCCGTGCGCCGGTGGCACCGACGGGATGGCCGAGGGCGATCGAGCCCCCGCGGCGGTTGAGCTTTTCGAGCGGGATTTCTCCAGGTGGATGATCGAGTCCGGCGCGCTTCGCCGCTTGGGGATCGCGCAGGGCTTTCAAAACGGCCAACACCTGCGCGGCGAAGGCTTCGTTCAGCTCCACCACGTCCGCATCGCCGGGAGCGGGGGACCCTTGTGCCAGGGTCTTCGCCATCGCCTGCACTGGGCCGAGTCCCATCCGCGCGGGATCGCAGCCGGTGTAGGCATAGTGGGTGAGGCGGCCCAGCGGCGTGAGGCCCAGCCGGTGCGCGGCGGCCTCGGTTCCGACGAGGAGAGCCACCGCACCATCGCTGATCTGGGAGCTGTTACCGGCGGTGACGCTGCCCCATTTCGGCTCGAAGATCGGCCGCAGCTTGGCCAGCTTCTCGGGGGTGGAGTCTTCACGCGGTCCATTGTCTGCCACCACCGCAGCTCCCCGGACATGCACCGGCGCGATTTCATGGCCGCGCGCGTCGGTGGCGGCGAGGGCCTTGCGATGCGATTCCGCGGCGAAGGCGTCCTGCTCGCTACGGGAAATGCCGTACTCGCGGGCGAGGATCTCGGCGGTTGAGCCCATGATCAGGCCGGAGTAGGGATCGGTCAGTCCCAGGGTCAGTCCGACCCGCGGCGAGAAGTCCCCGGGCCTGAACCGGGACAGGGCCGCCAGTTTCTGAAGGGATGACCGGGCTTTTCCGAGGGCACCGAATTTCTTCACGGCGCTGTCCGGGAACAGCAGCGGATAGCGGCTCATGCTCTCGATCCCGCCGACGAGAAACAGTTCACCGCGACCGGCGGCGATGCGTTCCCAGGCGCTGGTGATTGATTCCAGCCCGGAGGCGCAGTTCCGCTGCACGGTCGCGGCGGGCACGTGTTGGGGAATGCCGGCGCGGAGAGCCACCACGCGGGCGATATTGGCCGAGTCCGCCGGTTGGCCGACGCAGCCGAGAATGACCTCATCGATCAGGCCCGGATCAATGCCGGTGCGCGCCAGCAGGGCGCTCACGGCACGTTGCCCGAGATCCGCCGCAGTAAGTGGCTCGAACTGCGTGCCCGCCCTGAGAAAGGGAGTGCGCACGCCGGCTAGGATCCAGAGGTTCATGGTGAAGAAGTGGTGGGACGGTGATCGACGATTTTCTGCTCCTTCAACTCGCGGCCCACGCCCTGCAGGCGGCGCATTTCATCCCAGTCGTGGAGCACGACTTCGTTCGGTGAAAACTCCGCCTGCTCGCGGAAACGGCGCTTCACCAGGTCGCGCAGGCCGTCGCCACCTGTGCCGTTCATCGGAACCGCGTGGACGATGACTTCATCGCATTCGAGCGGATCGTCGTTGCGCTTGCGCAGCTCGATCTGCCACGCGCCGACTTCGCGGGTGTCGTCGAGGAGATGCTCCAGCGCGCTGAAATCAACCAGGGTGCCCTTGAGCTTGTCGATATTGAGGCGGTGGCGATCGGTAAGGCGAGAGACGTTTCCGATGATGCGTGGGCAGGTGCGGCCGCAGACCGGGCAGCGTTCGTAGCTCAGACCACCATCGGTGACATCGCCGGTGCGGTAGCGGAGGACGACGGTGCCGCGCGAATCGATCGGGGTGAAAACGATTTCACCCGGCTGGCCGTCGGGCACGCGCTTTCCGGTCTCGGGATTGACGATCTCGATGATCCCCATGTCCGGATAGAGATGGAAGCCGGTGGGTGCCACGCCCGGTGGCGTGCGGCATTCGGTCCACGCCATTTTCGCCTCGGTGAAGGCGTAGGTGGACATCACGCTGACGCCCGGCGAGCCTAGGGCTTCGCAGAGTTCGATGATCTTCTGGCGCATGCCATCGGGGACCTTTTCCCCGCCGAGGACGATCCGTTTCAGATTGCCCCAGCGGCTGCCACCAACGGCGGCCTGTTGGAGAAGATGATAGAGAAAGGTGGGCATCGCGATGATGGCATCGGGATCGACCCGGTCGATAAGCCGGATGTTGCCCTCGGTGCCGAGGGCCTTGCCGCCACCCGTCGAGATCATGAAGGTATTGAACCCGAGCGAGGCCTGGTGTGCCTGCCAGAAGGCCAGGTGCGGGGCGAAGGGGAAGGCGTTGATGTGCCGGAACACCGGCGAGGATTGGCAGACCTCCATCATCCGGCGTCCGCCGGCCGCGAGGCGGTTGAGATCGTGCTGGGTGTAGAAGAACGGCAGCGGCGCGGCGGCACGGCCGGTGGTGCTGGTCATGAGAATCGGCCGCCACTCGCGTTCCAGTCTGGACTTCGCTCCGTCCGCCCCATGGACGACGGCATTGAACAGCGTGCCTGGTCGACGGCGCAGGATCTCGGGGTCCGGCTGGAGGATGAAGTCCGGTGCGCTCCTGAGATCTTCCTTCGCAGTGAGCGGAAGAAGTTCGAGATCGTCGTTCGAGCGGATGTCGCGCCAGTCGATGCCTTGTTCGCGAAACATCCGGCCGTAGTAGGGTGAAAACGGCACCACGGTCTCCCGGAGGAATTTCCTCAGGAAGATGCCTTGCAGGTGGCGCTGCTCGTCAGGCGACGCGTTCTCCCACCACCAGGTTGTCCGGTTTGGAGTCATGAGAATTGGAAGTTGGACTGGGCATGCCGGCCAAGGCGCGGATTTCGTCCAGATGCTCGCGGGCAATCTTGCGGCCGGCCTCGATGAAGTGCTCGAAACGCGAATACTCGTGCCAGCGTGCCTTCACATAGGGCGGGTGCAGGCTGAGATCGGCGCGGCGGCAGGAATCGTCGGCGAGACGGATCTGGGCGGCGCGGATGCTTTTGCGGAAGGTGTCGCCGATGTTCCCCGGGGCCAGTGGATTGGCGTGGCGGTTGATGACGTCGGTGCCGCGATGCCACCAGGAAGGGTTGGCCTCATGCTCCGGACGGCAGCAGCCGGCCTCGACTTCGGCGATGGTCGGAAGGGTGGAAACGGCGATGATCTTGTCCACGTTTCCATAGCGGCGCAGGGCACCGACCGGAACCGGATCGACCACTCCGCCATCGGAACAGCGGCGGCCCTTGAACAGGACCGGAGCGATGACGCCCGGCATGGCGCAGGAAGCATGCACTGCATCGGCCATGCTGCCGCTGCGCACCACCAGCCGCTCGCAGGTGTCCAGGTCGAAGGTGATGATCATCAGCCGGCGGGCGAGATCCTCGATTTTGAGGGAGCCGATGGAGCGTTCGAGGTGGTGTTTGGCCTTTTCGCCACGGAACAGCCCTTTGAGCGGGGGAATGAGCGGATCGGCGAGTTTCCACATCTTGCGGTTGTCCTGCATCTCGGAGGCGAGTTCCTCCAACTGCTTTCCGGAGAATCCTGCCGCCCACAGCGCTCCGATATAGGCCCCCATGCTGGATCCGGCGATCGCGTGGACTTCGATTCCCTCTTCTTCGAGCACTTCCAGAACGCCGACGTGGGCCAACCCGCGGGCTCCTCCGGAGGAAAGCGCCAGCCCGATGGTGGGCTTGTAGGGCGCTTGAGCTTCCAACGGCCGCCCGCTGGGATGGCCGACCGGCTCCCGTTTCCAAAAGGCTAACCTTGAGAGATCGAACATGGTTTTTCCTATGGCAGACCGGCCGGATGAAGACCCGACCGCACCTTCTAACATCGCACAGTGGCCGGCGAATGCAAACCACTTGCAAGGCAGCCGCCAGGATCGCAAAAAAGGCGCGGGGAGCGCGAAGGGAGGCGGAGTGGGCGCGTTTCCGACAGATCCGAGCCCCCGTCCTTGACAATCCCGGGCCGGTTCGCGACCACCTGCGGGGCCGACATGAACGTTTCCCTCAACTGGCTTTCGACGCACGTGGACCTGGGTGGCAAATCCCCGCAGGAACTGGACGATTTGCTCACCTTCGCCGGGGTCGAGGTGGAGGGCATCGAGATCAAGGGGATTTCCTCTGACAAGATCGTGGTGGCCCGGATCATGGAAGCCGTCCAGCACCCCGATGCCGACCGCCTGAAGGTGACCAAGGTCGATGCGGGTGAGGGGGCCCTCCGCCAGATCGTCTGCGGTGCGAAGAACTATCAGGTCGGTGACAAAGTGCCCTGCGCCCTGCCGGGTGCCGCGTTGCCGGGTGGCTTCACGATTGGTGAAACGAAGATGCGCGGGGTGGAGTCGAGGGGGATGCTGTGCTCCTCCACCGAGATCGGCCTTCCTCCGGGCGAGGACGGCTTGCTGATCCTGCCTCCGGATTCTCCGATCGGCACGCCGGTCAAGGAGCTGTTCGAGTCGGACGTGCTGCTGGAACTGGAAGTGACTCCCAACCGCCCCGACTTGCTGAGCCACCATGGCATGGCGCGGGAACTGGCCACGCTGCTGCGCCAGCCGCTGAAGCCTCTCGACATTCCGGCCCGCAGCACGGCTGCCGGGGAGATCCGTCTGGAAGCGGCCGATGGCTGCCCGTTCTACACCGTGGTGAAAATCGACGGGGTGAAGGTTTCCGACAGCCCGGTCTGGCTGCAGCGACGGCTGGAATCGATCGGCCTGCGCCCGATCAACAACGTCGTCGACATCACCAATTTCATTCTTCACGAAACCGGCCAGCCGCTGCACGCCTTCGACGCGGCCAAGGTGAGCGGCCCGCTGGTGGTCCGTCGGGCCACGGAAGGCGAATCCTTCGCCGCCCTCGATGGGGCTGCCTACGCGCTGGAGACTTCCGATCTGGTCATTTCCGATGCCTCGGGAGCGGCTCTGGCCCTCGGCGGCGTGATGGGTGGTGCCGATAGTGGCGTGTCGGCCGAGACGACGTCCATTCTGTTGGAATCCGCCTGGTTCGAGCCATCGGGCATCCGTCGGACCTCGCGTCGCACCGCGCTTTCGTCGGACTCCTCCTACCGCTTCGAGCGCGGGGCCGATCCGCAGGGCGTCCTGCCCGCGTCGGCATTGGCCGTGAAGCTGATTTTGGAAATCGCGGGTGGCACGGCTGCCGCCACCACCTCCGTGGCGGGCGAGGCCCCGGTCCGCGTCCAGCCGGTGACGCTCGACTACGCCCGGCTGGACCAGCTCATGGGCGGCTCGATCAGCCACGCCGCGGCCGATGAAATCCTGACTCGCCTGGGCCTTGCGAAACTGGCCGATGGCACCTGGGAGGTGCCGTCGTTCCGTGCCGATCTGGTCCGCCACATCGATCTGGTCGAGGAGGTCGCCCGGGTTCACGGGCTCGCCCAGGTGCCGTCCCGCTTGCAGGGAACCTTCGTCCCGTCCAGTCCGGTCGATGCTGCCTATGATGCGGACATGGCCCTGCGCCGGGCTCTGGCGGCCCTCGGCTTCCACGAGGCCCAGACGATCAAGCTGATTTCCGACGTGCAACTGGCCGATGCCCTGACGCTGCGTCCGCTGCAGGATGGCGATGTGGTCCGGGTGAAGCTGCCGCTCAGCGAGGATCATGCGATCATGCGCCCGAGCCTGGTGCCCGGTCTGGTGGCTACGGCCGCGCGCAATATCCGCCAGGGCACCAAGGCGCTGCGATTCTTTGAAATGGGCCGCGTGTTCCGCAATGCCGGTGGCGGCAAGGCCAGGGACCTCGAAAGCGACAGCCTCGCGCTGGTGCTCGCCGGGCCGGCAGTGCCCGCCGGTTGGGCGCAGGCTGAGCGGGTGAGCGACCTCTACGACCTGAAGGCGATCATCGTGGCGCTGGTGCCGAATGCCCGGGTGCAGTTCGTGCCGAAGGAGCGCGATGGGTTCGCCCTCGGGGCTGAGATCCAGGTCGAGTCCCAGAATGTCGGCGTGTTCGCCCGATTGCTGCCGTCCCGCGAGCGCGAGCTGGACCTCGGTGGCGCGGTGTTCGTGGCGGAACTGGACCTCGCGAAGCTGCGCAAGCTGCGCGGTGGCATCGCCCATGCCGAAGATCTCCCGCAATTTCCCGGTTCTTCGCGCGATGCCGCGATGGAACTGCCGGTCACCACTGCCAACCTCGAAATCGACAAGCTCCTCGGCAAACTCCAGGAGCCGCTGCTCATTTCCTTCGAGTGCTTCGACGTTTTCCGCGATCCGAGTGGCGAGAAGATTGGGGCCGACCGCAAGTCGGTGGCCTATCGCTTCGCCTACCGCGCCGCCGACCGTACGCTCAAAGCCGAGGAAGTCGATGCCGCCCACCAGCGCGTGCTCGACTCCCTGGTGAAGGGGCTGGGTGTGAAGTTCCGGTGATCGTTTGCGATCGATTCTTCTGGATGGTCTCGTTTGCTGGCGATGCTGCGTCAGACAGTCGACCAGCATTTGTTCGTGCTAGAGTGAAATGAGCTCGTTCGCCACAATGGCGCTTCGAAAAGCGTTGCTCCCAGTCGCAAGCGGCGAACGGGCTTTCCTCACTGGGGCCGTCGGAAGCCGCCGACGGCGCGGACCTGGCCGTTGAAGCCGCTTTTGTCCCAGGGGGAGGGTGGCTCGCATTCCTGATAGGGGGCGGGCTCGTGTGAGTAGCCGGGTGGCGGTGGACCGACCGGTTGGGGCTGATAGGACGGATGGGACGAATAGGGCTGATAGGACAAATGAGACTTATCAGGGCAGGTGGGTGAGGTGGCTGGGACAGTGGGGTGCTGCGCGGCGGCGCGGGCCTCGGCGGCATCTTGCTGGGCGCGGCGCTGCATTTCCAGTTCCCAGGGCTGGGGCTCGGAGGCGGCTTTTTTCAGGAACGCGATCCAGGCGGCCTCGCTTTCGGCCTCCTGCGGATCGGGCTCCGGCTTGTTCCAACCGAGGAGGGTGATGAGCAACTTCGCGGCGGCGAGTTTGTTCACGCTTTTCACCTTCATCTGGGCCAGGTTTCCGTCCCGCTGATAGGAACGGGTCACTTCCTGGGCGAGTTCGTGAGTGTCGTCGATTTCCGCGACCGGCGTTCGCAATGCCGCAGAAAGCCAGGCGATCAGTTCACCGCGCGTCATCGCAGATTCGGCGGCGGCGGTCTGGAGCCGGCGGGGCGAGAGTGGATCGCTCATGGGGGAAGCTTCCGTGATTTTGAATTCTGGCTCCAACGAACAGGTGAGAATGGTCAGAGCCCAGAGTGGTGCAGTCAGAACAGGGGTCATGCATTTCCTGCAAGGCGCCGTCAGACGCACGCCGAGCGGGAGCTCAGCGCTACCCCGCCTGCGGCGCTCTGGTCGTGGGGCTGCGTTCAACCTCGAGCGGCCGACTCGTTCTCGATCTCGCGAGGATCAATCTCCTTCCATGCCCGCTTGAATTCAGGTAGTCAACCTCACCAGCCTGCGTGGGACGCGTCGCACGGGTGGGTCATCACCTTGTTTTTCAAGATATGAAACGAACACTCCTCGCCTGGACCGTGATGGCGGTCAGTGGATGCACGCCGCTGCCGCGGACGGTTGTCCAGGTGAGCGATGCCAGAGGAAAGCCGGTAAGCGGGTTTCCATTTCGGGTTGATGTCAGTGACGGCATCGAGCTGGTGAAGAGCAATGCGCAGGGGACGATCCAGAAGAGTGTCGTCGCCAGGCCGTTGGTGGTGAAGACGGGGGTCGACGGCAGCGGGGCTTTCGAGTATGTCTTCAGGAAGAAGCAGCCATCGCCGCTCAGGGCGCTGCTGCCGGGTGCCGATTGGGTGCCAAATCAATGGATTCGGATCACTCCGCTCCGCGATTTGCCCAAAGGGAGCAGCATGATGGTGGGGATTCCAAATCCGTGAGTGGGAATGGAGACCGATTGCACGGGTTGGCGAGAGCCGCAAGGTCCGTTTTTTATGGGAGGTAGCTGCTTATTTACGGTTCCGAAAGAAATCAATAGGCGCGTAGGGAATGGGGATTTTGTGGTAATTATTCACCATGTAATAATCTTCATTTTCGATTTTTAAAATGGAATCCCCCGGTATGATTTTGGTTTTAAAGTCTTCTCCATCATCAGGAATGTCGCCTCCATTTTCACTGATCACTTTAACAAATACATTTCGATCGCGTCCTTGGATGTAGATGTCCCTCACCAATCCATTTATGGATGATCGAAGTGCGATGCCTCGTTTGCGGGATGTTGAAAACGAAAGTTGCACAACAAAAGTCAACATGAATAAAATGATTACGATTAGTTTTCGGCTAGGGTGTCGGGATTCTGGTACGGATTTTGCGTCGAGAAAATTGACAGATTTAAGGTCCGTTCCTTTGGTTGAAGAAAAATTTGCACTGACTATTGAAAGGGTGAATCCGATGGCTTGGCATGCCGTGAAAGCAGTCCAACATCTTTGAAAGAGGTGGTCGTTTTGGTAGCTACACCTGTCGGCAATGTATGCAATTGCTCCCATTGTTCCCAAGGTGCTGCTTATATACAATGCGTCGAATTTCATGTTGTGATTGGGTGTATCAGGAATCGCATGGGATGAAGGCGGATATCTCTAATTTTGGAGTTCAGATGGATCGGAGCAGGACGCTCCAGCCACGGAGGATGGCGATCGACTATTGCTCGTCTTTGAATTCTCCGATGACCTCGGCTGCCGGGGTCTTGCTGGTCCAGAGCATCATTTGGCCTGTTTTTTGGCCGGGTTGGGTAACGATGTAGAATATGCGTTCCTCGCCGTTGACGACGGTGGCGGCAAGGGCCTCGATGTAGTCGCCCGGGGTCAGGACCTTGACCGAGGACAATACTTTCGACTGCATGGCGTAGTGTTTCATCAGGGCTTCGGCGGATTCGGTGCCGTCGCAGGATGGGGGCTTGGCAGGCATCGTCACGCGGAGCAAGAGGTCGGCTCCGTGGCGTCCTTTGAGGGTGAGGTAGACGTTTTTTCCGGCGACGGCGAGGGCGGTGCCCACCCGATACTCGCCGGTATTGGTAAAGTTCGAGTCGCAATAGGCCAGAGGGGCGATGCTGGTGCCGGTCAACGAGACCCTCCAGTTGTCGGGACCGTTGTCAGGCCAATACGAAAAGTGACCTTCCCAGAGGGCGTTGTCGGCCAGGAAGAAATAGCGCCCGTCGGGGGTGAAGGCACCTTGACCGACGTGATCGACGCGGCGGCAGAAGACATCCTCGAAGGATTTTCCACCAGGTTGGCGGGCGTAGCAGACGCGGCGTTGGTCCGACTCCGGATGATTTTTGTCGGCACCGGTGACGATGAGCCAATCGGCCATGTCTCCGGGTGACTTGGGCGGAGCGGTGGTGAGATCGCTGGCGTCCTTGAGGGGGGCGGTGTCACAGAGCTTTTTGATTCCCTTGGCGTTGAGAACGTAGACGGCCTCGCCGGTGAGGAGGAGGAGTTCGCCTTCCGCTCCATTGGACAGTGAGCGGACGGTCTGGCCTTCGGGAAGGCCGAGCGGGAGATTGGTGATGGCCTTGGTTTTCAGGTCGACCCGCCACAGGTGATCGGCGGTGCCGGTCTGTGGCAGGAGGGTGACGGACTTGCCGTCACGGGAAAAGACGACATCGGCCGCCAGGGCGCTGCCGGTGAGGGTGAGGCCCAGGATGCAGGTGAGGAGAGCGCGTGTCATGGTGGGAGGAGTCTGTTGCTTTTACTGGTGTTTGTTTTGCGCGACGCCGTCCTTGATGAGGCGTCCTTTCAGGACGAAGAGCAGGCAAATGGGGAAGCTCCATTCGGGCGATTGTTTTTGGCTAACCGGCCCAAGTGAATCTCATATATCGCGCACGTTGCCGACATCCGAATCGTCCCACGACCTCGCGGCGTCGCCCCTAACGGGCTTGGAATTTTTCGGAGGGGGCCGGTGGCTTGCGCTCACCGGCTAAATTACGTCGTCCCTCCGGGACTCGGAATTGAAGTCCGGAGCGTCAGATTGGTTTCGTGAAGTGGGATCAGATGGCGGGAGCGGTCAGCAAGATTCCTGTTGTTGGGGGTCGGTGAGTCATGGTTGCGGCGGCGACGTTGGAAGGGCGGCCAGCCCACGTTTTTGCAAACGCGGCTACCATAAAAAACGGCCGGCACCCGTGAGGGAGCCGGCCGTTTTGGGAAGGGAGTGGTCGGACTTCGATTAGAAGTTGGACTGGAGCGAGAAGTTGAACTGGCCGCCCTTGTCGGCGCGGTTGTCGGGGGTGGAGACGGGGAGGGCGTAGTCGAGGGCCAGCGGGAGCGGGCTGATCGGCAGCTTCAGGCGGATACCGATGCCGACGTCGCTGTAGAGGTTGCTGGGGCTGACGTCCCAGGCACCGGCGTTCACGAAGCCCATGTCGTAGAAGACGGCGGCGCGGACGCTTTCGACGATCGGGATGGTGTATTCGGTATCGACGAAGGCGAGCGAACGGCCACCGATGGTTTCTGTGGTGGCGGCGTCACGCGGGCCGACGCCGCGGAATTCGTAACCACGGAGGGTGTGGCCACCGCCGAGGAAGAGGCGGTCGAAGATCGGGACATTGCCGCCGTTGGTGCTGTCCACGAAGGCGACTTCACCGTTGAGGGAGAGGATGCTGTCACCCCAGAGGTTCCAGTATTTCTGACCTTGGGCGGAGAAGGTGACGTCGTTCACATCGCCACCGATGCCGGCAAGGCTGAGGCTGATGTCGAGCTTCTCGCCGTTGCGGGGAAGGAGGTTGCTATCGCGGCTGTCATACACGTATTCAGCGGAGATGGCGCTGCGCATGAAGTCGCCCTGTTCGGCGAGGAACTGCGAGGGAGGACCACCGCCGAGGACGGACTTGGCGGAGAGGACGGCCACGGAGGGGTCGAGGTCGATGGAGACCTGCTCGAGCTTGTATTCGAACTTGAGAGCCCCCTTCGAGCCGAGCGGACGGCGGGCGAAGACGGAGAAGCCGACGTTGGTCTGGTCGTAGAGGGTGCTGAAGTAGTTCGCGTCGTGGTAGAAGAGCTCGGTGCCGAGGGAGAGCTGGCGATCGAGGAACCAGGGTTCGACGAGGGAGACGCTGAAGTCGCTGCGCTCGCTGCCGAGGCGGAGGTTCATGGCGAAGCGCTGGCCACCGCCGGTGAAGCTCCATGGGTTGAAGAGGTCGAAGTTGGTTTGCTCGAGGTTGACGAAGCCGACGACGCTGTCGATGGAGCTGAAGCCGACGCCGACACCAACGGAGCCGGTCTTCTTTTCTTCCACCAGGATATCCACGTCGCGGTAGCCGGAGGAGCCGGGAACTCCTTTGACCTGCACGTCGGAGAAGTACTGGAGGTTGGTGAGGCGGGACTTGGTGGTGTCCAGGTCGACGGAGTTGAAGTACTGGCCGGGCTTGAGGGGGACTTCGCGGCGGATGACCTTGTCCTTGGTCTTGGTATTTCCCTCGATGCGGATCTGGCCGACGCGGAAGCGGCTGCCTTCGGTGATGTGGTAGGTGATGCTGACGCGGTTCGGGCCGGCATCGCGGATGTCCGGGGCGACGGCGGCGTCGGCGTAGCCACGGGAGCCGTAGTAGCTGCGGATCATGGTGATGTCCGCGCGCATTTTCTTGGAGGAGTAGGCGTCTCCACCGTTGAGGGTGAGGGCCGGGTAGAGTTCGGCGGGCTTGAAGACGGTCATGGTGCCGAAGCCGACGGCGGCGACGGTGTATTTCTCGCCTTCGACGATGGGGATGACGATGTCGACCTTGCCATCACCGACGGGTTCGCGGCGGACGCCAGGGGTGCTGACGCGGAGGTAGCCCTTGGTGCGGTAGAAATCGAGGACGGCTTCGACGTCTTCATCGAGCTTGCCGGTGTCGAAGCGGCCGGACTTGGTGAGCCAGGAAAGAAGACTCTTTTCCTTGGTCTTCATGTTCTTGCGGAGCTCGAGGCTGGTGAAGGCGTGGTTGCCCTCGAAGCGGATCTTGTGGATCTCGTTTTTGCCGCCTTCGTTGATGACGTAGATGAGGTCGGAGCCGGCACCGCTGGCGCTGGGCTGGATGCGGTGGCTGATTTCGACGTCGGGATAGCCGTAGCCCTGGTAGTATTTTTCCAGGTTGCGCTTGCCTTCGAGGATGAGGGCGTCGCTGAGGATGCCACCGGCCTTGAGCTTGGACTCCTTGGCCAGCTTCTTGTCGTCGAAGACGGTGTTGCCGACGAAGCCGAGGGCGACGAACTGGGAGCGAGTGGTGACTTCGGCGATGAGGCGGACGCGGTCGCCAGCCGGTTCGGCGAGGAAGCGGACGTCGGTGACGAGACCGGATTCGTAGAGGGACTTGATATCGCTGTCGATTTTCTCGGTGCGGTAGGGCTGGCCGGCGGCGGTGGACATCGAGTTGCGAAGCTTGGCTTCGTCGACGTTCTTCTGGCCGATGTAGCGAATGGCGACCTCACTGATGGTCTTGCCTTCGAAATCCTGGGCCTGTGCCTTGACGGCGAGGGGGGTGAGAGCCGCGGCCGCGAGGGTCAGGGACAATACCATGCGGGCGGGGCTGGCCGCCCGGCGCAAACCGGAGCTATGGGAAAACAACATGCGTGTGGGAGTTGCGGCCTATCAGACCGCTCCTTGTGGCCCGAGGTCAAGGTCAATAGCTGCCGGGGCGGGCAAAGGCGGCCGTTAGGCGGGGGCGTGGACGAGCAGGACGATCTCGCCTTTCGGCGGGTGGGCGGCGAAATGGGCGGCGAGTTCGGTGGCGGTGCCGCGGTGGTAGGTCTCGAATTTTTTCGTCAGTTCGCGGGCGACGCAGGCCCGGGCGGCCGGGGAAATCTCGGCGAGGAGTTCGAGGGAGCCGGTGAGGCGGTGGGGGGATTCGAAAAAGATCGCGGTTTCGCCCGAATTGACGGCCTCTTCGAGGGCCTGGCGGCGGCGGCCGGACTTGACCGGGAGGAAGCCGCTGAAGCGGAAGGCGTGGCAGGGCATGCCGGAGCCGACGAGGGCGGTGAGGACGGCGGAGGGGCCGGGCAGGACCTCGAAGGGGACGGCGCCTTCGATGCAGGCGTGGACGAGGCGGTAGCCGGGATCCGAGACTCCGGGCATGCCGGCATCGGTGACGACGGCGATGAGTTCCCCGGCCTTGGCGGCGGCGATCAGCTCGGGGATGCGGCGGGCCTCGTTGTGCTCGTGGAGGGAGACGAGGGGCTTGTGGCCGATGCCGTGGTGCTGGAGCAGGGGGGCGGAGTGCCGGGTGTCCTCACAGGCGATGCGGTCGGCGGTCTTGAGGATTTCCAGCGCGCGCAGGGTGAGGTCGTCCCGGTTCCCGATGGGGGTGGGGACGAAGACGATGCGGGAAGCCCGGTCGCTGGTAGAGGTGTCGGAGCTGTCCATGGTGGCCGGAGGCCAGATTCAAGAGTGCAGAGCCCAGAGCCCAGAGAAGAGGGAGAACCAGAGTGGAACCGCCGGGATGAAGAAGTCTTTCTCTTCTCCGGGTTCCGGGCTCTTGAGTCTGGGTTCTCGCCTCTGGCGTTAGTATCCGTTTGCGATTTTCGAAACGAGGACCTGCGCCGCCCGTTCCATGGCGTCGGGGAGGGCATTGTTGCGGGAGGTCTGGAGATTCGCGTCGACAAAGAACTGGCTGGTGCCGACCGCGCTGCCATTGGCCAGCACCTTGGCCGGATTTCGGGCGTCCTTGAGGGTCCAGACGATGGTGACGGTGTTCTCCAGTTGTTCGGGCCGAAGGGTGTCGAGGAGGAGCGCGCGAATCTGGGTGTAGTCGATGGTGTGGATGCGGCCTTCGAGGACGGCGTCCGCCTTGTCGAGATTGGTCAGGCGGTAGGTGCCGTCGAGGGCGAGGGCGCTGCCGACGGCGGAGGTGGCGATGGCTTCGGCGCGGGGATGCTGGGTGTCGTTCTTGAACATCGGGACGGCGATGTTCTTCACGTTGGCCAGGGAGGCCGGCTTGACGCCGCCGAGGTGGTAGCCGGCGCAGGAGCTGAGGGCGGCGGCGATGAATACGGCGAGGAGGCGCATGGTGGCGTGGGGATGAAGGGGTGGCACCGGGCCTCAGTGTTCACCAAGTTCCGCAAGCCGGGCCTTGGCCTTTTGATAGAGCGGACCCGAGCTGGCACGGTGCATGACCTCGCGGTAGTAAACCTTCGCGGATTCCTTCTCGCCGGTTTTCAGGTAGAATTCCGCGACGTCGAACGAGCGCTGGATGGTGCGGCCGCCGAGTTCGGACATCAGGCGGCGGGCTTCGCCTGCCTTGGAATGGTTGGGGTACTGGTTGAGGTAGTCCTGAAAGGCTTCGTGGGCGAGGTTCAGGGTGGCTTGGTTCTGGTTGCCGCTCTGGGCTTCTTCCATGTACACCTTGCCGATGCGGAATTCGGCTTCGGGGGCTTCGGAGCTGTCCGGGAAGTCGCGGACGACCTTGCGGTAGGCTTCGATCGATTCCTTGTCCTTCTTCCGTTTGTGATTCAGGTCACCGATGGTGAACTGGGCGCGGGCGGCGGTGGGGGACTTGGGCGCATTGTTGCGGACGGTTTCGAGCATGCCGACGATCTTTTCGAGGGGCAGGCCGGATTTCAGTCCGAGGAAACTGGTTTGGATCGAACCATTGGCGGCGGCCTGGGCGATGTTGGCCTGGCTGGCGAGGGCCTTTGAATAGAGGTTGCTGGCCTGGTCGTGGTCGATGAACTTCTGATAGGCCTCGAAGGCCTTGACGTTGTCGCCCTTCTGTTCGAGGAGCTGGGCTTCGCGATAGCGGGCCTGGATGGACTCGGTGGTGTTGGGGGCGCGGTCGGCGGCTTCGCCGTAGAGCTTGATGGCGGAGTCACGCTTGCCGGCATTGTCGGCCTGCTTGGCATCCTGATAGAGCTTGCTGGATGCGCCCTTGGAGGCGGCGACCTGGCCGGTCAGGGGAGGGGCTTCCGACTTGTTGCTGCAGGAAGCGAGCAGGGCGGCGGAACCGGCGAGCGCAATCAGTGACCTCGGGGACATGGCGGAGAGTAGGAAGGGGGAGGGATGGCGGGGAAGAATAAAAGAAAGCGTTTGGCAGGGGGCGGAGTGCCGAGTGATCAGTGATCAGTGATCAGTGTGAAGAGGAAGAGGAAGAGGA